>ERZ1643246.963-NODE-963-length-33648-cov-7.021374_pt1 | contig 33648 bp, 28 predicted proteins | sample MGYA00579265_ERZ1643246 | MGnify/ENA primary metagenome ERZ1643246 (study PRJEB29033, sample SAMEA4952261) | chicken gut metagenome | biome: Broiler Chicken; feature: Gastrointestinal Tract; material: Caecum | place: Ireland | collected 2018 | study: Broiler...
CCCTCCATGATTGACAGCGTTTTATTTCACTGTCTCTCATAGAGGGAGCATATCATCACACATTACAGGGGCTTCATTTTCATAATCTACGCCCATATATTCAGCAATTTGCTTGTACATCTCCTCATGCGCTTGAACCCCTTCTGCTGGGTGTACATTTAAAGTGGTTTTCATACCATACGCATGAAGTTTATCTAAAAAGCGCTTTGGATTTGGGAACAGCTCCTTATTCCAAGTGTAACCAGTCCAGCCGCTGCCGTATTTAGGATCAATATCTACTAAATGCCAATCCATATCTATGACGGCTACGGAAAATGGAATATGATTTGCTTTGAACTTGTCCATAAGCTCTAAATAGCTCTGTTCAGTGTATTTATAGTATCTGCTCCACCAGTTACCAAGGGCAAAGCGCGGAAGCATAGGCGTTTTACCACATAATTTATAAAAATCAGCGATTGCCCGTTTATAATTGCGGCCATATCCCCAGAAATAAATGTCTTTAATCCCTTTTTGGCGCGGTTCAATCCATCCATCTTCTAAAAGGACATGTGAAGCACTGTCATCTAAAACCGAAAAGCCATTTCTAGACAGAATACCTCTCTCAAGTGGTATCTGACCGTCTGCCTCGTCAAGGGTGCGGGCAGTACCGCCCAAATCTTTGACGGCATCGCCATAATACCACACGCTATGATATTGCGTTAAACCGCCTTTCACTTTGATGCAAAGACCATTGGGTGAAAAATCTTTTTCGTTATAATCAATTCTCAGAGATTTTGTGTTAATTTCTATCCCTTCATCTGTTCTGGTTACCGTAAAATCAGTTTTGGGGAAATCTCTGTTGAAAACCATTTTGGTCGGACGATCTTCAAATACACCACTTGGGTTGTATTCCAGCCTAACCAGACAATCCGTCAGTACGGTAATGCGATAGGCTTCGCCTTGAATGATATTGTCTTGTAAAGCGACTGGCGAAGTCTTTACCTGATAAATCTTGTCCATAGTTTCACCTTTTACAAAATATCAATATTTTTGCAGCACACTCAACCGATCGGGCTGTCTTAGCGCTGGCTATTTTCCTGATTTGATTGATTCTGTAATTGATTCAAACGATTTTCATCAAAAATGCGTGCAAAATACATTGCATTTACCTGTGCCAACACGGCAAAGCCAATGGTTATCCACAAAAGGCTGGTATTAAAATAGAATCCAGGTACCAGAAGGAATAAAAGGAACGGCAAAAAGCTGATCAGCATGATGAACAAGGTATAAACCCCATTTTTCATTGCGAAAGCAAATGCATATTTGAGGGTGCGTTTGATATTAAAGTTAAAATAGGCAAGCGTAGGGAAAAGGAAACACACAAAGGCTGCCCAAAAGTATCCGATACATAAAATGAACACTTGGAACACAAGACGTACCGCACTGCTTAAGAAAAAGGAGCACCAAAAATCAAATGCAAAAAAGGCTGTGCCCACGACAACCAGCAAAAAAAGGACGGTGGCTTTTTTCAAGTGAAAGATAAACTTTTTAAAAAATGTATGCACCACGGAAATTTCCTCATGGAAGCAAAGCCGCAGCAAAACATCATACATAGCAGTGGTGGCAGCGCCAATGGTGACAATTGGTATACAGCAAACCAGCCAAATTAAATTGAGTGAAATCAGATGAAATATCCTGTTGATCAGGCGTGTCGTGCCTTTACTATCGTGTAAAAAATCCATATTTTGTAACCCTCTTTCGGTATAATTTTATATAAAATACCATGATATTTTTGTTTTTTCAAGACCGCTTTTGTGATTCATACCACACTTTGAACCCGTCCAAAGATACAAACATTTAACAGAAAACGGGCTACCACATTTAGAGGTAGCCCGTTTTAAGCATCTTATCTGTTCAAATACAAGGGTACAGGCTCTGCCATCAAAAAATGGGAGACTGTGAGGATTTTTTAATTATCTTATATTTGCTCTATATGACAATTAGGCTAAATCTATGTTTTTGATATGGTCCATATCGTCATAGTCCTGATTTTCTCCGCACATACCCCAGATAAAGGTATAAGCTCTGGATCCACAACCAGAATGGATTGACCAGCTTGGAGATATTACTGCCTGCTCGTTGTGCATCACGATATGTCTGGTTTCCTGCGGTTCACCCATATAGTGCATCACAAAGGCATCGTCCGCCATATCCAAATACAGATAGACTTCCATTCTTCTGTCGTGTGTGTGGGCGGGCATGGTGTTCCACACGCTGCCGTCCATCAGCTTCGTCATGCCCATTGCCAACTGGCAGCTTTGCACTTGGTCAGTAACAATGTACTTGTTGATAATTCTGTGGTTAGAATCACTCATGCAGCCGGTTTCAACCTTATTTTCAGGCTTGATGATAACCACGCCATCGCCCGGAGTGCCCTCCGGCTTGATGTGAACGGTTGGGTAAGTGATATGCGCCGGCGCGCTGTTGAGATAGAACTTCGCCGGATTTTTCGGGTCCTTACTCTCGAACGAAATGTCCTTGCTTCCTCTGCCGATATACATACCGTCTCTGGCATTTACTTCATAGATTTTGCCATCTACCATTATAATGCCATCTCCGCCGATATTGATAATGCCCAGTTCTCGTCTTTGCAGAAAATACTCTGCACGCAGCTCATCACCGGCAGAGAGAACCAGCTTTTTTTCCACCGGAACAGCCGAGCCGACAATAATTCGGTCAATATGGCTGTACACCAGCGGAATATCGTCCTTTTGGAACAGGTTGTCAATCAAGAATTCTTCTCTAAGTCTGCTCGTTGTGTAATGCTTTACATCTTTGGGTGATGCTGCTGGTCTTACCTGCATTTTAATTCCCTCCTAAATTTCCAATGCATTCCAGTTCATATGCGTTTATTGATTATACAACTGGGTATAAAAATTGCAGTCGCTTGCAAAGCGTGCGGGTGTAGATTCCTCAATCAGGCCAATGATATAGGGCTTGGACTGTTTGACCAATTTTAAAACCGTCTGCGGACGAATAAGCCCCTGTCCTGGCTGCACACACTTTTGCACGCCGGCGTCATCGAATACACAGTCTTTCAGATGAAGTACACTGATGCGATCACCATACAGTTCAAACGCCTGTTCCGCTATTTTTTGCTGTGTCTCCGCATCGGTATGATCTGGCGAAATAAGGTTAGCGAAGTCCAAAATCACTTCAATATTGGGGCTTGCCAAATCATCCAAAAACTGCTTCATTTTTTGAGGTGTGGACAGCGTGTGGTCAAACACACCCTCAACGCCAACCACAACCCCCAAGCTCTGCGCACAGGTGCAGATTTCCGAAAAGCTTTTGAGCAAGGTCTTATAACATTCGCTCGAATCGGTTGCAGGCGTAGGAGCAAAGTCGATGCTATATCGACCCGTTTCTGTGCCGACCATATCGGCTCCCATATGTTTTGCATAACGAAGGCGTTCCACAAATCGGGCAACTTCCTTTTGACGCAGTGCTTCGTCGGGCACCACCGGGTTAATGTAACATCCCAAAACCGCGCAGTGAAGCTGATTCTGGTTCATGAGCTGGGCAATATAATTGCCCAGCCCTGCTGAATAGTTTCCAGTACGAAAATCAATATCGCTGAAACTCTTTTCAAACGCCAGTTGAACATGGCGGATTCCAGCTTCAGAAATATCCTTTACAAACATGGCGGCAGGTTTAGCACCTGAAAAATCATGTGCTCGCATTCCAAACTGCAACATCGGTTTACCCCCTTATTTATCTGACTTTACGAATATAAAATTCACGATGAACAGGAGTGTATGCATTGCAGCAAATGGTTGCACCAACCTCATTTTTTTCCTCGCCAGAATAGTGTCCTTTGAAGGTATGCTCGCCAAATCCCGGACCAATTTCCACAATATCTACGCCATTTTCAATTTGCAAGGTGCCATCGCGCAAGATAATGGTTTGCCCTGCATTGGCAGTCTGATAAAACGACTGATGATTTAAGATAGAAGCTGCTGGCGTCATAATCTCCAGACGAAGCGGCAGCTTGTCCAGTCCTTCTGTGTCGATGCTGAGTGCCAGTCCATCCTCGGTTTCTTTTACGGCCACCGATACATCCAGCTTACTGGTAATGACCTTGCTTCGCTTTGTGTGATCCATTGCCCACCAGTCATTGGTTTCGGGCGGCTGTTCAAACGGCTCATAATACCAGCCCTGTGCAGTATCCTGCATCACACAACCATCTTCTGTTTGTGTGAATCTGCGTGCCAAAAAGCTGCGGGTATCGCAATATGCCACACCGATACGCAACGACAGCTCAATGCTGCCACTCTTAAAGAAAAGGAACTGGCTTCGATCTCTCAGAGTTGTGTAGGTAAAGGAAGGACGCTTTACGCGCATAACTCCTGCATTGGGATAATACTTGCGATATTCCTTCGGGAAACCCGGCTCACCAAAGGAATGGCTCCGCATATTGTCATGACGCATAATGATATGCAGACAATCGGGGGCAAGTTCACCACGGGCGATGTTGTTTTGAATGATTCGGTGTGCCGCAGCATCAAATTCTGGATAGTCCTTTATGCTGCACACATACAAATATTGATAAAAATATTTGTCCGGTCTATCCAAACGGCCTCTATCCTGACGGGTGGAGTTTTGATTGAAGATGGTGTCATCCTCGTCAAAATATGTGAGCATCATCTGAAGGTTGCGAATGACATAGCCCAAATATGCTTCATCACCCGTTTCCTGATACAATGCCATCATGGCATTATTGACAACCGCATTGTAGTTTCCTGTGCTGCGTTCAGCGTAATCGCCGTATTCGTCGCCATCAATTCCCTCAGCTAAATACTGCTGTGCGCGTACACGTAAACGCTCTGAAAACTCGGTTTCATTCTTGAAAAGATTTGCACCCTGCAACAGTGCGGCAGCGATAGCCCAGCGATGATTGGGGGTGTGGAAACCGCCCTCACAGATACCATTGAGCGCGTGGTGCATAATCTTCAAGCATTTCGCTTGCAGACTTGCAGTTGTAGTTTGCGCACTATCATATTTCACCATGAGTCGATAGGCTGCAATCAATCGCTTAAAGCAAAACGACGTATCCGGTGCCGAATAAAAGTTGCAAATCGGATAATCGAACGAGCCGTTTTCACGCTGAAAACGCGCTACAAAATCTGCTGCCAGTTCCAAAGCCTTGAGCAATTGCTCACTTTGATAAAATTTGCTTTGTGGATGAAAGTATACCGCAATCGCTGTCGCCATTGCATAAACAGTTGGTTTAACATTTATGACATCTTCTAACATGCCGCCATACGCAGGAGAAGACGGGTTTTTCTCCTGTTTGAGCAGAAATTCCTGCGTGCGTATATCAGAACTTTTCACAAAATGTAATTCATAGCGATTCATAGAGTAAAGCCTCCTGTGTCTTAACCCTTTACCGCGCCGGCTGTGAGTCCACCAGTAATGTACTTCTGCAAAGCGATAAACAAAATAATGATCGGAATAATGGACAATACCGATGCCGCCAGAATGGAGTTCCAGTCAACACCCATTGTACCAATATAACTCTTGATTGCGATTTGAATGGTAAAGTTCTCCTGATCGGACAGCACCATCAAAGGCAGGATGTAGTCGTTCCAACGCCACATAAACGAGAAAATCGTCAGTGTTATGGTGACACTGGAGCCAAGCGGAAGCATGATGCTGGTAAAAATGCGAAATTCGGATGCACCATCAATTCGAGCAGATTCTGCAAGTGCCAGCGGAATGGACATATAGTGCTGACGATACATAAAGATACCGGTGGTAGTCGTTACAACAGGCAAAATGCAGCCCCAAATGTTATTGTACAGACCGATTTCGCTGATAACCGCAAACTGGCTCAGTGTGAGAATTTCGCCAGGAATCAGCGTACCCAGCAGAAAAACTGCAAACACCTTGTTCGTGTAGGTTACCTCATTGCGATAAACGGCAAGCGCATAGCCACACATCGCACTGATTACAACCGTGATTATCGTGCCGACAACGGCAAGAAACAGGCTGTTTTTCACATACTTGAAGAATCCATCTGTTACAACGCCTATGTATGCATCGAACTGCGCAACCGACGGGAACAACTTCAGCGGATAGGCAAACAACTCTGTGGACGGCTTAAAGCTGCTCAATACCAGCCAAATAATCGGGAAAACCATAATAAAAGCGACTAAAATGCCCACGATTGTAAGAATTACAATCTGCGCTTTTCGTTTTGCGATCTCGCTCATTATACTTCACCTCCACCTTTCGTAACGCGGAACTGTATCAAAGCTATGATAATAAACAGGAAGGTAACCAAGATACCTGCTGCCGATGCATATCCGTATTTATACTGGTTAAATCCTTGGTCAAAAATGTACTGTACAATGTATGTAGTAGAAGAACCAGGGCCACCCAGTGTAATACCTTGTACCAGTGCGTACTCTTTGAGCAGAGAAACCGTGGACAACAACAGTACGATAAAGGTGGTGGGCATCAGCAGCGGTAGCGTGATGCGGAAGAAGGACTGTACTTTGGTTGTACCGTCCACTTCTGCTGCTTCGTACAGTTCGGTCGGAATGTTGTTGATACCGCCGATATAAAGCAGCATGTAGTAACCGGCAGAAATCCAGTTAGATGCTACACTGATAACAACGGTTGCAAGCGTAGGGTTAAGCGACCACTCCAGCGGGGTGATACCGACGCTCTGCAAAATGAAGTTGATCAGACCGTATTCCTGACCAAACATCCAGTTAATGGTAATACCGGCAACCAGAGCGGAAAGCAAAACCGGAATATAAACCAAGGTACGCACCATGGTTTTGCCGCGCATCCACTTGGAAGTTACCAAAGTCGCAAGCAGCAGCGGAACTGCGATTTTAAACGGCAGGTTGCAAACGGTATACAGGATGGTTCTGCCAACGGCCGAATAGAAATTCTTGTCTTGCAAGATATCGATATAGTTTTTCAGGCCGATGAAGTCCATGGTTTTCCAACCGTCGTAGTTTGTCAGAGAAAACCAGATACTCAGTACAAGCGGTATAAGGAAGAATGCTGTGAACAGCAGCAGCGACGGAAGCACAAACATCCAAAATGAGCGAGTATGGCAAAAGGCTTGCTCTTTTCTTTTAAACACAATAATGCTCCTTTCTGTATTTGTGGTTAATCAGAGACATATGGCAATGCTTCCATTACAAACAGCATCGCCAATGCCTGTCCATATGGCATGGGTTTTAGCTCGATATTTTTGTAAAAGTCCTTGGACTCTCTGCCCATAGGCGTACCGTAAGATACCTGCTGAACCACACCATGTTCATCAGTATACTCAAGAATCGGTTTGAGTGCCTTTAATGCAGCTTGTGCCCATTCTTGCGGCGCAATTTTAAGTGTAACGCCCTTCAGGATACCATAACCAAAACCACAAGTTGCACTGGACTCAACATAAGAGGTTTTGTCATCGACCAGAGTATGCCACATGCCATTTTCGTTCTGGTATTCCAGCAGCGCTTGGACCTGACGTTGCCAAGCATTTACCAAGAACTTTTTAACAGACGCACTGCATTCCACCATGGAAAGATACTCAGGGATTGCAGCGGTAAGCCAGCAGTTTCCACGTCCCCAAAATGCACCTGCAAAATTGTGGTTACCATTAAAGGTCCAGCCGTGATACCACAGACCGGTTTTGCGATCTGCAAGGTATTTGGTATGTAGCAAGAACTGATATTCCGCCTCGTCCAGATACTCTTGCTTGTTTAGGATTTTGCCCATATTGGCAAGGAACAGCACAGTCATAAACAGGGTATCGTCCCAAAGTTCCTGTTCGTTTACCGAGTCGGAAGTGATATGCTGCAAGCCACCTTCCTTTGTGCGGGGGAAATCCTTATACACGCTTTCCGCCCATTCAGCACATACATCAAGATAACGTTGACTACCTAACTCTTGTGCAACAAATGACATTGCCAAAAGAGGTGTTACCGTGTTGATGTTTTTGGAAGGCAGACCGGTTTGGAGTTGGCGCTCATAATACTTGGTCAAAATATCAAGATAACGCTTATCCTTTTTTTGTTGATACAGCTTCCAGACACCAAACAGACCTACACCCTGCGTCCACTCCCAAAAACGGTATTTTTGGACATCATCGTTAGCAAGGCTGTGTGACTTCATACCTTCCAAAAATTTCTCATCGTCCTCGTACAAAACCGTCTCGAAAGCAGTGAGATATTTTTCCAGTATGTTTTCCAATTCCATTCTTGTATTCTCCATAACCACTCTCCTCTACGTACTGATTTAAGTTTATGGTATCACTTCATTAAGCTAAATTCTATACTGTTTTTGCCCTATTTTGCGTTTTGTGTTGCATATTTTGCTATCTATAACAATTTTAGCTTATAATATGCTTTTATTTTGAGTTATTTCACCAATAAAATGGTATAAAACAGCAAGCTGCACCGCAAAAACAGCACAAATAGGCATGTTTCCAAAAGGACATATTGCACAATTTTATCTTTCCTGCGCGGACAGATTGCAACATCCTGTCCGCGTGACAAGGATTTTTATACTGTTTTTTTGTGCAATACTCCAAATTTTTTAATTTTCAGCACACACCTATCGCATTTTTTGCTTTTTTTGTTTTAATATATCTATAAACAACTTTATAGGGGATTCCATAAAACTTTTATCAATCTGTTGATGAACCATAGGCACGCTGCCTTTTAAAAACACATGAAGAAGAGGTTTTCTCTATGAATTACTACTATAATTCACCTTTGCTATTTGAGCGTGGATTTTGTACCTCAATCAACAGCAACCATGTCCTTACGACCCACGATGCCTGCTACAACTTCGACTTTGACTGCCGTAGCCATTCCATGAATATGAAATTCCCCCATTTCCATACCTTTTATGAAATTATGATCCTTCTTTCCCCCAAAGCATATTGTCTGATAGAAGGAAAAAGATATGACATTGTCGCCAATGATTTGATTTTACATGCTCCATCTATACTACACCAGTCAGAATACCTGTCTGGCGCGCCAAGCGACCGCATCATTGTAGGCTTTACCCCGCCTTGCGCTGATCACCCCTACTATGAGCAGTTCGAGGAATTATTGCAGATTTTCAAAACGCCCTGTCCCATTTTTCGTTTTGAACCCGAAATTCAAAACGTCATTTACAAGACTTTTAACGAAATCACCCTTGCTGCACAAATGAAAGAATCTTCAATGCGCAACCTGAGTGTTCATACCAAATTCACCGAGTTTTTGCTCAACCTCTATCATTTTCGCAATCAAAACAAATACTCTCCCAACATCACCAGCAACATTCAAGAAAAAATCTATACGATCACCAACTATATTCACACACATTACAGTGAAGATATCTCACTAAAATCCCTGGCAGATGCTTTCTTCCTCAGCCCTTACTACCTTTCACACCAATTTAAACAGGTGACAGGGTACACAGTAACCGAGTATATCCAAATGACCCGCATCAAAAATGTGCAATACCTTTTGCTCAACTCAGATATGAAAATTTCCGAAATCAGTGCACATACAGGTTTTTCCAGTTTCTCGCAGTTCAATCGAGTATTTCGCAAATTTTGCAATATCTCACCTTCGGATTACAAAGCACAGGCTCGTCCTGAGGCATATCGTATGGCATTTGAAAACAGCGAGCAGTAAATTTTTACCCTTATTTTTTGTGCATAATGCTAAATAACTCGCTATTTGACCTGCATAAAAAAGCAAAATTTGCAACAATCATCACTGAAAGCCGCAAAATCCATAGTTGATTTGCAAATCACGAAATGCTAATATACTTTACAAGATTGGTTATATTGACCAAATAAATATTTAAAGCGGGAGGAATAATTGTTTATGAAATCTAACTTATTCACACGACTGTCGGCTGCGGCTCTGATTGCTGCTATGGGTCTGTCCCTAACAGCTTGCGGTGGCACCAATTCTTCTAGCAATGCATCAGACGGCGGAGAAACCTCCGGACAAACTCTGAAGGTAATGCTTTCGGAAGAGCCGGGCGAAGGTGATGCTCTGGGTACATCTCTGGAAAACTGGGCTGCTGAAACCGGCAACACCGTCGAAAAGATTATCATTTCTCACGACGATATGCGCAGCAAATTCCCGTCTATGGCAAAGACCCACGACCTTCCCGACCTGGTTTCGACCACATTCCTTCATCAGCTGTACCCCGATGAATTTGTAAAGATGGATGAGGTGCTTGACCTTTCTATCTTTAACCAGCAGGCTCTGCAAATCGTGTGTAAGTCCTTTACATCTGATGACATCACAGGTGCGCTGGAGCAGTTTACAACCACCTGCGTGTTCTATAACAAGGATGCTTTTGAGGCAGCGGGTTTGACGGTCCCCACTATCGACGATCCCTGGACTTGGGAAGAGCTTTATCAGAATGCTGCTTTGCTGCAAGAAAAAGCAGGTGTAAAGTATGGTTTTGCAGCGGATGTTTCCCGTTTCCGTTACGACATCCTGATGTATGCAAACGGCGGCTCTATTGTTGAAAAGGACGGCGATAGCTTCACTGTAACCGTAAACAGCCCTGAAAATGTTGCCACTCTGGAAAGATTTGTTCAGGCAAATGAAGACGGCGTTATGCCGAAGGCTATTTGGGCCGGCGGCACGACTGACAACCCGGTTGAATACTTCAAGAATGGCGATGCCGCTATTCTGCTGTCTGGCTCGTGGAACTACAACACCTTTGCAAGCGATATTTCCAAGTTTGACTTTGGTGTAATGGTATCTCCTAAGGGTACCCAGTCTCAGGCTTCTATTTTGGGCGGCGCTGCTCTGGCAATCCCTGCAAACGCTGAGAACACCGAACTTGCCAAGGATTTCATCAAGTGGCTGTATGAAGATAAGGAAAACTATCAGAATTATCTGCAGCTCCACAAGGGTCTGTCTGTTCTGAATGACGTTATGTATGAGCCTGAAGACGAGACTGCTAAGGAAGACTTTGCTCTGATGCAGAACGAAACCACATACATGACCGATACCTTCATGGTAGACGAGAGCTCTTCTTGGCGTACCTACAAGGACAACGAGTATCGTGATGCTATCAAGCGTGCTGTATCTGGTGAAATCACTGCACAGGAAGCGCTGGATGGCTTTGCATCCGAACTTGCTGAATCCTCTGGCTGGAGTATGAAATACCCTGCTTAAAATCTAAAATCTACAACTAAAACAAAAGGGTAAATCGAGCATAATATACCTCGGTTTACCCTTTTCCCATATTTAACAGGAGTTATCACTATGACAATCACACAAAAAGAGCAATATCTGAAATCGGTTTTGCAAACGCTAAACGATAAGCGTTTGACGAAGCTCGATTGTGTTACCGAGGTTCGCTGGACGCCGTATGATTATAAGAAAGATCCCGCTCCAAACGAAAGCAGTGAAAACTGGGATACGTTTGCCCCCGACCAGACTTGGGGCGGCAGCGATTTGCATTTTTGCTTTGACTGCAATTTTGTAACACCGCAAGAAGCACAGGACAAATACCTTGTTTTGCAGCTTGATACTGGTGCTGATGATATTTGGAACACGGACAATCCGCAGATTTTTGTTTATGTGGATGGAACTTTGACCTGCACTATGGATATGAACCACCATCAGGTTTTACTCTCCAAACAGGCGCAGGCAGGCAAATGCTACAATATACGCTTTTACGCTTACAGCAATTACAGCTCGCAAACCAATTTCTTTCATCTTTCCCCATATGTCGTAGACACAGTCATCCAAGATGCGTACTATGATTTCAAAGTTCCGTTTGAACTTGCAGAACTTTTACCAGATGATGACGACCGAAAAATCCTGCTGTTTGACATTTTGCTGAAAACAGCCATAAAAATGGATTTGCGGAATGGACAAGAGAATATCCATCAGTCAATACAAGATGCCTGCAAATTTTTACAAAATGAACTGGATCAGCGCCGCTCACAGCCTATTTGTGATGTTTACAGCATTGGTCACACACATATAGACGTTGCATGGAAATGGCCTCTTAGACAAACCCGCGAGAAAGCAAGCCGCAGCTTTTTGACCGTACTTTCTCTGATGAATGCGTATCCAGAGTACATCTTTATGTCCAGTCAGCCTCAACTGTACCAATTTGTCAAAGAAGACCGTCCGGAACTATTTGAACAAATCAAAAAAAGAGTTGCCGAAGGTCGTTGGGAAACCGAAGGTGCCATGTGGTTAGAAGCGGACTGTAATCTTAGCTCAGGCGAAAGTCTGATTCGTCATATTTTACACGGCAAGCGATTTTTTGCAGATGAATTTGGCTGCTCGGAAAATGTAATTTTGTGGCTGCCTGATGTGTTTGGTTACAGTGCGGCTTTGCCTCAAATATTGAAAAAAAGCGGTATTAAATATTTCATGACCACAAAGCTGGGCTGGAACGACACCAACAAATTCCCCTATGATACATTTTGCTGGGAAGGCATTGACGGTTCCAGCGTGCTTTCTCACCTGATAACCACTAAAAATTATTTGCCATACCCACAGGAACTTACGAACCAAAATCACAGCACAACATACAACGGTTTGGAAAATGCTTCGCAGCTGATGGGCACATGGCAGCGCTACCAAAACAAAGATTTAAGCAAAAAGGTTCTGACCTGTTATGGTTATGGCGATGGCGGCGGCGGCACCACCCCTGAAATGATCGAGCAGGGAAAACGTTTGCAAAAAGGTATTTTGAATTTCACAAGGGCACGTTTTAGTACTGTTCGCAACTTTTTTGAAGATTTGGAAAGCGAAATCGCACAAAAGGATGTACCCACTTGGTGTGGCGAACTATATCTGGAATACCATCGCGGAACCTATACCTCTATGGCGTTTGTAAAGCAAAAAAATCGAAGCTGTGAATTTTTGCTGCAACGCACCGAAACCATTGCAGCTATTGCAAAGCTGCTGGCAAACGCCCAATACCCCGCAGAGCAACTGGATAAAGCATGGAAGTTATTGCTTTTAAATCAGTTCCACGACATTCTCCCCGGCAGTTCCATTGCCGATGTTTATCAAGATTGTGCCATTGACTATGCAAAGATCGAACAGCTGTGCCTGACTGTACAGGATTCCAGCTTTGCTGCGCTCTCCCCTGTTTGTCAGTTCACGCCAACCCAGCCCGAACAGGCAAACTGTGTGCTCCTTTTCAATCCTAACAGCTTCGTCAGTGACCTTACCTTTGCATTAGACGGTGTGGACTGGGAGCCTGTTGGAGCCAGTGTTTTGCAGCCCACATCCGATGGCAAACTGATGTGCATGGTGCCGCAGGTTCCGGCCAAGGGATTTGCAAAAGTTATGCTGAACAAAACACAGCGGGATGTTCCCGTCGTTTCCGACACGCAAGCCGAGCGTATTGCGATTGACACCGATTTTTACGAGGCAGAAGTGGCATCAGATGGCACATTGATTCGTCTGTATGACAAGCAGCACAAACGCGAGCTATTTGCTCCCCAGCAACCCGGCAACTGTATGCGCATTTTCGATGACCGTCCTTATGAATTTGACGCTTGGAATATCGATGCAGGTTATTGTCTCAAATCCTTTGGAGTGAAGCCTGTACGCAGTGCTCGTCTGCTGGAAAGCGGTTCCTATCGTCAGGTGATTGAGGTTTGCACAGCTTATCGTGATTCTACAATCTGTCAGAAAATCATTTTTTACAAAAACAAGCGCCGCGTTGATTTTGACACAACGATAGATTGGCATGAGCATCAGCATCTGCTGAAGGTCGAATTCCCATTCCAAATTTTCGCTCGCAAAGTGGTTGCAGATATTCAGTTTGGCAATGTTGAACGCGCAACCCACCACAACACATCATGGGAACAGGCGCAGTTTGAAATGTGCGCTCATAAATGGGTTGATTGCTCTGAAAACGGTTATGGTGCCGCCCTGCTAAACGACTGCAAATATGGATATAGTGCACATGGCAGCACGGTATCCCTTACTCTGCTCAAATCCGGAATTTTCCCAGATCCCAATGCAGATATAGGACAACATCACTTCACTTATAGCCTATATCCACATACAGGAGATTTCCGTGAGGGACATGTCATCGAGCAAGCGTATCAACTGAACTGCAAGCCTGTCTGTGTGTTTGGCACATCAACTGATACACCTATCGATATGCCTTATCTATCCATATCCGATGCAAATATTATATGTGAAACGATAAAACTTGCTGAAAACGGCGAAGGATTGATTTTGCGTATGTATGAAGCATACGGTCGCCAGACCAGCGCTGTATGGAGCTATGGCAACACGGCACAGCGTGCATTTGAGTGCGACATGATGGAAAATAAAATGTGTGAACTGCCTCAAACACATGATGGCTTTAATGCAACATTTATGCCATATGAAATAAAAACCTTCCTTTTGGTTTAAGTGTGCATTGCTACATAGATAATAAGCAAAAATGCTCAAGCCTTTCAAAAAAAATCCACTTCATGTTGATTGCATCGGCGATGCGCTGCGCAATCAGCTCTTTCACTCAAAAAGCCCCAAACAAAAAGCAGCCAGGAACCCTCCCAAAGACGGGTTCCCGGCTGCTTATGTCATTTATAAGGTTTTTTCAAAGCCATAACAGCTCTTTTCAAAACCGATATGTTCGTAAAACTGGTGGGCTTCCACGCGTGGCAGGCCGGAGTCCAAAATGAGCGCCCGGCAGTCGCGCTCTCGCGCGAGCTGCTCAGCGTGGTACAGCAGCGCAGCGCCGTAACCTCGACCGCGAAAGGCAGGATCTACATACAAGCTGGACACATAACAAGTCGGCCCCTGCATCCAGAAGGTGTCGAAATAATCGCCATGGCACATGCCCCGGCAAATGCCCTGATCTTCGAGGAAGAAGAAAAAACTGTCCGGATTGGCAAGCACCCGCCGATAGACCGCTTCGGTCTGCGATCGGTCGTAGGTGCGATAGGACCAGAGCTGCTTTATCCAAACAAACGCGGTTTCAAAATCCGCTAGGGTCGCATTTCTGTATTCCATGTTCCACGCCCCCTTACAGGGCTTTACGATAGATGTCCGCAATCTGCTCCTGCGTAAAGGCCACCGGATTATTGGTCACGCTGGCCGCCGAAACCTTCATGCAGTTTTCGGCCATCCACAGGATGTCCGCTTCGGTCAGTCCCAAATCTCCCAGCGTGCAGGTGAGATCGATCTTTTGCAGCAACGCCTGCACCTGTGCGGCGCAGTCGGCCGCATCCTGACCGCCCAGCAGTTTGGAAATCCGCGCGAACTTCTCAGGCGCGCCCGAATAAGAGGCTTGGATAATGGCCGGTGTCAACGCAGCCAGACCCTGACCGTGCACGATATCCTTCAGGCCGCTGGCCGGATGCTCCATGCCATGCGCCAGAGTGACACCCGCCGTATTGATGACCATGCCACCGATGGTGGACGCAATCGTGACTTTCTCCCATGCCTCGGCGCTGGTGTCAGCCCCAGTGTAGAGGTTAACCAGATTTTCGGCAATAGCTTCGATAGCGTACAGACTGAGCGCGTCGCTGAACGGCTGTGCAATCTTAGAGGTATACGCTTCGATGCAATGACACAGAGCGTCGAACCCGACCGAAGCGAGCACCTTTTTGGGCATCGTCCGCATGCACTCAGGGTCTACGATGGACACCTTGGCGATGATGGCTGAGCAGCGCAGGCTCTTTTTATCACCGTTTTCCGGATTGGTAAGCACGGCGAAGCCGTTGCCCTCCGAGCCGGTGCCGCAGGTGGTCGGGATAAGGATAAGCGGCAGCGCGCGGTCGCTTTGCTTGCAGTTGAAGATATAATCGTTGATATCGCCGTCATTGCACGCCATAAAGGCAATGCCCTTGGCGCAGTCCATGATCGAGCCGCCGCCGATAGCAACCACCACATCGCAGCCCTGCTCGGTCGCCAAGCGCGCGCCCTCCTCCACGGTAGTGGTCAGCGGGTTTTGGGAAACCTGATCAAACAACACCGAATCGACCCCAGCTTCGGCCAAGCTGTTCTTGACCCGGTCATACAGACCGGATTTCTTGGCGCTCGAGCAGCCGGTGACGATGAGCGCTTTCCTGCCATAGGGCGCCGTCAAGACGCCGGCCTCGGCGACACGGCCGCAGCCGAATACAATGTTAACCGGAAGATAATAGACAAAATTTCTCATAGCTGTTTTGCAGCCTCCTCATTTAATACGGTTGCAATTGCCGCTTCGATGGCGGCTTCAATTGCGTTATCGAGCGCCAGGTCGAGTTCACGATCGGAAGCCTGAAGCGTTGCAGCGTCAGCATCCGAGATGATCTCCACCAAGGAGCCGAACTTCTCCTTATAGCGGATGCGGCAGACGACGAAGAACACGCCGCCCAGCACAACCCAGCCGCCAGCCATCAGCCATTCCTGCCAAACCAGCGTCGCGCCCGAACCGGGCACCAGATAGCAGGCCACCATGAAACCGGACATCAGGACAGCCATCACGCCGACGAACTTATACGGACCAACCTTATACGGTCGGGGCAGGTCGGGCTCCTTCTTGCGCAAGATAAGGAAGGAAAACGCCACCATGCAATAGGCCACACAGCAGCCGAAGTTACCGGCATCCACAATCCAAACCAGCATTTCGCGTCCAGCGAAAGGTGCTAAAACAGTCAGCAGACCGACCAGATACAGGGCGTTGATCGGGGTCTTGTGCTTGGGGTGGAGCTTGGCAAAGAATTTCGGAATCATGTAGGATTCAGCCATGGAGTACATAGCGCGGCTGCCGCCCATGAGGAAAGAGTTCCAGCTGGTGACGATGCCGCACATGCCGCCCACGATAAGTACCTTTGCCATGATAGCGCTGTGGAAGGCCTTGGCCATGGCATCGGCGGTAACCAGACCGGAGCCAGACATGGAAGCCAAGATTTCGCTGCGAGGCAACACATAGCCGACTGCCAGAATGATGAGAGCATAAAACACAACGGCCAGCACAATGGACAAAATCAGGATTCTGCCGATTTTCTTGAGGTCTACGTTGATTTCTTCGGCGGCCTGCGGGATGACATCAAAGCCGATGAAGAAGAAGGGGGTCACGAGCGCGACCTTGAGCACGCCATGCAAAGGCGATACGTCGCTGGCAAAAACCTGTCCCTGCAGGTTGTCGGCCGAGCCAGTGAACACCGATGCGACGATCAGCAAAATGCCAACCAAACCGATGATGACAGTCAAAACCGTTTGGAGGAAAGCGGCCGTCTTGACGCCCATGATGTTGACATACGTCATAAAGATGGCCACCACAATGGCAACGATGAGCCAGGACGCATACACATCAAACCCGGCGACCGTATACAGATACCCTTGCAAAAAGTCAGGGTAGATATAGGTGATGATGGTGGGCAGTGCGCACGCTTCAAAGCAGGCAACGCTCACATAGCCCAACACAATCGTCCAAGTGCAGATAAACGAGCCGATCGGCCCCATGGCGCGGTGACTGAATACGTGCTCGCCGCCGCACTGCGGCATGGCGGCTGTCAGTTCGGCATAGGTCAAGCCCACAAAAAAGATCATGATACCGCCAATGGCAAAGCCGATGGCCGCGCCCACGGCGCCGCCGGTGTTGATCCAGTCGCCCGAGGATACCACCCAGCCCCAACCAATCATGGCACCGAATGCAATCACGAGGATGTCCCATGCCCCGAGGACCTTGTCGAACGAGGATGTTTTTTTGTTTTCCATCTTGCATCGTCCTTTCGAGCAAAATAAAAAGATGCTGAACCCTCTCCTGAATGGTTCTAACATCTTTGTTAGTAATCCGTTTTAGCCGCCAAACTTCTGTTTGGCAAAGTCTTCGATGAATTTGGCCGTTTTTTCAAAGCCCAGCACACTGCTGTCGATCAAAATATGCCGGTTATGCCGGTCGCCGCGGTAGGTACCTGTCATCTGCTTGTAACGCGCGTGCAGCTGCCGGTCGTTCTTTTCGATGAGCACTCTCGCCGCCTCTTCGGAAACCTGGAGTACATCCATAATGTGCCGTAGCCGCTGCGCCTCGGGCGCATAGACAAACGCATTGAGCACATCGGTGCGGTCGCGCAGCACATAGTCGCTGCACCGGCCCACGATGACGCACGGGCCGCGGCCTGCCAGCTTGCGGATGATCTGGGTTTGCAGATAGACCACGCGGTCGGTCAGGATGGAGTATTTGCTGGGGCTGGCGGTGTTTTGCAGCACCTGACTGCGGCCGCGCACCTCCACGCCGGCTTCTAATTTTTCGGTCATTTCCTTGGAAAGACCGGTTTCCTCAATGATGCGATCGATGATGGCGCGGTCATAGCATGGATATCCCAGATCTTTGGCAATCATTTTGGCGATATCCGGCCCACCGCTGCCGTATTCACAACCGATGGTAAGAATAAAGTCCTGCATCGTGGGTTTCTCCTTTTTATGGGGTGCCTTAGCCGGCCCATGCCGGCCAAGGCACCCGGACGTTTTATTTGCTCAGTTCTTCAACAGCTTCTTTCAGAATCGCGTAAGCCTTGTCGCAATCGTCTTGGATCAGGATTAGCGGCGGCACCATACGAACGACGTTTGCGCCGATGGCGGTCACCAGCAGATGCTTGTCCAGGCACTTGTGCTTGATGTCGGTCGCCGTGGCAAAACCGTCAAACTCCACGCCGATCAGGCAACCCTGATGACGGACCTCCTTAACATGCGGCAGAGTTTCCAACTTGGCCGAGAAATAGTCGCCCATCTTCTGAGCATTGCCGGCCAGATCACGGCTGAGCAGCTCGTCGATCTCAGCCAACGCCGCCGCAGCGCTGACCGGATGGCCGCCAAAAGTGGTGCCGTGCGAACCGGCAGTGAATGCCTTGGCCACTTCTGCCGTTGCGCAGATGGCGCCGATCGGCATGCCGCCGCCCAGAGCCTTGGCCATGGAAACGATATCGGGCTTGATGCCGTAGTGCATGTAGCTCATCACACGGCCGGTGCGGCACCAGCCGGTCTGGACTTCGTCCAGCAGAAGCAGCATTCCCTTTTCGTCGCACAGCTTGCGCAGACCACACAGGAATTCCGGGGTAGCCGGATGAACGCCGCCTTCGCCCTGTACCGGCTCGACCATAATCGCAATGGTGTTTTCGGTGCAGGCGTTGCGGAAGGATTCCAGATCGTTGTAATCGGCATAAGTAAAGCCGGGGGTCATGTCGCCGAAACCGATCTGGCAGGCGTTATCCGGCTGGCCGGTGGCCGACATGGAACCAAAGGTGCGGCCATGGAAGCCCATTTTTGCGGTTACGATGTTATATTTATGCGGTCCGTATTTCTCGACGCCGTATTTGCGCGCCATCTTAATCATGGCTTCGTTGGCCTCAGTGCCCGAGTTTTGGAAGTAAATCTTGTCCATGCCGATCGTAGTGCACACCTTCTCGGCCAGCAGGGCTTGCGGGATAGTGTACGGATAGTTGAAGGTGTGCATGATGTCGTCCACCTGATCCTTAACGGCTGCGACCACCTTCGGGTTGCGGTTGCCGGCTGAGTTGACCGCAATGCCCGCATAAAAATCCAGATACGGGGTGCCCTTTTCGTCGTAAAGGTACATGCCTTCGGCAGTTTCTGCGATGAAGTCAAAACGCTCATAGGTTTCGATCATGTATTTGCTGACCAGATCTTTGATTTCCTGTGCTGTGCGGCCGGTGTCCTTGAGTTTCATTTTCTTCTACCTCCTGATCGTCTGGAACCAAAACAAAAAGGCGCTTTTCCACAAGGGGAAAAGCGCCTTTGCTTTGTCCTTTATATTGAACGAGATTACCATAACACAACGGGATAAAAGTGTCAATCCATGCAACAGAATTTTGGAGCATTGCACAAGCACAGCAATGATATTTCGACAAATCAATGCAAAATTACCCAATGATTGCCGAGAAGCACGCGGAGTTGCACCCCCAAAATCAAAATACTCTGTCATAGCCCCGCGCCCCCGGCCATGCAAGTCGAAACACAGTTTCACGCTCTATTGTGCAATATATTAAACATCTCGCTGATATTCCAGAAACATGCATAATACCGAGCAGGGGTCAGAACCGACGCTGCAATAGCGGTGCTCCTGACTGGACTCAAAACGGAAGATTTCGCCGCTTTGAATGACATGGCTGCCGCTTTCAAGCTCCAAACGCAGGGTTCCTGCCTGAACAGTCAAATATTCCCGTGTACGTTCGCCATGACTGCCTGCCAGATAGGCGCCGCCCGGCTCCAGTTCGATGTGGTAGATCTCCACCTTATGGTTTTCCTGAAAGGGAAAGCAGGTGCGCACGGTATACTGCCCGGGCACTTCCTTGGTCGGGGCGGTTTCCGCGATGCGGATAAGGATGGCGTCCTGTGGCGGAGGGCCAGTCAGATCATTTAAGTCAATGCGCAAACCGCTGATAATGCGGCCCAGAATGCCGATCGACGGATTAGCCGTGCCTTTTTCGATCTGTGCCAGCATACTTTTACTTACGCCGGTTTGCTCAGCCACCAGATCCAGACTCATCCCTTTGGCCCGGCGGATGCGGTTTAAATTCAAGGCAATGTTGTGCGATAAATAATCCATGGCAACTCCCTCCCGTTCGGCAATTGTCCGATAGAGGTATTATACCACAAAATGCGGTCAGCGGGCATGGGTGCATGCGGCCAGAGCGTCAGCGAAGATGTTCAGCCCGGCTTCCAGCTGAGCGTCGGTCATGACGAGCGGCGCGAGCAAGCGGATGACATTGCCGTAAGTGCCCGCGTTTTCCACCAGCAGGCCCCGCGCGGCACACGCCTGGATGACCGCAGAAGTCAGCGCCGCGTCCGGCGTTTTGCTCGCCCGGTCGGTGACGAATTCGATGCCGACCATGCCGCCCAAACCGCGCACATCGCCGATGCAGTCGTATTGCTCCATCAGTTCCCGATACCGAGCCATGACCCGGCTGCCGATTTCCAGCGAACGGTCGGCCAGATGGTCGCGCTCCATAATATCGATGACCTTGAGCGCCGCAGCACAGGCCAAAGCATTGCCACAATAGGTGCCGCCGATGGTGCCCGGTGCTGGGGCATCCATGATCTCCGCCCGGCCAACAATGGCGGACAGCGGCACGCCCCCGGCGATCGACTTGGCCGTGGTCAGCAGGTCAGGCTGCACGCCCGCCTCGGCCCAATACTGGCTGGCAAACATACGGCCGGTGCGGCAGAAGCCGGTCTGCACCTCGTCCGCGACCAGCAAAATGCTGTACTTGTCGCAGACCGCGCGCACGGCCTTTACCCATTCCAGCGGCGCGGGAATAAATCCACCCTCGCCTTGCAACGGCTCGACCACAATGGCCGCAATGGTATCCGCAGGCGCACACTGCTCGAACACATCATAAATCGACTGCATGTAGTAATCGAGCGCAGCCTCCTGCGGCATGCCGGCAGGCTTGCGGTAATAATACGGGAATTGAGCGCGGAAAATACCTCCCGGAAGCGGCCCCATGCCCACCGCATAGGCCTTTTTAGAGGTCATGGACATGGTCAGGATAGTTCGGCCGTGAAAAGCGCCCGAAAAGACGATAATATTGGGTCGTTTGGTGTAGGCCCGGGCGACTTTGACCGCGTTTTCGTCGGCTTCTGCACCCGAATTGGCAAAAAAGGCTTTTTTGTGCTCACCGCGGACGGGCGCGAGCTCACACAGCTTTTCGCCGAGCGCCACATACCCTTCGTGGGTGACGACATTAAACATGGCGTGGAAATACCGCTCGGCCTGCGCCTGAACGGCTTGGACAACTTCAGGGTGCGAATAACCGATGTTGAGCACACCAACCCCGCCAATCCAGTCCAAAAACCGATTGCCGTCTACATCTTCGATGATGGCACCCGCGCCGCGCTCGATGACGGCCGGATACACACACCCGATGGCGTTGGGGATAACCGCATGGCGACGTTCCAAAATGCTCTGCGCCTTGGGGCCCGGCAGGGTTTTGGTGACAATTTCGGGCAATGCTTCTCGTAACATAATGAAAAAACCTCCTGTTCTGCAAAAAAAGCAGCAGCCAATATCCCGATAAAATGCCTCATTGCATTCGCCATTTCATCCGAACATCAGCCGCTGCTGTGTTTTTGTTTCTATGCGTAGTATAGAAGATTTGCCTGGCAAAGGCAAGGGGCGCGCATCCCAATAAAAAGCCGTGTAGTTGTGCATAGCGCACAACAGTATAAGGCTTATGCGGCATGACAAACCGGTCGATTGTGTGTATATCACAACAAAATAAGAAAGGGGCGGTGCCTGTGGCACTGTTGCTGCGCGACGTCTATGAGGATACCCGGCAGCGGTTTCAATTGCAGCTTTTGGCCGGGGAACGTGGACTGCAAAACTGCATGCGCTGGGTATATGTTTCCGAGGATTACACCACATCGGATTTTCTATATGGCGGGGAACTGATTCTCACCACCGGCGTGCTCAGCGGCAAAAGCGAGGGCTGGCTGCTGCATCTGCTGCACAGCATTTTCCGGCAGCACGCCTGCGGCCTAATCGTCAACGAAGGGCCGTATTTAGACCGGCGCAAAATTCCGCAAGCAGTGCTGGATTTTTGCAATACGCAGAATTTTCCGCTGTTTGTGATGCCTTGGCACATCCATATTTACGATATTACCCGGGATTACTGCGACCGCATCTTTACCGATGCTCGGCACAATGAGGCCATCGAACGGGCGTTTTTGACCCTGCTCGACCGCGAGGCCGCGCCGGGTCCGGCACTGCGGCTGCTGGCCGACCAGGGCTTTGCCCAACAGGGGCCATATTATGTCGTGCAGCTGCAAATCTCCCCTGAGACTCCGACCGACCCGGTGCTGCGCGACTGGATTTCTGCCTTTTTGCTTCCCTTTCCGGCCTTTGCGATGCTGGATACCCCAAATCCGTGGCTGGTCTGCCGGGCCGACGATGCGGATAAGGTGCAGGAACTGGTTGAAAATCTGCAAACCGGGTTGCAAACGCGATTTCCCAACCGCACGGTCGCGGCCGGGATTGGTGGACAGGTCCCGGAGCTGAACCGGCTAGCAAACAGCCTGAAACAGGCGCGGGCTGCCCTGCGCTGGGGCAAAAGTCAGTCGCTGAACCGGGCCAGTTACGACGACATGGGCTTTTTCCGCCTGCTGCTCGAGGTACCGAGCCATGCTTTTTTGGAGAACTATGTGCGCGAGCAGTTGGGCGCTGTGCTGGACTACGACACCCAGCATGGCAGTGACTTTGCGCAGACCTTATATCTGTATCTGGTGTATCAGGGCAGCATCCAGTCTATTGCGGCGCAGTCGTTTTTCCACCGCAACACGATCAGCCACCGCATTGCCATTCTGCGCGACAAACTAGGCTATCGCTTAGACGACCCGGCGGCCTGTTTTCAGCTACTCACCGCCTTTCAGATTCGGGATTTCCTGCACACGTGCGCACAGCCATTTACCTAAAAAACACCCTCATCCCCGCTTGTCTTAAATAAAACAATAATCCGAACATGTCTTCCACGAAGAATACGTTCGGATTATTGTTATCTGGTACGCCATCCGTTTGAGATACATATCAGGCAGTCAGGAGAGAGTGACGACATAGCCGCGTACTTTGCTTATTCCTCCATTTGTTCCGCTATCGTGCAGAATAGTCGGTAGAGTGCGTCGCCACTTGTTGCCAGCGCGCGGACGCACACACCCCGCACAGTCCGGCTCGCGCCGACGAGTCCGCCCGGCAATGCGTCTGCCCGACGCGCTGCTTTCAGCACACGCTCCTCCCATGCTGGCCCATAGGCATACAGCAGCCCCTGATGGGTCATGCTCTGCCATTGCCCCAGACCGGTATGATCGATATACGCAGGCTGGCCGCGTATGATCGGCAAAGGCCAATCGGCCGTCTATCGTCACCTGAAGGCGGCTATCCAAGCGCCGCATCTGGAATTTTTCACCCCGTCCAGCGCGACCACATGCCACAATTTCTGCGTAAGCAAACCGACAGTCTTGCGCCAAAGACACCTGCGTTTGACTGCGGAGATCGCTGCCCGCAAATGGGATGATTGGCTGTGGCAGAAAACGTACGTACGCGCCTTGATCTACCTGTAAGCGGATATGCCGTGAAACATGACCTTCGCCGGTGTTGAACACCTTTTCATATCCCTGCGTGTAGACTGCGGCGTTCGAACCGGATTCAAACCGATATTCTGCCTCCAGCGTATCGCCCGCGAGCAACCCTGCCGACGCTGCCATAACCATGATATCAGCACGGTCACCACGTATGAACGGGCGCATAATTTTATAGGGTGCGGTGCAAAACACATCCTCCACACGTGTGCAGCCATTCCGCGTGGCCGTTTGCAGGTACAGACGGCTGTCCATCATCTGTCCTCGAACAGCACGTCTGTCTGAATCCAGCGTACGACCTCATCCACTCCCTCTCCGCTGACCAGATTGGTAAACAAAAATTTGCGCCCCTCGCGCATCCGTTCGCTGTCGTGCGCCATCACTTCCAGACTTGCGCCAACCAGCGGGGCAAGATCGGTTTTGTTGATAACCAGCAAATCGCTGCGCGTCACGCCCGGGCCGCCCTTGCGCGGGATCTTTTCGCCCTGCGCCACGTCGATGACATAAATAGATGCGTCGGCCAGATCCGGGCTGAAGGTAGCGGACAGGTTATCGCCGCCCGACTCGATGAAGATAATCTGCACATCCGGAAAGCGCTCGACCATCTCATCGACTGCCTCCAGATTCATCGAGCAATCCTCACGGATAGCCGTGTGCGGACAGCCGCCGGTCTCCACGCCCATGATACGCTCGGGCGGCAGGCAGGAGTTGCGCGTCAGAAATTCGGCATCCTCTTTGGTGTAAATATCGTTTGTGATGACGCAGATGCTGTATTGTCCGCTCATGCGCCGCGTCAGGCGCTCGATCAGCGCGGTCTTTCCTGCACCGACCGGACCGCCAATCCCAATTTTGATATAACCCATTGTTCTCTCTCCTTAGCTCATGTAAAGTCTGCTATACAGGGTTTCGTGCTGCATGGCCAGAATATCAAATGCCGCGCCGCTGGCGCCCAGATCCTCCTGCGTGATTGTCAGCGCAGATTGCACCGCTGGCAGAAGCGCTGGCAGGTGTTCGCGCAGCACGCGCTGGGCCTCCAGCTGACGCAGCGGCACACATTTGGCCGCGTGCGTGGTCATGGCACTCAGCAGAGAATAGCCGTAGATCATCAGCGCTTCCTGTGCATTCACACCATGCCCAGCGGCAAACAGACCAACTGCAATCGGATGCTGCCCAGTGCAGTCACCCTGTCGAATATGCGCGTAATACGCTTCCAGCACTGGCAGCGGTGCAATCTGTCCGGCCGCCTTGAGCAGCCGCATGCACAGCTTTGCACTGCCTTGCCGCACTTCCATCGGCGCGCGCAACGCGGTATACAGCTGATCGAGTGATATCCACGCCGCCTTGTCATCCGCATTTTGCATCGCAAGCGCCATCGCGCCCAGTTCCTGATAAGGCGCCACAGCCAGATAATCGGTCAGGTACTTCCCTAATTGCTCCGCCGAGTCGATCAAGCCGCGCTGCACAAAGGTTTCCAGCCCGTTCGACAGCGTAAACGCGCCGATTGGGAACAGGCTGTCGCAGATTTGCAGCATATACAGCCGCCGCAGCTCATCCATGGGCGTGGCTATGGGTGTGGTCGTGCGCATGGTGATGTTCGCCTGTGCCGTGGGCGCGGCAAGCTACATGATCGGAGAAGTCCGCAAAAACCTGCTTGGCATCAAATCCCAACCGCTGCAAATACAGCAGCGTCGGCTCGTCATAGGGGACGCTGACTGTATGCTCCTCGATCTGGAGCGGCAGATGGCGGTTGCCCAACTCAAAGCACAGCCGCCCCATTTCCTGCATAGTAGAAACCTGCGTTTGAATGAGCGGTGCGGGCGCGACCTCCACCACATAGATTTTGCCGTTTTGTTCGGCCAGCACATCGCCCGCGTGCAGCGGCACACCAACGCAGACACCCAGTTCCGTGCCGTCCGCCGCCGTTTTGGCGATACGCTTTTTTTCGGTTTCAAACCACGCGAACACTACGGGGACGACCTCATCAGTCGGGTGCTGACCGTTCAGATTTCCTAATATTTTATCTGCTATCACAGGTCTTTTCCTCCTTAAAACAGAAAATATCGCTGGGCGAGTGCCAGCTTGGAAAACGGCTCGCAGGTGACCGGCTTACCGTCCACTGTTACCATATAGGTTTCCGGATCAACCCGCACATCCGCAATCACGTCGTTGTGCCACATATCGCGCTTGCCAATATCACGGCAATGCGACACCGGCAGCACCATGCGTTTAAGGCCGAGCTGCCCTGCGATGTCATGCTCATAGGCATAGCGCGACACAAAGGTGACGCAGGACGCCGACAGCGCCTTGCCGTGCGCGCCGAACATATCGGTATAGAACACGGGTTCGGGCGTCGGGATGGAGGCGTTGGCATCGCCCATTCGAGCAGCCGCAATTACGCCCGATTTGAGCACTATTTCCGGCTTTGCGCCGAACATGCCAGGCTGCCAAAGCACGAGGTCGGCCAGCTTACCCACCTCGACCGAGCCGACGTAATTGGAAATGCCGTGCGTGATGGCGGGCTTGATGGTGTATTTGGAAATGTAGCGCTTGACGCGCGCGTTGTCGCTGCGTTCACTGTCACCCTCGAGCGGGCCGCGCTGCTTTTTCATCTTATCCGCCGCCTGCCAAGTGCGTGTGATCACCTCACCCACGCGCCCCATCGCCTGTGAATCGCTCGACATCATCGAAAAGATACCCATATCGTGCAGAACGTCCTCGGCTGCGATGGTTTCCGGCCGGATACGGCTGTCCGCAAGAGCCACATCCTCCGGGTTCTCCTTATCGAGATGGTGGCATACCATCAGCATGTCCAGATGCTCGTCGATGGTGTTGCAGGTGTAAGGCATGGTCGGATTGGTGGACGAGGGCAGCACATAGTCGAACGCCGACGCACGGATGATATCCGGCGCGTGGCCGCCGCCCGCCCCCTCGGTGTGGTAGGTATGGATAGCGCGCCCACGGAAGGCGGCGATTGTGTCCTCGACACAGCCGGTCTCGTTGAGCGTATCCGTGTGAATGGACACCTGCACGTCGTACTTTTCCGCCACCGACAGGCAGCAATCAATCGCGGCGGGTGTGCTGCCCCAGTCCTCGTGCAGCTTAAGCCCTGCAGCGCCCGCTTGGATCTGCTCGGCGAGCGGTACCTCGGACGAGCAGTTGCCTTTTCCGAGAAACGCTACATTGATCGGCAGGTCCTCTGCGCTTTGCAGCATGCGTGCCAAATGGAACGCGCCCGGCGTGCAGGTCGTGGCGTTTGTGCCGTCCGCCGGGCCGGTGCCGCCGCCGATCATGGTTGTCACACCCGAATACAACGCCGTGCGCACCTGCGTGGGAGAGATGAAATGAATATGGCTGTCGATCCCGCCCGCGGTGAGGATGAGCCCCTCACCCGCGATGGCTTCGGTCGATGCGCCGATCACCATGCCCGGCGTCACGCCGTCCATGATGTGCGGGTTGCCCGCCTTACCAATGCCTGCAATTTTGCCGTCGCGGATGCCGACATCCGCTTTATAAATGCCCGTGCAGTCCACGATCAGCGCGTTGGTGATGACGGTATCCAGACAATCTGTATCCGTGTGGGTGCAGGATTGCCCCATGCCGTCGCGCAGGCTCTTGCCTCCGCCAAATTTGGCTTCATCCCCGTAAACGGTCAGGTCCTTTTCCACCTCGATGATAAGCGAGGTATCTGCCAGCCGCACACGGTCGCCTGTCGTGGGGCCGTACATGAGCGCATAGTCCTTTCTCAAAAGTTCTATCATTTGCTGTCGTCCTCCATCCCCAAAAAGCCAAGCGTTTTTGCCTTTGCAAACGCAGCTTCACGCACCGCCGGGTCGTCCATTGCGCCGCAGCACAGTCCGTTCAGCCCATAGCCCTCGCGCGTGCCGCCGATGGCCGTCAGGCGAACGGTTTTCGTTTCGCCCGGCTCAAAGCGCACCGCTGTGCCCGAGGGGATATCCAGCCGCATGCCCCATGCCGCGCGGCGGTCAAACCGCAAACGAGCGTTAACCTCGAAAAAATGAAGATGCGAACCAACCTGAATCGGGCGATCCGCCGTGCTGACTACGGTCACCTGGACGGTTTCCCGTCCCTCGTTAAGGCGGATGCCCCCTTCCGCGCACATCACCTCGCCGGGAATTAGACGCCCGGTGGCGGGGATGGGGTCGTGCACGGTCACCAGCTTGGTGCCGTCCGGGAAGGTCGCTTCTACTTGTATTTCATGTATCATCTCAGCCACGCCGTCCATGACATCCTCTTCGGTCAGGATTTTTCGCCCGGCCTGCATCAGCTCGGCCACCGTGCGGCCGTCCCGCGCCAGCTCCGCGATCTCACTCGAGATCAGCGCGACCGCTTCCGGATAGTTTAGCCGCAGGCCGCGCGCGCGGCGCTCCTTTGCTACGCTGCCCGCCAGATGGAGCAGCAGCTTGTCGGTTCCTCTTGGCGTTAAACGCATATGCTTCCTCCTCGTTCTGCGTGCTCGAATCCCCAAATGGCGGCACAACCATCCGGGTTCTGCCGCCATTTCCGGATTCCAGCGCGGGCGGCCACTATGCCGCCCACGCTTTTTCGGAATCCCGATCGGTTATTCCTCCAGCGGCTGGATGCCTGCTGCAACCGCCCAGTCATAGCTGGTCAGGTACGGGTCCGGATCAATCGGTCCATCGGTCGAATAAATCTCGTAGATCAGACCGTCCTCACCGACCTGACCGATGCGAACCGGCTTAGCCAAGTGCTGGTTTTCGCCGTTGATGGTTACGGTGCCCTCCGGTGCGTCAAAGGAGATTTCGCCCGTGCGGATGGCTTCCAGCACGCTGTCTACGTCAAAGCTGCCCGCCTTCTCGCAAGCGGCCTTCCACAGATAAACCGCGTCATATGCTGCCTCGGCCGGATCGCTGGTCACGCGATCCTCGCCAAACATCGCCTTGTAGGCTTCCACAAACTTCTTGTTTTCCTCGGTATCAGTCGTCTGATAGTAGTTCCACGAAACCATGTGACCCTTGAGGATGTCCGCGCCGATGGTCGCAACCTCTTCCTCCGCAATAGAGAAGGACATGGTCGGATAGGTTTCCGCGGTATAATTCTTCTCGCTCATCTGCTTGAAGAAGGACACGTTGCCAGTACCGTTGAGCGTGTTGATAATGACATCCGGCTGCGCGGCCTCAATTTTAGCAATGATAGCGGCAAAGTCGGCCTGATCCATATCGGCGTATTCCTCACCGACCACCTTAGCGCCTGCGGCCTCCACCTGCGCGGTGATAATCATGTTTGCCGTGCGCGGGAACACATAGTCCGAGCCGAGCAGGAAGAAGTTTTTATAACCCTGATCCAGCAGATACTCGATCGCTGGCACGATCTGCTGATTGGGTGCAGCGCCCGTGTACACAATGTTCGGGGAGGATTCCATGCCCTCATACTGCACCGGATACCACAAAAGCGCGTTGTAATCCTCCACAATCGGCTTAACCGCCTTGCGAGAAGACGAGGTCCAGCAGCCAAAGATGGTGCTCACGCCATCGCTGTCAATTAGCTTTTCCGCCTTGGTGGCAAAAGTGGAAGGCTCGGAAGCGCCGTCCTCTTCGATGTATTCGATCTGTGCGCCGTTGACACCGCCCGCCTCATTGATTTCGCTGATGGCGAGCAGCTCGGCATCGCGCACCGAAGTCTCGGAAATTGCCATGGAGCCGGTCAGCGAGTGCAGCAAACCGACGGTCACGGTATCGCCGCCCTCTGCCGTGGACGAATCGGACGAATCGGACGAGCCGCTGCAAGCGGTCAGTCCGGCAAGCAACGCAGCCGCAGCAGCCGCGGCGGTAAGTCTACGAATCAGGGAATATCTCATAGCTTGTTTCTCCTTTTCACATTGGCAATAAAAAAGCCGATCCGCACAGCTCCCTGCTGTGTTGGATCGACCCCATTGTCGAATTGTTCTGGTGTTGTGGTTAATACAGGACATCGTCCCCCAATTTGATGCGGGCAGCCTGTATAATCAGGCGGGCAGCATCCTGATATGACAGCCGTCCGGTGTTCACCGTCAGGTCGTACAGCGTGGGATTGGTCCAATCCTCCCCACGTGTGTAATAACGGTAATAGTCCGCCCGGTACTGGTCGGTTTTAGAGATCAGGCGATGTGCCTGCGCCTCCGTAACGCCCAGCTTGTTCATCACCGTATCCACGCACACGCCGCGCGGCGCTTCCACATAAGCGCTGAGCACATTGTGGCGGTCGCGGAGCAAGTAATTGGCGCATTTGCCGACGATGATACACGATCGTGTGCGCGCCAGTTCCTGAATGATCCACGCCTGAATATTGAACAGGTTGTCATCCGAGACAAATTTGCGGTCATTCGGGCCGTAAGTCCGGTCGATATCAGGCGCTTTCTGCAAAGCTCGCAGCAGTTTGGGTCGCCGCAAACGTTCATCCACTTGTACGAACTTTTCCTGACTGATGCCGCTGCATTCAGAGGCCATCGCCGGGATCTGACTTTCATAGCAAGGAATGCCAAGCTGTGCTGAAACCAGCTCACCGATTTGTTTACCGCCCGAGCCATAGCCACGCGCGATCGTGATGACATAGTTTTCCACGTTTTCACCACCCTTTCTGTTGTTCCGTTTTCTGCTTCCATTATAATCCCAAAGCAAACCGGCGAACACCAAAAAAAGCAGCGGTTACCCATGAAAAATCAGCGATTTGCGGCGCGGTACTGGCTGGGCGTTTGTCCGGTCAGCGTTTTGAAGATGCGCGCAAAATAATCGGGTGAAGCAAAGCCAAGCTGCTCGCTGATCTCGCCGGCCAGGCAGGTACTGTCCCGCAGCAGACACTTGGCGTTCTCAACGCGCACATAGTTGTATAGCGTACCGAATGTCATGCCAGTGTGTGCTTTGCAAGTCTTTCCGAAGTAGTCTTTGCTCAGACCCAAATGCGCGGCTGCCTGTTCCATCGTGACCACCTCATTGAGATGCGCAGCAAGGAAGGCAACCAGTGTATGCGTGAAACTGTCCTCCCCGATGGCGACGCCCGCGTGACTGAACGCCTCGCGCACCAGCGCGAAGTGACTGTCCTCTGTCCCACACGAGGACAGAAACGCCGCCGCGCGCGCCAGCACCGCATTGAGCGTGCTCTCTTGAAAGGGTTTTACAATATAATCAAACGCGCCGAGCACCAGTCCCTCGCGTGCGTACTCAAACTCCCCATAGGAGCTGATTAAGATAACCGGCGTGTGGTTCCCACGCTGCCGCAGCGCACGCAGTAATTCCAGCCCATCGACAAACGGCATACGAATATCGGTCACAATCAGATCGAAGCACTCTTCCGCCAGCTTTTCCAGCGCCTCCTTGCCGTTTGCAGCTTCGGCCGCTAAGCAGAATCCCTGCGCCTGCCATGCGTGCATACGTGCATACATATACCGCAGCGCCGCATCATCCTCAACCAGCAAAATCCGATACATTTCCGTTGCCCCCTTCTGCATTGGCGGACAGTGCCGCTGCTTGCTCAAAATCATAGCGCTCGATTGCCGCTACCAGCCGGACAAATCGCTCGTGCGGCAACGCCGCGCGCAGCGTTTCCCGATGGGCTTCAAACCAGTCTGCTGCCGCAAGGTCATAATCGATGCACAGATCATGCAGACGGCAAAGTGCCTGCTCCGGACTGGCTGCACCATCCTTGCGCGCTGCCGGGGCAGCATACCGACGCAGCTCCTCGATCGTGCGGTCAAACAGATCGATAAAGCGGTCCAGCGAGTCCATGCTGCCGTGATGCAATTCGTCCAGCAGCGCGCGGCTAACCTCCATGAGAGGATCGCAACTCAGGTTACCCGCCAGACCAATCAGATCATGCAAAATGGCGCGCGCGTTAGCCGGATGCCCGTCGCGCAGATGGATGCGCACATACTCCGCTTCTTTACCGTGCACTCGTACAAAGCGCGCGCACAGCGCTTTCAGCTGCGCTTGATCGCCGCCCAAGGTGCGCAACGCCTGCTCCCAATGGAACAGGCTGCCGCCAGGTGCAGCCAGCACTTCCGGCGCGTCTACCGCTAGCCGGAAATAGCGTTGCAACAATCCTTGCAGCGCTTCAGGTCGCAGCGGTTTGGTCACATAGTCATTCATGCCCACGGCAAGCGCTTTTTCACGTACACCATCGACCGCGTCTGCCGTCAGCGCGAGCAACGGCACAGTGCGATAGGCTGTGTTGCCTCGGATGGCGCGCGCCAGCTCATAGCCGTCCATATCCGGCATACGAATGTCGAGCAGTACGATGTTGTACGTTTGCGCATTTGTTTTTTGGAGCGCTTCCCAGCCGCTCGCGGCGGCATCAACGTGCAGGCCAAAACTCTCAAGCAGTTCCCGTTCCATGGTCAGGTTTATTTCATTATCATCCACTAGCAACACAGTCTTACCCGTTGGTATAGCGCGCGCATACATCCATTCCTGCGTGCACTTCTGCGCCTTGGCCGCGCGGAAATCCATGCGGAAAGAAAATTCTGCGCCGTGCCCCGGTTCACTTTCCAGTTCGAGCGCATATACGCCGTCGCTGGCCGCTTGCACAATGCGGCGCGCGATACCCAACCCCAATCCGGTGCCGCCATACCGGCGCGAGGTTCCTGCATTTGCCTGCTCAAACGGTTCAAAAATGCGCGACTGATCCTCCGGCTTGACACCAATTCCAGTATCTGTCACCACAAAGCTTAGCGTACAGCCGTTTTTGTCTTGCCGTTCGCATCGCGCAGACAGTGTGACACCCCCGTGCTCAGTAAATTTCACCGCATTGCCCGCCAGATTGATCAACACCTGACGCAGCCGCATCGGATCACCGCACACCTGCTCCGGCAAATTATCCGCTTGCAAGCGGAAATACAGCCCCTTTTGCGTTGCACTGTTTTCCAGCATATCCCGCACCTCGCACAGCAGCTCTGCCGGCGCAAACATGGTCTGCTCAAATGTCACCGCGCCCGCCTCGATCTTGGAAAAATCCAGAATGTTGCTGATGAGCCCCAGCAAGGTGTCCGTCGCCGCGTGCATACTACGGCAGTATCGGCGCTGCTGGTCGTCGATTGGCGTTTGCTCCAGCAGGTAGAGATATCCTGTCACCGTACCGAGTGGCGTGCGCAACTCGTGACTCATCTGCGCGAGAAACTCGCTTTTTGCCCAGCTGGCCTTATCCGCTTCGTCCCGTGCCTGCCGCATCACAGCCTCTGCCTGACGGCGATTTTCCAACTCCCGCTCGAGCGCGGCACGCAGACGGTTGAACATTCTGCCAAAGCGATACGGTTCAGCCGCGCCGCAGGGCGTAACGCGCACCAGCATGCCGTCTTGCGGCGTATCCGACAGCGCAGCAGTATAGTTAGTCAGCGGCAGAATATACAGTCGCGCGAGCAGCCATAGCAGTCCGGCAATCAGCAGCAGTGAAAAAGCCAGACAGCCGATTTGCAGCCGCGATGCCGCGATCCGTCCCGCGGTCGCCAACGCACCTTCGCGTGCCAACCGCTCGGCTGTGCGCTGCTGAAACTGCGTAAGGGGCATAGCCTTTCCGTTTCCGACATTGTTGTGCTTCATCAGAACGACGA
>ERZ1643246.964-NODE-964-length-33641-cov-7.806050_pt1 | contig 33641 bp, 40 predicted proteins | sample MGYA00579265_ERZ1643246 | MGnify/ENA primary metagenome ERZ1643246 (study PRJEB29033, sample SAMEA4952261) | chicken gut metagenome | biome: Broiler Chicken; feature: Gastrointestinal Tract; material: Caecum | place: Ireland | collected 2018 | study: Broiler...
CACTCCTATATAATAATGACAAATAAATTATATCTTAAATTCTACTCATTGCAATTTTAACATTTTACCACAAAAATGCCTATCATTAAAGTTATACTTAAAACTATTTATAGCAATCAATTCTAATATCATTAGAAAAATATTCTTCTAACAAAAAAATATTATTATTTAGAAAAAATCAATTGACATTTATAAGTATATACCATATAATAATTCTTGTTGTGATGGTCTGGTAGCTCAGCTGGATAGAGCATTCGCCTTCTAAGCGAACGGTCGTGAGTTCGAATCTCACCCGGATCATTTCATAATTATTAGATCAGGATTTTGTCCTGATCTTTTTTATTTTTAGTTGCAGATCTTGAAGTCTGCAACTTTTTTATTAACTTAACATTTGTGGATTCCATATATTCGATACATTAAATACTATCGGTTCTGTATTTTGCATTAGCTCTTCATCTAATTTAATTCCACTAACTGTAGCTCGCCCATTTGCTTGATAATAATAAGTCCTATCCTCTGATACCGTAACTGCTCTATAAACTGTATACGTCGGTCTATGTGCTTTACTCTTAGGAATTGAAACTGTATCTAATATACCAAACGCTAACGATGCGGCTTCATCGCGTGTTTTAGGCTTATCAACAAGTTCCTTTAAATAAGATGCACGAATAAATCTTTGGCTTGGAGAGTAAGATCCCGGTGGTGTCTTCTTGCCACCCAGTTTTCCAGTAGTTACATGAAATTTTCCATATTTAATCGAATTTTCTTTAAATTCATCAGTAAATTCCATATAATTTTCTAATTTTGCCAACTGACGCTCAAATTTAGGCATATTAGTTACTACCCCTAAAGGATTATCAATTATTCTCATTGGGTGCTGACTAGGTTCAACTACAATATTTCGTCCACTCTCATCTGAAAGACTAAAATGTAACTCTGATCCACCATGTTTTGTATTATTAATTACATTACTCATAAGCTCAATTTTCTCTATATTTTCTTCTACTTCAGTTACTGAAGAAAAATTTCCAAGTATATAAGTAACAAATTCATATGCTTCAAGTTGGATTTTATCATCATGCTTATCATCAACCAATTGTGCTCCATTAGAAAATGTCAATTTTTGGGCCATCAACCCACATTCATTAACTCCATCACTTAAATCAATATAATTATTATCTTGAAAACCTCCACCAATTATAGCATATTTGTTTGTATATTTTTTATTATCAAATGCTGATTTCCACTGATATCCCCTAGGAACATACATAGGTTTCACATAAAGATCATACCAATCCATTGTTCTTCCCATAACATGTGTTCCATCTTCAGAAATAACACTAACACTTGTACACATTTCATCACTTCCTTCAAATTACTTTTATCATATAATTATCTCAAAATACAAGTATTTTAAACCAAAAAAACAGAAGCATATTATAAAATACACTTCTGTTAATATATATTTTATTATTCTAATCCCACGCGTTTAAAAATATCATCTACATGACGTAAATGCCAATGATAATCAAACGCATCATCTAAATCTTCTTTGGATAAACGCTTAGAAATTTCTTCATCTTGCTCTAACAAAGGACGGAATGGAACTTGCTTATCCCAAGATTCAGCAGTTTTTGGTTGAATTAAGTCGTATGCCTCTTCTCTACTCATTCCTGTATCGATTAATTTCAAAAGTACACGTCCACTATAAATCAATCCGAATGTTCTATCCATATTACGTTTCATATTTTCAGGGAAGACTGTTAAATTCTCAACAATCTTTCCAAAACGATGTAACATGTAATCAATCAAAATTGTAGTATCAGGTAAAATTATTCTTTCTGCTGATGAATGAGAGATATCACGTTCATGCCATAAAGAAACATTTTCAAAGGCAGTTACCATATGTCCTCGGCAAACTCTAGCTAATCCGCAGATATTTTCAGAACCAATAGGATTACGCTTATGTGGCATTGCAGAAGATCCCTTTTGACCTTTTGCAAAATATTCTTCTACTTCACGTGTTTCAGATTTTTGCAATCCTCTAATTTCAGTTGCAAATTCTTCCAAACTTGTAGCAATTAAAGCCAATGCAGATAAGTATTCAGCATGTAAATCTCTTGGTAAAACTTGACTAGAAATTTCTTGTGCTCTAATTCCTAATTTATCACATACATATTTTTCAACAAAAGGATCAATATTTGCAAATGTACCAACAGCACCACTAATTTTACCAGCTTCTACACCCTTAGCAGCATGTTCAAAACGTTCAATATCACGATTAATCTCAGAATACCATCTTGCTAATTTCAAGCCAAATGTAGTAGGTTCTGCATGGACTCCATGAGTACGTCCCATCATAACAGTATTCTTATACTTTTTAGCTTTACGAGCAACAATTTCTTTAAATTCTTGTAAATCTTTACGTAAAATATCATTTACTTGCTTTAATTGATAACCATAGGCAGTATCAACGACATCTGTACTCGTCAACCCATAATGTACCCATTTCTTTTCATCACCTAATGTCTCAGATAAAGCACGCGTAAATGCAATAACATCATGATGTGTTACTTCTTCTATTTCTGCAATACGATCTACATTTATCTTTGCATTTTTTTTCAATTTTTCAACATCTTCATCAGGAATATGACCAAGCTTTGCCCAAGCTTCATCCGCAGCTAACTCAACTGCTAACCAACATTCGTATTTCTTTTCATCATTCCAAATTGCTGCCATTTCTGGACGTGTATAACGTGAAATCATTTTACTCTCCTTTAATCCCATACATGAGTTGATGCAATCTCATCAAGTGTTTTATTTATATCATCTGTTAATATTGTAACATGTCCCATTTTTCTATCAACACGAATTTCACCTTTACCGTAATCATGGAATTGCCATGTAGGTTTTTTTGGTATCAATTCTTGTGTTTTCTCAACATGTTGTCCTAAAACATTCACCATCACTACTGGCTTTAATAGCTCAATTTTAGGTAATGGCCAATTACATATAGCTCTATTATGAATATCAAACTGTGAAAAATTACATGCTTCTATTGAGTAATGTCCTGAATTATGTGGTCTAGGTGCCAATTCATTTATGTAAATCTCATTATCCTCACCTATAAACATTTCAATTCCTAAGATTCCACACAAATTCAAGCTTTCAGCTACTTTTACCGCTGTTTCTTTTGCTTTTTCTTGTAATTCACTCGAAATTCTAGCTGGTACAATACTTTCGTGTAATATCTGGTTACGATGGATATTTTCGCTTACTGGAAATGCAGTAATTTCACCTCTAAGATTTCTTCCTACCATGACCGAACATTCCATTTGAAAGTTTATTTTTCCTTCTAAAATACATTGCCCTAACTTTATAATTTCATCAGCTTCAACTAAATCTTTTTCTGAATTGAGAACTAATTGTCCTTTACCATCATACCCTCCTTCGCATGTTTTTAAGATTGCTGGATAACCTATTTCATTTATCTCTTTTTTTAAATCTGAAAATTTATTTATCTCAGCAAATGGGGCTACTTTTAACCCACTTTTTTGCAAAAAAGTTTTTTCTCTTATTCTATCTTTAGTAATTCTTAATAATTCCGTACCTTGAGGGATTTCTACTTTGCTACTAACATTCTCTAATGCGTTAAGATCAACATTTTCAAATTCATAGGTTAATACATCGGCCTTATCAGCTAGTTCCTCTATTGCGTCTATATCATCATAAGGTGCTACAATCTGTTCATCTGAAACTTGTCCCGCTGAGCAATCTGGATTAGGATCCAAGATTATAACTCTCATTCCAGCTTTTTTTGCAGAAAATGACAACATTTGCCCTAACTGTCCTCCACCGATAATTCCAATTGTTTTTCCTTGCATTATCATACTATCCAAGTTGCTCACCGCTCTTTTCTGCATCATCATGCTGCTTTTTTCTAAATAAAACTAATTTTTCAGCTATTTCTTCATCATTAATTCCCAAAATTTGCAACGCCAATAATGCTGCATTCTTAGCACCTGAAGCACCAATTGCTGTAGTAGCTACTGGAATTCCAGCTGGCATTTGTACAATCGACAATAATGAATCCATTCCATTTAATGCACGAGATTTAACTGGGACTCCAATAACAGGTAGTATAGTGTTAGCTGCTACCATTCCCGGAAGATGTGCAGCACCACCAGCTCCAGCTATAATTACTTTTAACCCTTTATCCTTTGCGGTTTCAGAAAAGACGAACATTTCTTTTGGCATTCTATGAGCTGAAATAACTTTTTTATCATAGTTTACTCCAAAATTTTCTAAAATTTCAGCTGCCTCTTTCATAGTATTCCAATCAGAAATACTACCCATTACAATTGCTACTTCTCTTTTCAAAATTATCCCTCCTAGACAAACATAGAATAGCAAAATGCGCCTTAGATGTCAAAGTAAAATTCGAATTTTATTTTTAAATACGTGGTAAAAAGTACACTTATATCACAAAAATACGAACTTTATCACTAAATAATAATATTTTGGAATTATTGCTTCACTTAAGGTAAAATTAAATGTAAGTTTATTTTAACGGAGGAATTACTTTTGATAACTTTAGCTGGAATTATTGGTTCTGGAAAGTCTAGTTTAACAAAATTATTATCTCAAGAATTAAATACTACACCTTTCTTTGAACCAGTTACTGATAATCCTGTTTTACCACTATTTTATAAAGGAAATGAATTGGCAGCAAAAAAAAGAGCTGCTGGTGCTACCGATGTAACCAATCCTTATACTTACCTTTTACAAACTTTCTTCTTAAATCGTCGTTTCAAAATGATAAAAGAAGCTATGCGTGGGGATAATAACATATTAGATAGATCTATCTATGAAGACGCTATGTTCATGAGAATGAATACAGAATTAGGTAATGCAACCCAAATAGAGTATCAAATTTATCAAGAATTATTAAAAAATATGCTAGATGAAATTAAATTAGCAACCCCTAAAAATCATAAAGACTTGATGATTCTAATTAAAGTTTCTTATCCTACAATGATCAAGCGTATTGAAAAACGAGGACGTGAATATGAACAGGTTACAAATGATCCTTCTTTAGTAGATTACTATAAACGATTATTAGAATTCTACGACGAATGGGAACGTACTTATGATAAATCCCCATTACTAGTAATAGACGGCGATAAATACGATTTTGTAGAAAATAAATCAGATCGTCAATTTGTTCTCAATACTATTGCTGATACTCTTTTAGACATGGGAAAAATATCTAGAGATGAACATTTAAAACTATATACTGACAATTAAAAAATCCGTTCAAGAATTTTAACAAGTTCTTGAACGGATTTTTATTTAATTATAGTTCATTTACTATTTACTACGTTTTTTATTTGATATTTCTTTACCTTTTACATATCTCTTAGAATGTTTCTTTAAATATTGTAACAACTGTGCCTCATTTCTGAATTCACGCGGATGTTGCTGTCCATGTAAACGTAAGGAAATCTTATTAATCTTAATTCTTCCAGTCCATGTATACGTATATTCGACGATAAAACGATTATTCATTGTTTTTTCATCGATTCCAAATTTTAATACATAAACTCTCTCAGGAACCATTAGTGGATTAACATGTTCTTTTTCGTAGTAAACTCCATTGGCCTTCAAAAAATTCTTTGTTTTCCTCAGCATGTCCAACCCTCCTTTGACAATTTCCTACAAAATTCTTTCACATATAATTATACCATACATTAGCTATAAAGAATCTTAATTTTAAAATTGATCACTATATTTATACAAAATTTTATTATAACATAATATTATTCCTTTACAAGTGCTGAATTGTTATTTTATTTAATATTAACTAAGTAATATTCCCTATACGATAATCGACATAAACTTATTAATGCTATATAAAAGCATAAAAAAGTTGCCATAAACGTTGATAAACCAACATTTACAGCAACTAAATTAAATATTATTTAATTTGAGACATAAATATTACCCTATACAAATAGGTAGAAACTATTACTTTTTTGCTTAATTAAAGCTACATTTATACTGTTATAATTACCTATTAACTGAAATATATCAAATGAGCTGTGGGTTATTTTGTGGGTTAAAATTAAAAAAGACACCTTGCCTCTACTTATACAATAGTAGAAACAAGGTGTCTTGTATTTTCTAAGAATAATAAAAAAACCTTTCTGTCAGAAGAACAGAAAGGAGTTAAACAAATGACAGTACGGTAGCCAACCGCAAAAACTAGAGATAGCCAATCTCTATATGAAAAGAGGTAAAACCTCCTTGTCTACACTCTCATGTTATCTTTATTTATATAGTTTGTCAATATTTTTCATTGCTTTAAAATTGCTTAACATGTAAGATATTCCTTGTGAGTAAGGCTAGCCGCCTTAATATCTCACAGAAGGGAGGGTAACTTCCTTGTTTACGTTTTTACATGATTTACTTCAGTTTGGACTAGCCATTCTTTCTGGAGTAATTATAGATCTGATTAGTTCTAAGATTAAGAACCGCTACAGACGGAAGCATTAATCTTTAGAATTAATTCAGACTCAGAAAAGCAGATGTGGTGGCAAGCAACCCAACTTCTGCTTTTTTTGCTATAAAAATAAGCTCATCTAGTCCTCAAAAGGATTGGATGAGCTTTATTGTTTATTCAAATTTACCCCAGATACTTGTACGCTTACCCCCAGAACTTTCACCAGTTGGCAAGTACCCATATTGTCCGTTGCCTCTAGGTTGTCTAATCCACACATATCCACCAGAATGGCAGAATGCATCATATTTAACGACTGAACCTTTAGGCAAAACTGCGATTTTGCTTGAGTTTGTTGTTGCTCCCCAACGTAAAACGATACCCTCATCAGCTGTTACAGTGAATTTACCCTTTTCCAAGTACCAAGTTACATGTAAATCATCAACAAACGATTTAGGCGTATCTTGTGGCTTTACAACTGGCTTAGGTGCTTGTGGTTGCGTGATAACTCCGTTTGGTTTAGCTAACTTGTGCCAGCCGTCAGCATCAACATTAAGCACGTTTCTATCCATATCCCCACCGGTAAACTGCCAAATAGTCCACGTTTTCCAAGGATATGTATTAACGCCCATGTTAGGTACGTTCCACGAATTCCAGTTCATGCTTGCATATTTTGCGACCCATAATCCACAATCAGATGCACAATTAGCAACTTGACCGATTGCACTTTCCTGTACATAAATCAAGCACCACACGCCAGTTAAACGGTGGACTTCATCAACAAAACGACGAACCCAAGTTGTATCGCCCCAACTGGTATTTTGGTATTCTTCCCAATCAACCGCAAGGACTGCCTCGCCGACCCAATTTTTAATGTTATTAATGAAATAACGTGCCTCCTGTACTGGATCGCCACCGCCTGCATAGTGATATGCTCCTAGTAAGTTTCCTTTAGCCTTTGCCAACTCGTATTGGTGGTTAGCCTTTGGATTAACGTAATACGTCCCTTGTGTAGCTTTGACAAGTGTCATGCTAGAATGTGGGTCTGTTACAATATTGTCTGAACTACCTGAATACACGTCTGTTCCATATAGTGTCATGTTGTTACCTCCTATTTTTTATTTTCATTTTTTAATTCATTCAAAATATCAGTTAATTTTTCTGAATTCGTTCTTCCGTCATAATCGTCTTGTAATTTTGCTAGATATTTTGACAAATACTGATAACCTGGCAATTTAGCTTGCCCCCAATTCTCTGCAATGCTAATTGCATAAGTCGATATAACTGCTAAAACAAAGCTATCAACATACACGCTTAGCCCCTGAATGTCAAAATAAGGGTAAATAACCACGATTGAGAAAAACACTGTCATATGTTTTAAAACTCCAATAATTCCCTTAGTTGAATGTGGTTTCCCTTGAGTACTTTTTTGGACTAACGATTTTAAAAGTCCTGTTCCAATATCTAGCATTATTGCTATAAAAAGTAAAAAAATTAATTTATTGTCAATCAATTTGTAATAACCGTTCATCATAAGTTGATGAAACGGTGGTTTTGGTACTATCTCCGCTAAATAATGCACATAACCATCTCCTGTTTTCCTCCCACCCACCGCTTGAATTAATTAAATAATATTAGCCTTCTTGAAAGTTGGAATTCGGCAGAATAGCCTCATGTTTGTAATCACATCAGTTGTTGGATTTTCGACAACTACATATAATTTGCTTGATAGACCATCATACCAAAAATTAGTAACTGAAACATTTGAATTAGAACAAACTAGAACTGATAAGTTCGCAAGTTGTGTGGTGTATCCAGTCTCAAAACCTACATCAACAGTAACTGTTAAATTTGATTTGGCATTAATTTGGTCCACTGAAACAGTTTTAGAAATAACTCTAAGACTCAAAATAGCCTCAGACATGTTACTGAGTTCGGTACTTTCTTTTCCAACAAAATCCCTCTTAGAAACACGTCTAGCTCCATCAGTACCGTTCCATACTAAGATTTGGTCGCTATCCGCAACTCCACTATCTTTCACCAATTCTGATAATTTCTTGTTTTCGCTCATAATAATTCCTCCTAAAGCAATTCGATTTCTTTATCAATAAATTCAGCTCTAAGTCTGTAATGCTCTACGATTTGGTTAATGTTATGAACTTCGCTAGATGGCGTTTGTGGCCATAGCTTAAGTTCTTCGTCTTTTAAGGCATGACTAATGTTACTTACATAATCAATGAACATTTTTCTGACATTTTCAACAGACAAAATGCCGTCTCTAAGTTCCTTATATCTAGCTTTAAGTCTATCTTTTCCATACGCATAAACTAGATGCATAGCTCGATTTGACCTATTCCAATCAGCTAGAGTTGGAATTCCTGACGGTTGTTGACTTAACCATCCATCTTGCCAGTTTCCAAAAGTGCTATCCAAGTCATATGCTGAGAAATACCACTTTACGCCATTATAAGACAACATCAAATAATTCTTAGTAATTCCGTCCGCTGCAGAAATCAGACTTGTAAAAATCATGTAATCAATGACAGAGTCAATATCAAGGTAGTTTTCTATGACAGATTCATAGTTTTTTCCAGTAGCCTCGATAACTTTTGAAATCATATTATTAAATGACGTTTTAGCGTTAGCCTTATCTTCGTCTGATTTTGTATATTCAAAATCAAAATCCTTTCCATTCAAATCAGCCAATCCTTTGAATGCAACTGAATTTCGATTCTGATTATCTGGTGTTCGTTCACAACTTAGTGTATACTCTAAGTTTGAATTACCAAATCCGAAAGTTTCAGCTTTCTTCTTTAAAACAAACGAATACAAACCGTAATACTCACCGTTTACAACTAACATTACTGGAAAACCGTCAACAGCTCCTGTTCCATGCAATCCTGGCATGATATCTTCATAAACATCAAATCCATTTGTTGTATTATCAACGATTAATGAACCATCGTTATCAGCCAAGGGAACGTAATTCCAATTCCTTGACTTAACAATTTCTGCCCAAATCTCGGCAGATACAACGTTTCTAGCTTGTGAGAAATCATTGAAATTACCCTTCAAAACATACGTATTATCAGCTAACCAACCGTCTTTGGCAGTAAATTTCTTGTCAAATTTAATTGTGAAATTCTTCTTTGGAAAACCTATTGATGATTGACCTTGCCACTTCAGCGTTGCAGTTCCTTCGAAAATCTTATATTTGTAAGATAGCGAATTTTTCTGGCTTGCATCAGCAGGCAAGGTTCCTTGTAATTCGATAATAGGAATTTTTCCTTTAAAATCGTACCAAGAGTATGTTTTGCTATAATTTCTAAAATTAAACTTCAATAATTCGCCTACTCGTTTGGCGCTTGTGGGCATAGTTTCAGAAGTTAAAGTATTGTCTAAATTTAATTTAAATTTCCCGTCGCTATCTTTATGTGCAATATCTGATAAATAATTATCTACGAAGTCTTTAATTGAAGTATTATCTTGGTAAGGACCAGCATCTTTCCATGCACCATTTAACCAATACCATTGATGTCCTGTGTCAATTGCAATAAAGATACCAGTTTTACCATCTGGATATGCTTGCTTGATTGCATCACCATTTTCAAAAGCTTCAGTATATAATTTTATTTGAGATAATTTATTATCAATTTTAGCTTGAGTTTCGTTTCTTAAGTTAGATAAATCTCCTAGAGTTGCTATTGCAGCAGTATCAATCTGCAAAGTCACCTTATCATTATTACTAAATTTGACACCTAAATTAATCTGTAAGTTAGTAGATCCACTACTATCATATGAATTCATATATTGTGGTTGATTAGCCTTGATTATTGCAAATAGTTTTAGATCTTGACTGTCTTTTAATTTAGCAATTAAAAAGATGGAATTAAGTGTATAGTCAGATTTAATGTCATGACCATCAAAAACCAATTCCATCTTTGTTATATTTTTATCTATTGTAAGATTATTAATTGTTCCTGTTTGATTTTTAGAAGCTCTACTATTGATATCATCATATGTTTCTGAGATTAATTGGTTCTCGCTATAGGCAGTAGATGAAGCTATAACATTGATGAATTCAACTTTTTTATCTTGTTGACTTGCTAATTGCAGTAGATTTAAACCTTCATTAGTTACTTTTGTTGTAAACTTATTAGCCATTCTTATCCTCCTCAGTTATAATAATCGAACTTTGTGTACCAGTAACAATATTTACTTCGCCAGTAGTATTATCTATAAAAATAATTTCGTGAACCCTAATTCCAGCAGCAACTGTACTTTCTATACGTTTTAACAGATAATTCCTTTTCCAATCGTTATTTGCTGATTCTGAAGGGACATCTTTAATCATTATCGCTTGCGGTTCATTCTCTAGTGGTAATACTTTAATATTTCTAACATCAACCCCTAATGAATTTTTGATGATAGTCAAAATTCCATTAACTGTTGCATCTCCTTTTCTACTAGCAATTTTAGACTTAAGCATTACTCTATAAAACTCATCATCAGCTTTACCTCGAACTTCACCAACTTTTTCACCAATTTTATCAAGTAAATTTCCACTAGCATTATCTATATTTCGATAATATTCAATTTGTTTAAATAGACCTTGAATATTGGATAGATACTCTGCAAAAAAAGTAACTAGCTTATTTATATTAGGATTATAGATAGCATCAACTGACCCAGGCATTCGTGATATAAATTCTTTTAAGATATCCATTATTCTATCACCAACCCATTATCAGCTAATTCTGCAGTTTCAAAGTTTTTTAATTGAATATCCTCTGCTTTTACATCTTCAAGAGAAAAGCCCACTTTGATATCAGCAACTACTATTCCTGAAATTTCCGAATATATCCTCTGATACAACTTGGTATAGTGTAATACGTTTCCCATGCCAACACTTGATATATAAGATTGAACAATTTCTTTTATTCTTGCATTACCGTCGTTAGGATACATATCTCCCTTTTCTACATGTATCTTGACATATACTTTTTTATTTTCAGGATAATCAAAGGCTATCTCATGGCTAATCCCTGCTATATCTTCAATTTGTACTTTTTGCTGACCTACTGTTTTTATTCCAGCAGCTACTGTTTCAAAGATAGCCTTAGCTATATTTTCTTTATATCCACCATCTACGTAAATATGAAGAGATTTAGCTGGAGTATTATTAGTACTATCATCTTGCATAGTATCGTTAGCTATAATCTTAACTGACTTCACTCCAGAAACTTTACTGATTCCAGCTAAAACTCCATTATAAGGACTGGCTGGAACAGAAGCATTAGATAAAGCAATACGTTTCCTGAATGATTCATCACTTTCTATGTCAGCACCACCGTATACTTCTTCTAGAGTAGCATACATAATGGTTTCGACTGGAGTTACTTGAGATAATGTAAAAGTTCCATCTTTGTTGTACTTCATTCCTAATTCATTAGCATATAATAAGCGACTTGTTCCTATACCAAGATTTCCACTTACAGCTTGAATAGTACCATATCCGTCAATATCTAATGTCTTCTTAGAGATATCTTCTAAAACAATATCTTCAGTTGTAACATACATTAGTTCATCACTAGTTTTAAATAGAGTTCCTGTTGGTACTATATAGCCTGCTTGTCCCCAAATTTTAATTGTTCCAATTGCAACTTGAGCTGGCAATCTTGAGATACCAGCATTAGAGGCAAGCTGATCTAAAGTAGTTCCCTCAGCAGAATCAACAAATTGCGAATTATAAACAACTTCTGCTAGTTTATATAGTTTATCTAGAATATATGCTAAAATCCTAATTAAAATCCCACCAACTGATTTAGAATTAGTCTGTGCATTGTCTCCAAATAACTCACGCCATTTATAGCTGAGTTGTGTAACTAACTCTGCATATGTCGGTCTTGAAAAGCCATTACTATCAATCACAAAACCACCTCCGAACTAATTGTTTCTCCAACATTTAACGTCACATTGAATTTCACAAATAGCTGTCTATTTTTTAACTCAATACTTGTAACCTCTGCATTAATTACATTTTCTTGCTGTTGTAGTGCTTGCATGACATAGTTAGCAATTAAAACTAAATCTGGATTTTTAACAAAAATTTCACTTTGATTTAGCCCCATAGTTGTATCTCCAAAGAACTCACCTTGGTTAGTTTTTAAAATAATTTCTAACTCTTGTTTAATCTCATCTATATCAGACACTAAGGCTAAATCTCTATCAAACTCTAAGTCCCCAGATGCATCTAACTTTAAATCAATCATGTAAACACCTCCCATATCAATGCATCATTTAAATCGTGCATTCGCTTAGATGTTAAAGCAAAATCACTATTTGTTTTATCCCAATTTTCCATTGATCTATCTAGAAAAATTACTCCTACAACACTACCAATTCGAATAAATTGTTGAGCAGATTTTCCGACAGGAACATTCATAAGCAACGCTCTTTTACTCCCACTATAATTTCGTACCAAAGGCTGAACATTTACTCTAGTTTTATCTTCGTTGATAAAAACAACTCGTCCCAATTGAGCAACATGTAAATTAGCGTTTATGTTACTAATTAATTCTTTGATAAAAATCGTATCATTATTTCTAACTGGCATTACATATTTTCAATCCCTTCAAATTTAGTTCTCGCTTCTTCTCCATCAAACGTATGCTCTCCATTAATCCCATACATTCCATGATTTAAGTACTTACTATGAACTTCAACTCTTGAGAAAGTGGTTAGATGAAAATTAAGAATGCTTTCGCAAGAAAAGCTCCAACTACCTAAACCATCATCATCATCCCAATCTTGCCAATCATCATCACGACTTTCAACAACTGGGCTACCAATTAAACCAGTGTTAACATTGAGATTAAATGTTTCTGCATTTCGTCCATTAAAAATAAAAGCCCAGGTCAATTTACCTCTTAAGTAAAAAAGACTGGTCTTCGTATCTTCGGCTATTTGCGATAAAATTTCCAAAGGATGTCCTTCAGCAGTATATTCTTCATCATACCGTTTATTAAAGTTGGTATTCATGATATTCAATTGCATATTAGCTCTTCTGGCAACTTCTCTAACAATTGTTTCTGCATAAGTTCCTTTAGCAAAGGTTATATTAAGCTTAGGTAAAGTTGTATAATCTGGTCCTTCTAAAACTCTTAGAGTATAAGCAGTATCTGCATCTTCTAATGTTGGTGTTGATGTCCTAAAAATAGTCCCACTCATCAACAAACCGTTATCATCATGATATCCAGCAAATAACTCTACTTTATCCCCACGCTTTATACTATTAAAGTGACCAGGATTAATATTGTACAGTACTATTTCTGTAATCTGCTTTTCTGTTTCTGTTGAAAAAGGAACAGTAAAATGAATTTCAGTTGATTTATCAGCATGTTTATTGTACTGATAAGTCAAAGTACTGTTTTTCGTATAGACTTTTACCATAATTTCAAAGCCATAGTCATAAGCCATTATTAATCCACCACCGTATCTATATATAAAAATACCGTCTTACCAAACGTTTCTTTATTACAAACTGTTGTCCGTCCTGATTCATCCAACGGAACTAAGTCCACTATTGGTAAATCAGGGTTTGTATAGTCACTCCATAACCTTTTACCATAAACTAATTTCTCACCTAAAATTACAGGGTTATTATTTACATCAAATAAATCTACAGTATAGAAATCACCAACATCATTATAATTAATCTGCATTGTGCAGTTGTAATTACCAAAGTCTGTATCGAACATCATTGGTAAATTCTCTAAGTTCAAATCATATCTATATCTTTTAGACATTATTTAACCCTCGCTCTCGCACCAACTGGAATAAATCTATCTGGCCAGTGATTCCAATTCCTAAGCGTTTGAATTGGTGTTCCATATTGTCTCCACCATCCCCAGTATGTATTACCAGGTCTAACTGTAACCCATGTTTGTGGTGGACTTGGAGGTGGAGTTGGCTTTACTGGTCCGACGTGTTGAACTTTAACAAAACTTGTTGAAACAATATGTGCTTCCTTGAATTCAAGAACTACTTTTATAGCATTCTTGAAGCCACCTTCATCATATGTCTTAGTAATATTGGTTAAAATCACATCACCATGAGTAATTGCACCACTCCAAAATATACGATTACCATTGTATTGCCACGAGATTAGTTGTTGCCAACTATTATTAATTTCAGAATGATTTTTACCATAGATTTTACCTTCAACAGTCCAACCTATTGAGGCACGTTGTGTATGATCAGTAACTAAGTTTCCTGATTGTACAGGATACTGAGCTACTGTATTTTCAATGCTTTCTTCTTCAGATTCAGCAGAAATTACTACTTTCTTTTTCCCGTCAGATAATGTGGCCATTAGTATCCTCCTTTCTAAATTTCAGTTGCTGGGAATTGTTGTCTCAACTTTTCTCCAATAGCATTAGCAATTGTATTAGCTAGATTTGTTGGTGATGTATTAGTATTACCTGTATTCACGCTGATATTAATATTAAATGTGTTATGGTTAGTTGCATGTACAGAAGAATTACTATTTGAAATATCTGTTTTAAATTCCTTAGCAGCATTAGGAGTTCCCTTTGCAAGTTTAGGGAATTTAATAGGCATAGCAAATTTTTTAGTACCTTTTTCAAGTCGTGGAAACTTCTTCTTGGTCTCCTTAGCATTCAAAACTTGTGTACCTTCCTCAAGTGGTACAAGTATATTTCGTTGTTTAGGAAATAGACCTATTAAACCACCTTTAGTCTTAAATGCTTCCACATAATCAGCACCAGGAGCGTCATTAACCAAATAGACACCCTTTTTAGTTCCCCCATTTGAAGACCATTGATTAGTTGTTGCTGCAGGAGTTCCTGTGGCCAAAGCTGGCACACCAAAACTAGATGCAGCTCCTGGAGTCCCTGTGGCTAAATGTCCAGATTTAGAAACTGTTGCGGTAATTGTGACGTGTTTGCTATGTACTGCTGAGATAGCAGCTGCTAAAGATCTTACAGAACCTGTACCAGATACTTTAGCACTAACATTAACACTTTTGCCTTTAACAGCATTAATGGCACTTGTTAAAGCTTTTACTTTACCAGTTCCAACTACTTTAGCCGTAACTGAGACTGTTTTATTCTTAACAGCATTAATCGCTGAAGATAGTGATTTTACTTTACCTGTCCCACTAGCCTTAGCAGATACACTAGCTTTTTTATTTTTAACTTGTCTAATAGAGTTACCTAAGCTTTTTACTTTACCTGCCCCACTAGCACTGGCTGTTACTCTTGCTTTTTTGTTCTTAACTTTTTTAATTGACCTAGATAAACTCTTAACTTTTCCACTACCTGAAACTGAAGCAGATACTTTAGCCTTTTTATTTTTGACTTTCTTTAAATCTTTAGAAAGTTTCTTAACCTTATTGTTACCTGTTGTAGTAACCTTTACTTTAGCTTTCTTATTCTTAACCTTTTTCATGTTCTTAGAAAGCTTAGTTACTTTTTTATCTCCAGAAGTTTTTACTTTGACTTTGGCTTTCTTATTCTTAACTTTCTTCATATTCTTGGAAAGTTTAGATACTTTCTTATCGCCTTTTACTTTTGCAGTAACTTTAGCTTTTTTGTTACCTTTGACTTTTTTCATACTCTTAGATAACTTGGAAACTTTCTTGTCTCCTTTAACTTTAGCTGTTACTTTTGCATTTTTATTTTTAACTTTTTTGGCAGATTTTGAAAGTTTTTTAACTGCTTTTTCGCCCTTGGTTTTTGCTTTAACAGTGGCATTCTTACCCTTAACCTTCTTAGTAGCTTTGGATAATTTCTTTAAGCCTCTACTAGACTTTTTACCACCTTTAGAACTCTTATATTTTTCTCCAGTTTCTTTCTCGTACTTTTTAATTGCAGATTTACGCTTTTTAGCAGCTTTTGATGCAGCTTTTTCTGCTTTTTGATATTCCTTATCACCTTTGGCCATCTTTCTAGCAGCTTTTCGCTTTTGCTTTTCAGATAATCCAATTGCACTAGAATCTAAAGATCTCTTAGCGTCTTTATAAGCTTTACTGTAGGCTTTATCTGCTTTCTTACGTGCTGAATTAGCCTTACTTGTAGCACTTTTTACATCAGATGCATCTTGTTTCTTAATTTGCTTTTGCATTTGCTTTTGATACTTGGCCATTGCCGCTGTATCTCCAGCATTCATAGCATCTTGATAGTGCATTGCAGCAGTACGTGCTTTAGAGTTTGACTTAGATGCTGCATTTAACATACTGTAAGCTTTCTTTCCAGAAAGACCTGGTTTCTGTCCAGTTTGCTTATAGAGATCGTTGTAGCCTGATATAAAATTATCCTTAGCGTATTGTGCCTCAGCTTTAGATTGCTGACGTTGATTCCATGATGGTTTAGGTTTCTTTCCGCCTTTTGAACCACCAAATTTACCACCAATCCAACTACCAACTTTATCTCCAAGCCATCCGCCAGCCATTCCACCAACCATTGACCCAACAGCAGTTCCAACAGGTCCTAAAGCAGAACCTAAAGCTCCACCAGCAGTCATTCCAATTGTAGATCCAATTCCTGAACCTAAAGCTCCACCAACACCTTTATGTCTAGCAAGTGAACCAGATTTAGTTGATCCTAATACTGACATAACGTCTAGACCAGTGAATAAAGCATTCATGCCAGGCATTCCATACTTACCGACTGCTCTAGTACCAGATCTAATACCTCTACCAACAAAACTAAATCCACGTCCAACACCAGAACTAGCTACTGTACTACCAATCGTCCCAAGTTTAATTAAGGTATTACCTTTAATTGTATTAAAACGACCTGATAAACCATTTCGACCAACTCTAGTGTTTTGAGTATAATCTAGTATCTCTTGTCCACGAGCAATTAGCTTATTAGAACGTGGAGTAGCTACAACGGTTCTTCCGTTATGGTAACGACCCATTCGAGTGCTTAATTTATCTCCTGGCTTATATTCCCAATTTAGATAAGGATTAAACTCTCCGCTGAAAGCTCCTTTACCTTTAAATGGACGCTTAGTACGTCCTTTAGAATCTTTATAGAACGTTCCACCTTCGCCATCTAGAAAATCTATTACATTACCATCTGCATCATAAATTGGAGATCCTGGGCGGTTACGACCACCTTTATTAGTCCTACCACTGATACCGCCTGGATAATCTCCATTTGAAGATCCACTATTCATTTTATTAGCAGCAGACATCATAGTATTAGCTGCACTTTGCATGGTATTAGCAGCAGACATTTCACGTTGTGGTTTAATACCAGTAATTTTACTGATAATTCCAGTTAGACCTTTACCAACTACTGGTATCTTAGAAGTTAGGCTCAACAATGGCTTAATTGCAGATTCTACACCTTTTCCAACAATTGGTAACTTAGATAGTCCTCTTGCTGTAACTAGAAAGGCAGTTGCTTTACCAGCCATTGATGAAAATGTTTGACCTATATCATCTAGTTTGCCTTTAGCTCCCTTAGGTAGTAAATCGGTAAATTTCTTCCCCCAGCCTTTTAATGTGTCATAAGCTGTAGAGATACCTTTGCCAATGTTCTTCATTTCATCAGCAAAACTGGTTATAAATGTTGATGCATATGGCTTAACAACATCATAAATATCTTTACTTACCTTATAGGCTTCTTTCCCTACTTTTCCAGCAGTCGTAACGACACCCATAGTTCCATCAGCTACACGATTAACAAAGGCTTTATTTTTCTTATCATCATTAAACCAATTTGAGATACGTGAGAATAATTTGCCATCTCCACCGAAAGCCTTATTTAAACCTTCACCGACTTTTTTCTCAAATTCGCCAGTCATACGAACCAAGCCATTTTTAACGGAACGTTTTACTCCAGATAAACTTTGATTCATACGTTTAGATGCATCTGATACACCAGGAGCCATTCCCATCATATGAAGTGCTTCTACTAAGTCATCACCAGTAAAATCTTTTACAGAACCTTTTTCTCCAGTTCGTTTTTTATGTGCCTTCTCTAAATAATTATCAATATTTGGATTGAATTGTTTTAATTGATTTAAACGTTCAGAAGTAAATTTATCTTGGTCTAATGTTTTAGCTACAGATTGGATAAATCTACCCATTTCTTCATCATTTAAACCACCAGCATCTTGCAGGTTAAGCATGTCTTTAGTAAGTTGTAATGTTTTCTTCTTGTTACCTGCAGTTGAAACACCAGCTCCTGTTGCATAGAAAGCTAAGGCTGCATCTGATACCATTTTATAATCGTTACCAGCAGCTGCAGCTAAACTACCAACATCTCCTACCATACCTTTGGCAAAAGAATTCGCTTGCCTATTGGATATTTTTCTACCCAATAATTGATTTACTGAACGTGCATTAGATGCCCAAGAAACAGTTGATGCCTGTTGCTCACTGATATAACTTAGACCGCCTTTGAAGAGATTACCAATTCCTTCACCTGCTGCCATAACAGCATTAGCTCCAAGTTGTCCCAAGGTATACATTCCAAAAGCTTCTCGCAATGCTGAACGAATTTTCCCTGGTTGTTTACTAGAAGAACTTCCACCTAAGTAAGATAATTCTTTTTTAGCTTCTTGAGACATTCTTCGTTCAGATTGAACTGCTTCTTTTCTAGCTCTTGTTCCCTGTTGAACAGCAGATGCTGCTTCTTTTTCAGCTGACGCAACACGTTGTGCAGATGAAGCTAATTCCTGTTCAGCTTGGTTAGATTGTCTAATTGACTCTCTGATTTTTGTAGAACTAGCATTAGCTTTTAATAACCCTTCGCTAATCTTTAAACCAACACTTGAACCATTTACAGTAGTTGCTTCTTTTAAGCTAGTTTTTAATTTATTAGCAGATTCAGAGGCTTTGGTAATACCTTCCGAAAGTTTATTGCCCACACTACCAGTATTAACATTACTTGCCTCTTTTAATTTGCTTTCAAGCTTAGTTGCTTGTTCACTAGCTTTATTTAATCCCTCTGTTAAAGCATTAGTTGCATGACTGCTTTTTATTTCGCCTAATCCTTTTATTGCATTTTCAGCTTTTTTAGCAGTCTCAGTTACTTTATTAAGTTCAGAAACAAGTTTACTTAATCCACCAACAGAGATTTCAGAATGTCCTAAACTTTCAATTAAAGATTTGGCTTTCTCAAGCTCAGATAAACCACTAACTTGAATTTTGGCTTTGATTGTTGTTTCATTAGACATCTACATTATCCCTCCCTAGATTTAGTAATTCTTGTTTCTGTTTGGCTACTTCATTGAGTATTTGAATCTGCTCATAAGTGGCAGTATTCATTTCTTCTCTGGTAGAAATTCCCATCATTATAGGGAACCAATACCACATCTCATTTTCAACTCTTTGCTTTATCTTCCACTCTGGTTTAGTCTGACATCTTCTTTCCAAGAAATAAGTCAATAGCGTTGTATAACTCATTTAATCCTGGACGATTATCAAAATCATCTAATGTTAATCCAGCTGGTTCAACAACAACATTACGGATATATTCATCAGCTAAAACAGACTTTGCTAATTGACCATTTTCCATTGTTGCATTATCCATCATTTCCCAAGTTTTTACGACACCTGGAAATTGTAAAGTATATTCATACTCATAGCCATTTTTATCTGTGTATTTAAATACCTCATTGCCTGACAAACGATCAATTGTTTGTGGTTCTACTTTTTTTGTTGCCTTAGTTGTTTTCTTTGTTTCAGTCATTTTGTTTTCCTCCTAAATTTTATAGACTAAAAACGACTAAAGGAGTCGAACCCTTAGTCGCTAATGAATTATAAGACTTCAACGTGTAAGTCTAATACTTCGATTGTGTATGTTCGTTTTGGTGTTTCCTTACCAAAAGCTGCATCAGCTGGCTTAGCAATAATTGCTTGATCACCAGTAATCTTTTCGTAAGGTGTTGTAGCTACGATTGAAAAGATCTTATTTGAATTTGCCAAAGCGTTTAGTCGCTTGTGGTCAGCTGAGTTACCAGATAAGTTAACCGTAATTTGTCCCAAGCGGTTATTGTTAATAGCAATAGATGGAACACCTTGAGCATCAACAGATGTTTGAACTCGATCTTCCTTAATTGTCACATTAAACATATCTCCATCTTGGAAACCTTGAATAATACGTCCATCAACTGATAAATGAACATCTTTAGCATTATATACTTTAATTGGATCTGCCATTTAATTCTCCTCCTATAAGTTAATTTGTCCAGATACAACAACAGAATGAATAGCACCGGCACGAGTATAACTGAATGATAGTCCTGTGTATTGACGACTAGAAATATCACTAGCTGGAGATTCTTCACGAGGTACAGTTGTAACTGCAAATTTACCCATACCTGTTTCTGCATTCTCTAGAATAATACCGTTGTTAGTTGCTTGGCTCAATACTTGTGTTACTGTAGCGTCAATTTGAGCAATGCCAACAGCATCAAAAGATAATTTCTTAGAAGAAGAGAGTAACTTTTGTAACTCAGTTTCGATTGATGCTTTAACCCAGTCATCCCCATGTAAAGCGTCGATATATTCTCCGCCAATTGTTTTACCTTCGGAAGTTTGGTTAATACCGGCTTTAGTTACATAAGTAAAGATATTAGCATCATGTAACTTTTGGATTTGAGTTACAGTTAAGTTAACTGGTTTTACACCACCGATTTTTCTAAATTTCCAAGTAACGGAACCAACTAATTCATTGGCTACTGCTCCAATTAAAGCACCTAAACCATAAAATGCTTTAGATTGGTCTTCACCATTCACAAAAACAATTGTACGACGTGCATTACCAAATCTATTACGGATTTCTTCTGCTTTGGAAACAGTTGTTTCTGTGGCTGGATAAGCAGTAATTGCAAAACGTTCATCTTTTCCGTCAATGTAGTTAGATAATGCAGCCATTTCACTATCTGGATTAGCTCCATCAGAACCTACAACTGTGGCAAATTCCCAGCCTTCACCGTAATAAGTTTCAGCTACACTGTTTAAATTATCATACGTAAATACAAATAACTTATCTCCATGGTCCGCTTGTGCGAAGTAACCACTAGCAATTTGATTAATTGAATCATTTTCAGAATAAACTCCTGAAATATCATCATAAGAACTAAATGTTTCTGCCTTAGGTGTCTCACCCTTGACAAAAATAGCCAAGTTCCCCATGTTTACAGGAACTGAAGGTTGTTCTACATTTAATTTGACTGTTACATCAGATAAATTTTTACCCATTTTTTATTTCTCCTTATAATCTATAAATTCAATTGTGCCTTTGTCTTCGTCAACATAAGTTTCTTTTAGTCTAAGTCTTACATCAAATCCATACATATAAGCATAATTGTTAGTTTCTTCAACATACCTTGGTTGAGTAGCCATTATTTCAACCAAAGTAATGTTGTTTTCAAAAAATCTTTTATTTGAAGCAGTACCTCTCAACAATAATCGCATTTGATTGCTCAAATTCAATGCTTGCAGTTTCTTTTTTGCATACACTGTAAAAGACACCACAGATTCAAATACAGCATCATCTTCTAGATAATTATTAGGTATACGTGGACTAATGATATCAAAAGCTATAAAAGGAGCTTCTGGTTGTTTTCCATTCCCACTTAATTCAATCATTGTCAAATCTAATTTATCTTTGAAGAGTCTACTGAAAGTCTTATATAGGACTGCATAATCAAAATTAGTTTCCATCATTGCTATCCTCACTTTGTAGGTAATATAGCGTTACATTTGAGTAGTCTGTTAAGTCTTGGATATTAACTACTCGATATCTTTTATTCTTATGTTCAACAATCGTTTGTATTGGATAATCATGAGCTGAAATCCAAATAGCGTTGTATTGTGAGATGTGTCCAGTATCTCTTAACATACTTACTAAAGAATAAAAGTTATCACGATCATTAGGAACAAAAGGTTCAAACAATACTTGCTCTGATTGCTCTTCATCTTCTACCCACTGACCATCTATCCAATCTCCACTAGAACTATTAGAAATAACTTTAATTTCTGTTTTAAAAGTATCTAAGACACTAGTCATATCTATATAAAAACTCATCTAGATACCCTCCATTCAATGGAACCATACATAGATCCTGTTTCAATTAAAGGTTTAGAGTGTCCTTTTCTTGCAATTGTGACTGGTGCTAAAGGTGCAAATCCACCAGCTGCTATTGTTCTTTGAATACTCATTACCATAAACGGTCCTAAAGTACTATAAACCATTTCTGCTGATCCACCATTCATAACATTAATAATGAATGGAGCAACATAATTAGCGAATCTAGCCTCATTTTCGTATAAAGTATTTCTAAGAAACGGACGTGATGGAATACCACGACTAGTTCCGTACTCTTGCCACATAGCTTTTTTAGCCTCAAAACCACCAAATAACCCAGCTTCTACTGCTGTATTGTCTAGTAATTTAAGATTATTAATCATTCTGTCTAAACCAGAATCTCCTTCAACTGATGTAGTTATTTTAATTTGCATAGTCATTTACCTTACAAAAATTGAATTGAACTAGAACTCAAAGAACTTTTCAATCGTTTATATTCAAGTAAATAATCGTCTACACCAGCTCTATCGAAATATTCAATCGTTAAAACTGAAGCTTGTTGCTTGGAAATATTAGTGTTAGTTGCACTAATAACATTACAAAAATGAGCTGCTAAATAAACTGCTCCCATCTCAATGTTAAGCTCTGTAAAACCATCACTTTTTGCCTGATTAACAGCATCTTTTACTAAAATTTGTACGATTTCATTGTCTAAACTCTCAACCGTACTTTTCAAGTTAGGCAACAGACTTAATCGTTTTTGAACTGCTTCAATAACTTCATTAATATCCATGTTTTATATACCAATCAGCGTTGTTTGGTGTATACATTGGAGTAATGGCACGACCAGGTTTAACTTGATCTCTCCTACCAAAGCTAATTCGATTACATGTTAATAACCAATCTAACGGAACTCTGAAATAATTGGCAACTTGCCACATCTCATCACCTTTTTGCCAAATATATGGCTCTAGTGTAACTGGTGTAGGATAAGGTGGTTGCCAACGTGCTTTCTTCCATTCACCAAAGAATTTATACATGACGATACCTTGCACATCACCATATAAATCTTTATGTGGCGGTTCTGGATCTTCTACCACTTCATTAAAAGTTGAATCAGTTTGAGAATTAGTAATTGATGTACTTTCAGATAATGATTCGCTTTTAGAATCAGACATACTCATACTTTCAGTTAGACTAGAACTTGTACTCAAGGATTCACTTAATGAACTAGATGTACTCAAGCTCTCACTTAAAGAAGAACTTGTACTAGAAGTTTCTACTATTTCATCAACCATTTTCGTCAGCCTCCTTTACTTCTTGTATATATCCACCGTCTAACAATTCTTTTAATCTCAATTTAGTTTGAGCACCGGCATATTGTTTATAAGGATAAATATCTCCTTCCCAATAAACATGCTTTTTACCTGTCTCATCAACTGAATTAAGATTTGCATCAGTAAATGCTTTAATTACTTCAAACATAAGCTAGACTTCCTTTGGACTAGAATCTGTTGCTTTCTTCTTACCTTTCCCAATACGGTTATCTTCTTTAACATTTGTAACTGCATTGTCTACTTTTGCATTAGTAGGAGCACCAGTAGTTGCATCTGGTCCTGTTACTCCGTTAAAGGTAATATTAATAACTTTTGTAGGGTCAAATAAATATGGTGCTTTAAATGCATTAGCATATAATTTTGTTTCACGCATATCTGGATCACGTTTAGCTTCAATGTTAACTCCACGTTTTACCATAAGTTTTACAGCTGGCTTTCCGTCGTTAGTATTAGTCTTAACTAGAATAGCTTCATTAGCTTTTAGTTTCTTGGAACGAATAATTTGAACCCCTAATACTTCGCCATATACACCTTTAGATACCACTTCAGCTCCTAGTTGTGTACCACGTAACCAGTCTTTACCAGCTTGTAAACGTAATTTACCTGCAGCTGTTGGAGAGAGAATTAAAACAATAGTTGCATCATCTTCTTCGTCATTGTACACATCTAATGCTTCTTGAATTCCATCTAAAGTTAAATCAACAGTTTTCTTTTGTGGAGCTTCCTTTAAAGTGGCTAGGATATCATTATCAAGTTTGTTGTTCATGGCAAGTGCTAATTGATTAGTAGCTTCTCCCCATGGATCTCCATATCCAGTCAACATAGCTTGGTCAGTAATAGCAACAGCAGTACCAAATTCTTTAATCGTTGCTGCTTTAGAACCATAGGTAAGGTCCTTAGTTTCAATCGCAACTCCTTCTTGTAAATCCACAGCGTCCCCAATATAGTTCCAACTTGGAAACTCTACTGTTGAACCTGGCTTTCCTTCTAAGGTATTGTCGATTTGTGCAAGTGGTGTAAATTTCAATCCAGCAGTTAACTTAGCAGAAACCATATCTGCAATAACTTGTGGATCTAAAACTTGGTCAGAATATGTGATTCTATCTGGCATTTAGCATTCCTCCTATTTAATCATTTGCTTAATTAAGTTTTCATAAACTTCTGGTTGAGTGTCTTTTAGATGTAATCTTTCACTATATGACATCTTAGAGAATGAATCTTTGTCGAGTGCATTTTCTCCACTTCCACCATTTTTAGGTGTTGAGTTTGCAAAATCATTCTTTCGATTTTCTCGTGATTTCTCATCAACCAGTTTTACAAACTTTTCAATGTTTTCCTTAGTTTGTTCAGCAGTATCAGCTACTACAAAACTCAAGACATCAGAGTTAGCAGAAATTCCTTTTTCACTCAAGATATCAGTTGCTGTACGTTCCATTTCGTTACGGACAACTTTGGCACGTAATTCAGCTAGTTCTTTGTCTTTTTTCTCGTATTCGTATTTACGACGTTGTTCTTCATTCATACGTTTTAGCTTATTAGCTTCATCTTGTTCTTGTTGAATTTCTTTACGAATTTCAGACTCCAACTCTCCACGCATTTCTTGACGTAATTTACTTTCTTGACGAGACAAACGGTTATTGACAATCGAATCAACCTCTTCTTGAGTAAAGGTTTTTGTTTCTTGTTCTGTTGAGTTTCCTTGTGTTTCTACTGCTTCATTTTCGTTATCCATATTGGATAGCCTCCTTTTTAAAGTCTTGTTTGACTATTATTCCTTGCAGCTTTTAACGCCATCAGCATGTTTTAGGCAAAACAAAAAGACATCCTAAAAAGAATGTCTTGATATAATTATTTCAGATAAGTAATTTTACATTTCTAAAAAACGCTAATTTAACCGACTAACGATTGGTATAATATAACTAAAACGATTGGAGAAACATTATGTTACTATATTTCTACTCTGTCTTAATAATTGTTATTCTTTTATTCTGTTACATTGATTACAACACTAGAAAAACTAACTACCAAAATATTAAAAAGCTAAATCAGCAGTTTCGAGACTGGGTTCAAAATGACAATGTACCTAAACCAAGTAACGCTATTTTTGTCAAACTCTATAAAGAAGTATATGGTGAACAAAATCTCACAAAAAATATTCCTGAAGTTATTGCTTTTGGTAATATAAAATACGACAACGCTAATATTTTACTCAGCTTTCCAAGTAAAAATGAGTTTATTTTGGTAGAACAACTTGCAATTTTAGATAATCTTGAAGATTGCTTTACTTTAGAATTTCAAGAGACTAAATCAATTGGATATTTTATAAGGACAATTGTTACCTTACCGTTGAAACTATTGAAATATCTCGGTTTCATTTAACTTCTTTACTCCAAAAAGAAAAGCACCCCATTACGGTGCTTATTTTACACAATCTAATAATAAAAATTCATTTATTAGGGCCTGCTTATTACTTTTTCTATGTCATCTATAGATACTGGGGGAGCTTCCCAAAATAATCTCTCCTCTTCCTCAGTTTCTGTTCCATAATCTGCCCAAAAATGAGTCTCATCTAACTGATCCATTAACGTTACTACCTTACCATTTTTTAATAGGACATTATCATATTCTTGCGGAATTTTTTCTTTCACTTGAATTCACCTCTTTAATGTATGAACTAGTATATCTTATTGCGTCTAAATTTTCTTTAGGAACTATCCAACCAACTTTAATATTAATAGGTTCTCCATAATCATTATACATCATAAATTGCTGTTCATATTTAGCACCATATCCCGCATCCTCTTTTTCTTTAGCTGGATAAAGAGGTGCTAATCTTTTAAGTTCTTGAATATACTCCTTGTAATTATCAATAGAATAGCCTAATTTTTCTTTTAAAATTAGACCTTTAGCCCAACCTTTCTCACTTTTAGGACTAAACAAATATTTAGTAAATTTAGGTTCTGGAAATACCATATTATCTAAGTTTGGTAATTTCAACTCCGGATGTTCTTTTAGTCTTAAACGTCGCATATAATCAACCACCAAATTATCTAGATATTTCCCGCCTTCCTCTACAAGTCTATTATAATTCTCTTTAGAAGGCATGTCACTTCCTAAGATTTCTTTATACTTGTAATAATTATCATCTACTGGAATATTCTTATCTTCTTCATTAGCATCTCGAGTATTTTCTTCATCACGCTTGATAGTTGATGATATAGCACCAGCAGCTAACGCTTTTTTAATTAAATCGATTTTATCGTAATCATCAATTACTTCTGCTGGTACTCTTCTACAACGGCAATTAGGATGTGAACTTCCTGGAATTCTTGGACTAGCTTCATCATCAACTTTGTATGGTCCCAAAGCTCCAATGACTAAACATTTCTTGCAAGCTCCAGGTTCTGTTACCCAGTCAAAATACTTTATCTTATTTTCCTTGAAGAAGATGTCTGTTAATTCATCTTCACGAGCTGCGGCTTCTGTTCTTGCTAACCTTTTAGCTGACACAGTAGCGTCTATCAAAGCTTTAGGTATGTTGTCATTTCTCATGCTTTTAGCATTTCCTGGAAATAACTTCTCAGCTATATCTTGAGCTCTCATACCTTGTCTAAGCATAGAATTTAAGCTGTTATCAATTCGATTTAACAATTGGTCATGGTCTAACCATAAACGTTCTGTCCATGAAACAAAATTATTATCTTGATTGGAAAATACATAATTATCTTTGGCTATTTGATTAATCTTGCTTTTTTTAGGAGATTTTAAATTTTTCTTTTGATAATAATATTCTTCATCAACTGCTGTTTTGTTATTTTGTCTAATCACTTTCACAACTTTATGTGTAAGACCAATTAAAGCTATACCTAGAGTCGCTGTAATTAGCTTTCCTAGCAATATTTGACTAGTCGCAAGGTAATAGTCCAACCTCTGCTTTTCTGGCAATTCTAGATCATCTGGTAGCTTGTCGTACTGTTCTTTAAGTAAGACCATATCTTTTTTAGTAACTTTTCTTGCAAGATTATTAGGAACAAGTACTCCATCAACCGCATAAGTATTAAAACTCTTATCAACGATTGCTCTTAGTTGATTAACCCCTTCGTTGTAAATTTTCTCAAGTTCTTCATCAGTAACGTTATCTCGTTTGAGAAGATAATCAATCCTTTGTTTCTCTTCCTTGACTGTTATCATTAGAATCACCGTCCGTTACTGCATTGTTTTGCTTGAGAAAATCAAGGTTACTTTCCATTTGAGCTTGCTTTTCTTTATCCATATTCTCTTTTTCTTGTCTTGGGTCATTAACTACTGATAAGACTTTAAGCCATGTTTCAGTTGAGATACCTAGACTTGATAATGCTTGAGCTGTTTGTGCTTCTGTTAAGCTATCGTGTGGCAAATCGTACTGGTAATTAATGTCTAAAAATTGCCAAGTTTCTCTATCTATTCCGTTTAACAGATCTGATGCAAAAACAACTCGATACATGTCTTTGATTGATTCATTAAACAAACGTGATTTTAGTGTAGCTAGATTTAGCATTGGCTTGTACTTCATTTCCAATGCGACACCAGTTGAATTACCAAAGTCCTCATCATTTAAATTAACAATCATTGACATCTGATAGAGTTTATCATCAATTCGATTAATCAAATTTTCTTGAGTAGTATCAGCGTTAGGTTTGCTTAGAAAGTCAACATCTAAGTTTTCTGGAGTATCATCTTCACTTTCCTTTGATTTAAGATTGATAATTCTAGTGTCTCTTAACTTTTCTAATTGTTCCTTAGTTAACAACGCTCCTAAAACTTTCATATAAGCATCAGCAAAATAATCAACGTCATTAGATTTTTCACTAAGTGCTTTATCCATTTCATCAATTAAAGTAATGACATTTTCAATTACACCCAATCTCTCATCATTTTCTACAACTTCAATAATTGGAATTGTTTCAAATGGATTATTAATTCTTTGTCCTAAAGAATTGAGATTATCTTTAGTATCAAAATTCCAAATATATGCGTCAGAATAAAGTGTTACTCTGTACCTTTGAGCCATACCAACTTTACTGTATCTAACAGAATATAAAGCTTTTTTAGCAACAGTATTGTCATAAATAACAAATGTATCTAGTGGAGTTGCATCAGTTACATAGATTTCTTTATCAGAACTGTAAATATAAAAATAAGCCCTACCATAAATGGAGGACTCTTTCCAAACTTTAGCAAAAACACTATCCATCTTGCGAGATAAATTAAATTCTGACAATGTTTTGTTGGCTAAATCTTCTTGTAATGTAATTTGTACTGGTTTACCAACTGCAAAACCTGTAAATGTATCAACTAACTTTTTAGGATAATTCATAATAAGTCGATTATCAGGTTTCCCATTAGGTTTAGGTTCTAATTTCTGTATCTTATCATGTTGAGCTTTATAATACCGTCGATACTTAGAGTATTTTTCTGATAAAACTTCATTTTTATAGATGAAACGTCGTAAATCACTTGGTGTTATATCTTTTTCGCTATCATAATAAAACACACCATCTTCATCAACAATACATCTATCATTAAGATATTCTTTCAAAATTAAATCCCCTCCTTATACAAATTAACTGTCTTTCTCTTCTTACGATATAGGACTTTCATACAAAAATAACGATCAGCATCTAAACAGTGGTCGTGTTCTTTAACAACCACATCTTCACCTCGATTAGCTGCTTTAGGATCCCAAACATATGAGTTGAACTCTTTAATAGTGTTCTTACTAGCTTCAGTCCATTTAACTTTTCCTTGATTCATTTGCGACATCATAAAGCGAATTCCATCTAAAACATTATTGTTAGCATTAACTACTTCAAAGCCTCGATTCCTAAGCGACTTTTTAAATGAAGCTGCTGATGGATCGACAATCACTTTAACACTATTTCTGCTCAATGAATTTTTGTAAAAGAACTCTTCCAAGTCATCTGCATACTGCTCATCAGTCTTTTGATGACCTTTTGCTCGTCCACTGTAGTAATACTCATCAATGTTGTACCAAATACCTTTATACAAAGCCCATAGCTTAAAGACTGTTGGATTTTGAGTACCATAGTCAATACTTATCCAATATTTTTCAAAAACTATGTCTGCTGGTAAATCTACCACCATTGTCTCTCTGTCAAAATTATCATAGACAACTCCATCTGCGACTGACCATTCACCTAAGATATATCGTTGATAAAACACACCAGAATACATACTCTCATAACGATTTATCGTATTCTGAGATAAACTTGGATTATCTTTCATCAAAAAGTGAACTCTGATTGCATTTTTATCAGTGAGCTTATCTATCCATTCCAATTTGAACCAATGATAAGGTGATTCTGGGTTACAGTTAAACCATGCTTTAGATTCTTCAACTGATAAACGTGAAGTAGCTTGAGAAACAAATGACTCTGGCATTAAGGCAACTTCATCAAAAAAGAAACCGCCTGCTGTAATACCTTGAACTAAGTCTTGACTGGCCTCATTCGTCCCACCAAACAAAAAGAAAAAGTTAGTATGACCGTTTTTAGAAATAGTCAACATATTATCCGACTGATTATCGTTAACATGATAATGTTCTGAAATAAGAATTCGTTTTAAATCTCTAATTACATTTCGTCTTAACGAACCAATTGTTTTACCTGCCATACCAAAGTTAACATTATTAAAATTCATCATAGCCCAGCGAACATAAGAAGTTGACATGATAACTGTTTTACCAGCTCGAACAGAACCATCCGCTATAATTGCAAATTTATCAGCATATTCTGGATGTTCCCACCAGAATAAAACTTGGAGTTGTTTCTTTGATAATGGTTTAAAGCTAAATTTAAAATTAGGTTTCAATTTCGGCATTATCAAAAATTCCCTCCATTCCTTGTTGAACTGCACCAGTTAAATCATCTGTTCTATTCTCATCTTCATTATCACTAAATTCTTCTTGTCTAATCTTAACTTCATAATCAGCTAGTTTAGCTTTAGCTTCTGCCAAGTCAGCCTCAGCTTTAATCTTTCGCAACTGCTCTTTAGCAATCTCATCAGACATTGGAAACCTTTTTAACAACTCTTTAGCTGCAGTCAGCTTTGTTTTTTCATCTGGTGCTCTTTCTACTTCTTCAGCTCCAGCTGGTGTAGCTACTACCACCACTTCACGAGTTTCCCCACGTAAAACCGCTGTAAAATACTCTAATATTTCTTTGGCATCCGCAATTTTATGTGACTCAATTTCAGCTAATTTAGCGTCAATATAGGATTTAAGTTCAGGTTTTTTCAGGTTTTCATTTCCAATTGAATATGCTGTTTTAGGTGAATAGCCCGCTTTTATAGCAGATTCTTTTGCATTACCAGACTTAATATATTCATCAGCAAATAACTGTTGTTTAGGTGTTAATTTTCGTTTCTTCACTTCATATCACCCACCTCCATTCAAATTTTGAATACAAGAAAAGCACCCAATCTCTTGGATGCTTATAGTAATATGAAGGCGGGTAAGAATTGCACTTACATCTACCAATCAACTAAATGATTGTTGTTTTCCCCTTGTTAAACTACTTCGCCTTCATTTTCTATTGTTCCATATTTTCTTTACATATTCAACTAAATTTCTCTCCTTTTAATTTAATCTTGCTAACATCTCTACTGTACTTACGCTTATGTTTTACTGGATGCTTCCTGTAATGCTTTTCTAGCTTACGTAACATTTTCAGTTCTTCATACGTTTGTACCTTTCCAAAATCTTTACTATCTTTCATAATTTTCTCCAAAATAAAAAGCCAGCCTGGATAGACTGACTTAATAATTATGACAAATAAAATATGCATTGTAAGTTTTAACTCTCATGGTCTATAAAGCGACTAACCTAACTTACCTTTGCTACAATACCATAATACTACATAAAACGTTCACATATCGTCTGATTTTTGTCTAATAAAAATATGATTTTATTTAATGTATGAATGTAAGTCCGGACAATGTAAGTTTTGAACTTCAAATACATCAGCAAACTCATTTAATGCACGTTTCTTAATTTGATAATATCTAGCCTTTTCAAAGTGGAGTTTCTCCATAGCTGTTATTGTTGTAATGTTCCCAAATATATTATCCAATACTACACGTAATTCTTTAGATCCCTTACTGTATGTTTGATTCACTCCATCAACTATCGCCTTAGCTTCTATGTATTTAGTCATCTTTTCTTCATTACTATTCCCGTAATTTGATTTAGGCATACCGCTTAAACTTGGACTTTGTAGATGTTCTGGGTTTGCCTGTGTATAAATCCTGTACATTCTCGGATAGTAAAGATTATTAGTAAGAAATTCTAATACATTATCAGCCGTTTTATTATAGTCAATATTCTTCATTCCTGGTATCATTAATCCTTCCAAGCTAAGCACTCTCCCTGTGGTATAATTATTTTAGTTGATTTAAGTGGCACGTTTCCAAGGGAGCGTGCTTTTTTATTAGTTATAGCTTCTAACCATATCAACCAATTGCTGTTCTTTATTTTTCCATTGACGCTTGGTTTTTCGATAATCAAAATGTCCTGGATATTTATGATTTGGATTTGTTTCTTCTAGTCCTAACTCATGCTTTCTAACTATCCAAGTTAAATTTGTATTCACATCTAGAATTGACGCTGTATTCTCGTAAACTCTAATAACTTCTACTTCTTTATGATTATTTCCAAAAATATCCTTAACATTAAAATGAACTTTTCCCATTATACTTCTCCTAAAAATTATCATCATAAATATTAGCTATCACTGAAACCTTAACTTGTGTTTCTGCTTCTATGTGATTCTTTGCTCGCACAATCATGTTATGCAGTTTATTGTTAATAAAATATTCAACTAAATATAATTTCATCTAATCAATCCTTTCTCATATTTATAGCTAGCTAAAGCCTTGCTACGCCCTCAGAACGTATGACCATCTCAAATCATGTGGATGCAAGGCAGTGTTACAGTTGCTACGAAGATATAATGCACGGAGGTTTAGCTCCTTCCAATTTTTTTGCAACTGTAACGGTGTATTTAAAAGAAAGTCTGGTTTCGGTAGTAATAGTGCTGATTTGCTACAGTAAAATGAGCAATTATAAAGGAAAGTGTGATTCACTCCTTTCAAAATAAATTTTGTGTTTGTAGTTTCTTAGCAAAATTACTACCTATGACTTAGCATCCTGCGACAGATACTAAGCCTGTACTGTGTCGTTATTTGTGAGATCCTGATTTACGGTTTGTGAATGTATACCGTTCAAATAACCATGTCAGTATTTAACAGTTTTAAGACTTATTAAGGTCAAATTATTTGTTATTAAAATACATTTATTTCTGCATAAACCAAAGTATCATCATCTTCTTTTACATCCTCAGCTAATTCTTCAAGCGTGTCATATCTTCCGATAATGTTATTTTTGCTTAGATTAACAAGTGTATATCCAGCATTAGTATCAACCGTTGCTACAAGATATAAGTTATCTTCATTCCTGAAAATATTTCCTACTTGGTAGATATCTTCTGGTTTTTCATCGTTAAAATTAATCTTCATTTACTTATTCTCCTCCTAATTTAATTCCTAGTATCATAGCTAAAAGCATTAGTTTGTCTTCTTCTTTCAAATTTTCCAAAATAGTGTATACAGTAAATAGCACATCTTTTCTACTTCCAAAAACATTAGTTGCGACTCCTGTACCTTTACCTAAGGCTA
>ERZ1643246.965-NODE-965-length-33614-cov-7.434250_pt1 | contig 33614 bp, 28 predicted proteins | sample MGYA00579265_ERZ1643246 | MGnify/ENA primary metagenome ERZ1643246 (study PRJEB29033, sample SAMEA4952261) | chicken gut metagenome | biome: Broiler Chicken; feature: Gastrointestinal Tract; material: Caecum | place: Ireland | collected 2018 | study: Broiler...
AATCGTCTAAAATAAGCGCCTGAAGTCCATGAACGTGGAATGATATACACCATTTGCCCTGCATCACGCAGGTTGAAAAGTCCCATAGAGGCAAATATAAAATAAAGATTCGGCGCTCCATAGCAGACTCCCGGCATGGCTATAGCCTCTGGTGCGCTTTTGGGGATCTTCATATATGGCGGATTCCCAATAACAAAGTCATATTTCTCAGGATTTGGATTTCCTCCGGTCGTATAGTTAAAATCTAAATACTGACTTAAAATATAATTTTCCTGTATAATAAAAAAGGAGACTTTCTTTGCAGATTTCTCCTGACAATATCTAAGATTGTCTTCTAACAGCTGCAAAACATTTTCATCATTCTCATAGCAGGTTACCTCTATTTCTTCTACAAAAGGCAGCCTTTCCACTCGTTCTAAAAAAGCGCATGCTAAAATACCGGAGCCAGCTCCGGCATCCAGTACACTGATCTTTGTCATATCAGGAGTAATATCATATAGACTTGCCATAAAACGAGCTGTTTCCATACTTGTAAAAAACTGCCCGTATTTTTTACGCTCTTTTTTGGGCATTGTATCAATATAACCATTTGTCGATTCTATAACTTTATCCAGCATAATTTCACCTGCTTTGTATATATCTGTGGCTTGATTATACTATATGTGGTGTTCTTTTTCAATCGCCATTTTAGAACAGATGTTCTTTTTGATCAATCAATTTTCCATGTCCCCAACTGTTCCAGCAGAATCGCTTTCGTCCTCTCCAGGCTCTCTCCTGCCTCCCGCGGCCTCCCGATGACCACGGGCACAGCTCCCGCCTGCCGGGCCGCTTCCAGCTTTTCCTCAAAACCTCCTGCCTTCCCTGATTCCTTTGTGACGAAATACGCCGCGTCCGCATACCGGAGCAGGGCCAGGTTCATTTCCCGGGAAAAGGGTCCCTGCATGGCGATCAGATGCCTTCCCTGAAAGCCCAGTTTTGCGCTCTCTTCCACTGCTTCCGGCGTGGAAAGCACTCTGGCGAAACACCGGTCCTGGTAACCATCGATCTCTGTATACAGCCGGAGCTCTTTGCTCCCGGTAGCGATCAGGATATTGCCCTGCGTAGTTTTCAGATAGTCCACTGCCTGCCTGACAGAATCCACCACGATCATCTCACCGGATCCGTCCGCTCCTGTCCGTTTCTGCTCCCCCTGCCTGTCCCCGGATCCTTCCACACTCACGTATGTTCCGGGATTTCCGGCCTCCTCCCGCAGGCACCTCACATACCGCACTCCTGTCCCGCCGCATGCGGCGCGGATATTTTCTGTGGCAGCAATGGCAAAGGGATGGGTCGCATCGATCACCAGACGGATGTCCTTCTCCTTCAGGAAGCCCTCGATCTGCTCCTGATCCATCCTCCCGGACAACACACGGATCCCCGGATGCTCCCCCAGGATTTCTTTCCCGTATTTCGTGGCGGTGCTGACATAACAGCCCATACCGATCTCCGCCGCATACTCCGCAAGCAGCCGCCCTTCGGTGGTCCCGGCAAAGATCAGGACGTCCGGTGCCTCTTTTTTCCTCTCAGCCTCTGGACCGAAATCCAGGATCACCGGCATCCTGACCAGTGCGCTGGTCATAGACTCTCCGATCCGCTTCCCCTGGATCAGCGTTCCGCCTTTTCCACACAGAAGGGCGGCCCTCTCGCATACATTGTCCACGCCTGCGGTGCGCTCTACAAAATCCGACCGGGACGTGACTTCCCGGATCTCTCTCAGCTCTTCCGCTGTGTAGACGGCGAGCGGGATCCTGTACTTTTCCGCCAGTGCGAGCAGAGCAGGTTCCTCCTTTTTCAGGTCAATGCTTGCCAGCGCCTGCACCTGTCCCATCACAAGCCCATGCTCTGCAAGCGCACTCTTAAGCCCTGACTCCAAAAGTTCCTCTGAGATTCCCCTGCGGCATCCAATCCCTGCTGTCACATTCTTCGGGCGCAAAAGGAGCGTCCCCTCTTCCGGCTTCCTGGCGCTGTCCGCCACAAGGATCCTGTGCGGGAAGGATGCAGCCTCCTCCCAGTTCCCGCACAGGCAGATTTCCTGCGGAACCTTCCCTTTTACCTGACATTCTGGGGATTCCGTGAAGAGAGCGATCCGCTCTCCCTCCAGCACTGCCGCTGAGATGGCGCGGGCTTCTTCCCTGTCTTCCAGGTACAGCCCATTTTCTTCTGCGAACACATCCACCGCGAATTTTCCCTGCACATCCGTGGCTGTCGTGATGACGGCTTCAGCTCCCGTCTCTTCCGCCAGTTCCCGGGCAAGCCGCACTGCCCCGCCCACATGCCCGGACAACACCGGGATCACATACTGTCCCCTCTCATCCATCACAAGGACCGCCGGATCCGTAAATTTGTCCCTGACCCACGGGGCAATGTACCGCACCGCGATCCCTGCCGCCCCGATGAAGAGAAGGTCATACCTCCCCCAGTCTTCCCCGGCAAAAGCCCTGATATCCTCCGGCAGAGGTCCAGTCTCTCCGTCCGCATACTTTTTCACAGCATAGCCGGCGCACGTCTTTCCCATGCGCCGGAGTATCCTGCATATCTTTTTGTTCAATTCTGTCCCGGTGCGGGTGAAACTGAACACCCGCATTTTCTGTTCACACTCTCCCATATTTTTCTCCGTACTGTCTTTTTCCATACCGTCTTTTTCCATACCTTTTTTCATACTGTCCGTTTTCCACACTGCCTCTCCATACTGTTCTGTCTGGTACTGTTATTTTACGGGCAGTGTACCAGATCCGCCTGTATCTGAAAGTCTTTCTCCTTCTTTATGTGAAATACAGCTCTCCACTCCGCCCGGTCCACAGGTCCGAACCGCAGAGATGAATATGCAGACCTCACATTTGGGCTTTTCCCGCCTTCCATCGCATACATCGGGACAAGCACAGTACTAACTGCATGGACCGAAGGATCTGCATCGTTATCCCCCGCCCCTTTCCTGCGGGGCTGGTCCTCTCTCTCGCAGTCCTGTATGGTCAGTTCCTCCGGCGTAATATCCGGCTCCACTGTGTAAGTGATCTCCTGATAACAGGCAGGATATTCCAGATCCTTGCCCGGACCTCCCCAGTCCCCTTCGTGCTGTCCTGCTTCGCAGGAGAGGATCGTAAGAGTATATGTATCACCGGACAGAGGGTGGACCAACTGTATTTTTCTTGCCTGCTTTTTTCCGTCTCCCATTTCGTCTGATACGTCCCCCGTTCCGTCCGATATGTCTGTCACAAAATGCGCCGCAGTCACGGGCTGTTTTCGGGGAACAAGGATACATTCCAGCTTCCCGGGCTTCAGGACCGGAGTCCCGTCCCATTCAAAACAATTTCTGTGGAAGACCCATCCGTATTCCCTGCTGCATCCGTATGCTTCCATCAGGGTCTCTGTCTCCGGATCCATATCCCCATCCGGCAGCAGCGGATTCCATACAGTGCCGCACCCGAATGTACCTTTCAGTCGTGCTCCATCCATTGATAATAAAACGTCAAAATGTCCGCCAAACGGAGACTCGTTCTCCGCCTGCTCCAGCTCTTCATCCGACAGATCCTGATATCCCCTGTCTTTCCATTTTTCCATATATTCTGAAATATCCGGCAGAGGCACGCATATGCACAGATCAAGGACAGCCCCTTCCTGTCCTACATATACTGCGGGGATACGCACTTTTTTATTCTCCCATGCCAGCATATCCCCTTCCGCAGACCCATGCACAGGGATCTTGGCCAGGGGCGCTCCCGTCTTCCTGTCATCCCAGAAATTCGTTCCAAAATATACTTCCATGAAACATTCCACCTCCGTCCTTCCTGTCCTGTCAGGCCTTCCTGCCATGGCAGGCCTTTCTGTCTTCTCAGAAGAGACCTTCTGCCTTCTCATGGCACAGATATCTTCTCTTTCCAACTGTACGTTTCCCATACTCTACCGCCTCTTCGGGACAGACCGATATGCACGCCATGCAGTGGGTACACTTTTTCCCCCATTCCGGTCTTCCGTTTACAAGGCGGATATTGTTCAGCACACAGCTCTTCACACATTTCCCGCAGGAGATACACGCATCCGTGGCATAAAACTTTTTTGACTTCACAAGAAAACCATAGAACCCTGCATTTAGCAGCCCGCTGCTCTTGACCCGGTCCAGGACTCCTGGTTTTACCTCAGGGAAATCTGCCCCTTCACGGATATATCTGACACTGTCTTTTATCTTCCGTGCGGCATCCGCTGTCAGCCGGCGGCACTCTGCTTCCTCCGGCACCGAAAACAATGCCACATAATTTTCCGGCATGACGACTTCCAGCATTCCCTTGTAATGGAATCCTTTTTCTCTGCAGAACGCGCCGATCTTCTCTCCCGCATTTCCTGTCTCCCCGCCGCACGTAAGGATAAAATAGGCATCCCGCGTCCCGGAGAATCTGGACTTCCTGATAAACTCAGCGAACAGCCTCGGCAGCTGCCAGCAGTACGTGGGGCTTACAAATACCCATGGTCTCTGTGAAGAAAAATCGCCTCTTTTTCCCTCTTTGATATAAGCACCTGCGTCCCGGATCTCATCCGCTGTCTCTGAGGCCGCCACCTCTGCCGCATAGCGGCTGTTCCCTGTGCCTGAAAAATAGATCACCATATCATTATCCCTCCGCGTCCTTTTTTCACAATTACAATTTATTCAGCTACATCCTCCACCTGGAAACGGATCACTTTCTCCAGGTCTTTTAACGTCAGCTCTACCTGATACCCGATCTTCCCTCCGCTGAAAATGATCCTCTCCTGCTTTTGAGCGCTCTTGTCGATGACTGTCCGAAACTGCTTCTTCATCCCGATGGGAGAGCATCCGCCGTGGATGTACCCGGTCAGGGGAAGGAGCTCTTTTGATCTGATCATCTCAATGCTCTTTTCCCCTACGCTCTGCGCGGCTTTTTTTAAGTTCAGCTCTTTATTCACCGGTACGACAAACACATAATTTGTCTTTGACTTTCCCACCGTGACCAGTGTCTTAAATACCATGTCAGGGTCCTCCCCGAGCGCTTCCGCGACTTCCGTACCGCTGACTGCCCCGGTATTGAGATAATTGTGACTGATATAGGGAATCTTTTTCTGGTCCAATATGCGCATGACATTCGTCTTGTCATTATTCTTTGACATAAAAATCCATCCTTTCAATGGCATTATAAAATTCTTCTTTTCCTCATTGTTCACAGATATATATGCGAATATATTATAACGGAGGATTTTTCAACGGACAAGTGCATTTACGCGGGCGTTCAGCCTGATGGATGAACTGATACATAAAAAAGGTCTTGTTTGTGACGCCGCGTAATGATCTATAATAGGTGTCAGGAGGTAAAGAGTTATGGCAAAATACAGAGCAATCCCGCAAGGGTTTATGACAGTTGGCGAAGTAGCAAAGAAAATGGGAGTTACCGTCCGCACTCTGCAATACTACGATAAAGAAGGACTGCTTTCTCCATCGGCAGAAAGTGAAGGCGGACGCAGGCTTTATACCGATAAAGACCTGATCACACTTCATCAGATCCTGTCTCTGAAATCGCTGGGCTTTTCTCTGGTTGATATAAAAGAGCGGCTGACCTCTATGGAAACACCGGCTGATGTTGCAAATGCCCTTACAGAGCAGGCAGATGATATCCGCCGGAAAATAGAACAGCTTCAGGCTTCGTTGTCAGCGATAGAACAGTTAAAAGCAGAAGTGTTACAGATGCAGACGGTCAACTTTAAGAAGTATGCCGATATTATTGTCAACATGCAGATGAAAAATGAGTTTTATCCTCTTATCAAGCGTTTCGACGATGATACGCTCGACCATATACGCAGTCAATTTGATAAGGAAAGCGGCTTGGATTTTATGGACAGGTTTAACCGCCTGAGTGATGAAATCGTACAGCTTCAAAAAGAAAATGTGCCGCCTGAAAGCGAAAAATGCCAGAAAGTTATTAAAGAATATTGGGGCCTGATCGTGGAGTTTACAAACGGCGACATGAGTATGCTTCCGAAATTGATGGAAGTCGGTAACATTGATACTGCCACAAATGCCTGGGAAGAAAGGCAGAAAATCGTTAATGATTATGTGGGTCCGGCTTTGCAAGTCTACTTTTCAAGACTTGGGACAGATCCCTTTGAGGGGGTGAAACCGTGAAAGACGCAATACAAGTTCGCGGATTAAAGAAAAGTTACGGCAGCCATACGGTTCTTAAAGGACTTGATCTCCAGATTGAAAAAGGAGAAATTTTCGCTCTGCTCGGCGTAAACGGAGCAGGTAAAACAACAGCGCTTGAATGCATCGAAGGCCTGAGAAAATATGACAGCGGTGCGGTCACTGTAAACGGGGAAACGGGGATCCAGCTGCAGTCATCATCTTTGCCCGCCCACATCAGGCCGCTGGAGGCTGTAAAGCTGTTTGCAAAATGGAAGAAAACAAAAATCGATGATACCATGCTTAATGATCTTGGTATCAAAGAAATGGAAAAAAAACAGTATATCCAATTATCCACAGGGCAGAAAAGACGGCTGCATCTTGCTCTTGCACTTATCGGCGATCCTGATATCATTTTTCTCGATGAGCCGACTGCGGGACTTGATGTTGAGGGAAGACTGTCACTCCACAGACAGATCCGGGATCTCAGATCACACGGAAAAACAATCGTCCTGGCAAGTCATGATATGGCGGAAGTAGAAACTCTATGTGACCGCATTGCCATTTTGAATAACGGAAATATTGTTTTTTGCGGTACAGCCTCGGAGCTGACCGACAGGGTCGGGAGAAAATATTTTATCCATATCAGGACGCAGCAGGGAGACAGCACTTTTGAAACAGACAATATCGAAGACACTTTGATTTCCTTACTGGGCGAATTAAAGCAGAAAAAGATCCATGTATCAGATATTAGAGTTGATCGCGGCACGCTGGAACAGCATTTTATCGAAATTGCAGGGAGGAAAACAGAATGAACGGTTTTTTATATGGCATAGCATTACAGTGGAAGTTGGATATCCGCAGCAGATCTTTGCTTGTGACCTGCTATATCGTTCCGCTGATCTTCTTTCTTCTTATGGGCGGTATTTTCACTTCGGTTATGCCTGAAATGAGGAGCACGCTGATACAATCTATGATCGTGATGAACGTTTCCATGGGAGCGTTTATCGGACTGCCGCCATCGTTGATCGAAACTTATGGAAGTGATGTAAAAAAGTGTTATAAAGCAAATGGAGTACCTTTATATTCAGGTCTTGTTACAATGTTCCTTTCTGCATTTGTGCATTTGACGATCAGCTGCGCCATTATATTACTGCTTGCCCCGATACTGTTTGAAGCGGCTTTGCCGGTACAGCTTCCGTTTTTCTTTCTTGCACTTGCCATATACATCATTGTGTCGCTGAGTATTGGAAGTATCTTAGGTTTGGCTGTAAAAAATCAGGCAAAGCTGACAATGACAGCACAGCTTGTGTTTTTACCCTCGATCATGCTTTCGGGGATTATGTTCCCTGCCGGCTTGCTGCCCGGTTTTCTTAAAGCATTAGGGCGTATTTTCCCCGCTTCCTGGGGATACCGGTTGATGTCAGATCATGGTTTTTGCCTTGAAAATCTATGGTACTTAATCCTTGTATTCTGTGCGGCAGCAATGATATGTGCAATACTTTTGAACAGACAAAAATCCAAATAGGGCGGAAGACAAAGGTTTTGGAAAGATCACTCCCCGCGGATATCCTCATCCGCAAAATACTCTTCCGCCTGCTGCGTCCAGTATTCCCGGTCCTCTTCCGTGATCTTCCTGATCACTCTGCACGGGCATCCCGCAGCGATCACCTGATCCGGTATGTCCCTGGTCACCACTGACCCGGAGCCGATCACAACGTTATTTCCAATAGTCACTCCCGGATTGATCACGGTATTGCCGCCGATCCACACATCATTTCCAATGGTCACTCCCTTCGCATATTCCAGATCCATCCTGCGCACATCCGCATCGATCGGATGCCCTGCGGTATAGATGCATACTCTGGGCGCGATAAATACATGGTCCCCGATCCTTACATCCGCCTCGTCCAGGATGAGCAGCCCTGTGTTTGCATAAAAGTGCTTTCCGATATAAATCTGAGTCCCCTTATCACAGTAAAAAGGAGGAACGATCACAGCATCTTCCTCCAGGTGCCCGAATATTTCCCGCAAAAGCTGCATCCTCTCCTTCTCCTGATGCCATGGCATGGAGTTAAACTTTTCCAGCACTTCCCGGCTCTTCTCCCATGTATTGTCTCCGACCTTAAACGGGCAGTACAGTTTTCCTGCCAGCATCCGCTCTTTTTCTGTCATCTCCAGTCCCCCTTTGCAGTATGTCTTTCTTTCCCACAGTGTACCATTTTCTCTCTTTCCATGTCTACAAGGCATCTTCTGATTTTCCCTGATCTTAACATTGTAAACCCGGCCCGGGCATCTGCCGCAGACCGGGCCCTTATTCAGTGAATTATGTCCTGCTTAGAATTTCAGGCTCCCGTCTCCCGCCATGAGCTTTGTCATCTCCTCGATCCGCTCCAGAGGAAACGGCGGCAGGCACACCGGCTTCATAGCAATGGACATCAGTTTCATGGGATTGTCGTCCGCTGCCACCCGGTTAGAGCTCAAAGCCCCGCACCTGCGGCACCTGTGGATGATCGCCCACTCCCCGTTCTTCCTCACCCACACAGCTACCGGCTCCATGATCCCGCCGCAGTCTGACTCTCTGTCTCCGGGCTCGATATCCACATGGAGGCTGGACAGACAGTTCGGACAGTGATTCCTGTGACTGCTCCCCGCTCCGGCAGAAACTACCAGTCTGCCGCATACTTTACAAGTGAAACTGTCTGTACATGGATGAGTTTTATAATATCCTTTTTCGTATTTTCGTCTCTTGTTCTCCCGATTCATTGCTTTCTTCTCCTTACATAGTCTTTTCTTTGCCGTAATCTATGTCAGGACAACCGGACGAGCAGATAAAAAAAGATAACTCCCGAAATGATGAGTTATCCTGCTGCGCACTCTGTTTCTCCGGGCACTGTCATGCCCGGAAGCCAGAGAAACTTCCCCTGTATATCAGAAAGCAGCCTGAACAGACCGCCTTCTCCTGTAAAGCAGCCGCTGTCACTATCCGCAAAAAAGCGTACAACAAAAAACCCATCATTTTTCAGATGATACTCGTTCTTATTGTCCTGTTATCTGCGAATAGCCGACATCAAGCCACCTCCTGTTCTCAATAAACTATGGCCAGTATAACAATCCGACACCGGAATGTAAAGCACTTTTTACATTTTAGTGCCTCAAAAGTAACCACAGCAACAATAATATAATTTATTTACAAAGCTGTAAACTCTCTCTCTTATGGAATATATGATTCATTAGGAAATTTATTAATATAAAAAGAGGGAAACAAAATGACTTACGGGGCATTTTGAGTTATTATTTACTACATACTCCAGGAAAAAATTCCTGGAGTTTTTAATATATTAAAAGGTGAAAAAGTACAAGTAAATAATGTATAGTTAACATATTAGCAGAGCTAAAAATGATTAATCATATAGTATGACAGATGAGATTATTGATTATATAATATTAGCGAAAAAAGAAATTTTTCTAATAAAAATATATAAATACAGCAAATTGATTGTATGATATACTTTATACATAAATGGTGCTTAGCGGAATAGGGGAAAGGAGAAGAACGCAATGGAATAATCGAAGCAGGAATTACTTGTGATGTGGGAGGGCATATGGATGAAAGCAAAAACGATATGCAAAATATTGATAATATTATTTTTTTTTGTAGTTGTATTTTTATTATTGCTTGATTTGACTTGTTACTCTTTAAGGGGAACTGTTATAAAGTCAGATAAAATATTAGTATTATCGGTCGATCCATCAGAAGAAGATTTCTTAAACAAACATCCCGGATGTGAAACAATACATGTCCAAAAACCTGAAATAGATAGAAATATTTATGAAGTAGGAGACAGAGTTATTGTAAAATATGATGGGAAAATACTTGATTCCAGTCCGAGTTATATTGTAGCAAAATCAATTAAAAAGCAATAGGTAAGGAGAAAGAAAAGGAAAAGTGTGATTATCCCTTTAATTTTAATTGCCGTTTTATTAATGAATAGCCATATTAGCTTTGCATCAGAAATATCAACAACAGAAGTGGCGGCTGAAAATGCCATAAAATTATATATTAAGGATTTAACCACAGGAGAAGATGACATTATCGAAATAGAAGAAAGGTTAGATGCAGAGGTTATGCAAGGCTCGGCTTTTTCACCTACTATTTCTGAAAATTCTATTGAACCATATACTATTATTGGCAGTGATGATCGTATGAGGATTCCGCCTAAATTAATGGATAGATATCCTTACTGTTGTATTGGTGTAGTTATAGCTACACTATTTGATGGAACTGAAGTACAAGGAACAGGATTTCTGGTAGGTCCTGATGATGTCATTACTGCAGCTCATGTATTGTATGATCCGGTGCATGGACCGGTTACAGAAGCAGTTTTTTATCCGGCAGTAAATGGTCCGTTGTCTTCAACAGGATATAAAGGAATTAGAATAGGAGTGCCCGGGGAGTATATTGATGGTGGATGTAAAACGGAAGATGACTGGGGGTTTTTTGAAGTAGGAACTACTATTGGTAATACATATGGCTATTTAGGATAGACTACGGATTCACAACTTAATGATTATGTTAATATCCCAGGATATCCTAGTGATAAACCAGCATATGAGATGTGGGCTGCTACTGGACAAATAAGTTATATAAAGGAAAAAACAATGACCTATACTATTGACACTGCCCCAGGTAACAGCGGCGGTCCTGTATTGTATCTATATGGTAAGTATCAAAATTGCGTTGCGGCTATCCATTGTGCCGGAGGTCAGTCGGCAATCAACCATGGGAAAAAAGTTGATGCCACATTGGCAAATGTATTTTATAATTTGAGATTTGATTAAGAGAGTTCAGTTGTTGTCTGCTGTTATTTATTAATCATTGATTAATAAAAAGGGTGTTGCAGAGAAAATTACAATTGTATATTACGCGTGAATAGATTACTTATCATGGAGAATTAGATTCTCCATGATAAGTAATTATATTGAATAAGAGAGAGTTTATCTGAAATATTATTTACTACGAGTTCCGGGAAAAGTTATCCCGGAGTTTTTTAATTTCGGAATTGGATGTATGAGATAAAAGAGAAAGCATCAATCTATACGACAAATAAAAATTTAGCATATAGATTAAGAGAATATTTCAAAACAATTTGAAAATAACTGTCTGAAGCATATCTGCAGGAAGCCGATGTAGCTTTAATATCCTCCTAAAATTTCTGGTATCAAAAACAATTCAGACAATTTGAAATGTGTAAGAGATAGGATTATCTAACAACAACTGGAGTAGGAAGCGATTTTCAATCGGTTTCTATGGAAGGCGTTAGACCAAGCGGTAGCGCGGTGAGCAATTGGAAGAGGGATACGGCTTTATGCCGCTTAGGAGATGTATTTGCAAAAAGAAACTGGAAGTATCTTGATGTGCCTGCCGGAAGTTCTATGGAAAAGTCCTATGCATGGCCCGGAGAACCGGATGAAAGCATTATGATCTGTGTCCACAAAGGGCCGGATATCCATGAGATGTTCCACCGGCAGGACTTTTTCTTTCTCAATTTCGCATACCAGGGAGATTACGGAGCCTTGAGCTATAAATACGATAACCACATCACGATCCACGAAAATGAATGTTATATCGGGCAGCCCTTTGCCGGATATGCCCTTTACGCCCACAGCGAGGAAGAAATCATCATTATCGGCATCCTGATCCAGAAGGAAGTATTTTTTAAGACTTTTCTCCCTGTACTGTCCGCAGACACAAAACTATTTCATTTTTTCCTTGATCCCCAGACCAACGAATATTCGGATGAGTTTATCCATCTTTATTTTGATGATTCCTTCTGCGTCCGTACGCTTCTTGAAATGATGGTATTGGAATATGCAAACCCGCAGGAGGATACACAGGCAGTTCTCCAACCTATGGTCTTGACGCTTCTGATGATGGTGGCGCGGGAGTATAAACGTTCGCTCCCTGCGCCGGAAAACGAAAAATTGTCCGATAAAATCGTCCGCTATATGAGCGAACATTCTGATGTCGTGACTTTAAAAGATATATCCAGGCATTTTTCCTACCATCCCAATTATATTTCCACGCTGCTGCACCGGGAGATCGGCAAGTCCTTTTCGGAAATTCTTCTGGAACAGCGTATGGAACGGGCAGTATGTCTGCTGAAGGGCACAAATCTTTCCGTGGAAGAAATCGCCGCCATGCTGGGTTACAGCAACAGCAGCAATTTCTATAAAGCTTTCAGGGAGTATTATCATCAGTCACCGCGGGAGTTCACAAAATAACATACACATATAATTGCCTATTTTGATAAAATCGTACTCATTTGCATATCCTTTCACGCTGTCATACATGAAAGCTTCTTATAATCCGAAATTATCAATTATCGGAACTAACTTTTGATACTTTGAAAATTATTTATTTAATACGGGATTCTGAAATAGTCCAAATACACCTTATATCGGTCCTGTGCGGTCAGACAGGTATCTGTCAGATAGCCTTTTTCATTGTCCCACTCCTTCAATCCTCTATAGTAGAACATCTTCAGGTTATCCTCAATAATGAATGGAACGATATTATATTTCAAACATTCCTTGAACATAATCAACCTGCCCACACGACCGTTGCCATCCTGAAACGGATGGATCCGCTCAAACTTTACATGGAAATCCAGAATATCTTCAAATGTCTTTTCTTCTTTTGCGTTATATGCTGTCAGTAATGCTTTCATCTTACCGGCAGCTTCTTCGGGTAGCGCAGTATCCATGCCGCCCACCTCATTAGGCAATTTCTTATAATCCCCCACTGCAAACCAGTCTTTCCTGGAATCGCTGGTTGCACTTTTTAAAGTCAGATGAAGCTCCTTAATAAACTTCTCAGTCAAAGCTGCCCTTGCATGGTCGATAATCATATCAATACATCGAAAATGATTTGCAGTTTCAATCACATCGTCTACGTTGAGAACTTCATTTTCCACACCAATGGTATTGGTTTCAAAAATATATCTGGTCTGGTCATGAGTCAGACGGCTTCCCTCAATATGATTTGAGTTATACGTTAAATCAATCTGTGTTTTATGGTAAATACCGCCGGAATATTTACTTGCTTTTTGTTCCCGCAAGATATCCAACAGTGTAAGTGGACGCTGTTTCTTTTTGTTGGAACGCTCTGGTTTTTCAGCTTTCTCCGGGATATTCCAGGTCTTTCCCGTAAGAAAAGCACCCTGCACACGCCCGCGAGCGCAGTAATTTCTCACACTGCGTTCCGAAATATTCCATTTTTTGGCTATTTCAACAACTGAAAGGTATCTCATCTGCTTACCTCCGTTATCAATCGAATCAAATATTATATGGATCTACATCATAGTATATCTCATTATCGGCAATAAATCCATAAATTTTCACATTTCCCAATATATTTTTTGCCGTTTCCGGAAGTTTCAATTATCAAAATAAAAAGAACCGGACTTCACAGGCAAGCGAAATCCAGTTCTCATTTTTATACCTCCCAAGCCAAGTGTGCCCTGTCTTTTTCATCCCAGCGCGTTCTCATCCACAAACGCATCCATCAGGCTTCCGTACCCGTAAAAGTCCACCACATACTTGATGCCGTCCGTGACTTCCTCCCTGGAATAATCATGCTCCTCAAGGAATTCATCTGTCTTTCCGTTCAGCTTTTCATAAAACATGAGCGTGAGCTCAAAATACGCCCTGCTGTCCGCCTCCAACCCATCCAGGAGCAGGTTTTCCGCTTCATTGATCTGCCCGTCGTCGATCATGGAGATCAGCTTTTTATATTTCTCCAGCACTTCCAGAGGGACAGCTTCCTCTTCGTCCCTGTCGATATCCTTATTGAACACCAGCCTGATCAGCATGCGGACCAGTTCATGCACGATCCGCATATAATAATCTTTTTCTTCAAACATTGCTGAAATTTTCCTTTCCGTTTATTTGCACAGATCCAGCCCCGGACGCTGTCAGAGCTGCCGAGACGCATCAGGCTGCGGCGGCTTCTCCGGTTTCCCCGGCTTCGCCGCTTTCACCAACAGCATCATGGGGCGCCTCATCTCGTCTTTCATCTCAGGAAGCCCCATCATATCCTCCGAGGGGTGAGCCTCTTCCACCGCCTCAATAATAAATCCGCCCAGGAGAAGCCCATTCAGGATCTGTACTTCTCCCGCATCAGCGGATCTTATCTCACCGGCTGCGCGAAAGACATACCAGCCAGAAGATCATATCCGCAAATATCCCGCCTATAAAGACAGGGTAAAACCATCCCGGCAGATCTTTCCCTGTCATACTGTACACGGTCAGGAACGAAAACACCGCCGCTATCATAAACTTCAGTGTCTCGATCATATACATCAGGATGCGGTATACACGCTCCCGGTTCTCTTCCGTCACTTCCACGCCCGTATTCCAGATCTGCGGGAACCGCTGTAACAGACTGAGCCCGATATAAAAGACCCACATCAGCACAGGGAGAAAGATCAGTTCGCTTTTCGATCCCCATCTGTCGATCTCACCGGCCGCGTTATAGTGCGCGGGAATGCGTTCCGGGAAAGAATCCCAGCCAATGAGCAGATAAAGCGTCGTTCCCGCTGTCAGGAGCAGTGAACCTGCCTCCAGGATCCGATCTGGGACTGTGTGTCTGATCTGTATCTTTCCGTCCATGCCGGAGTTCCCCCTTTCTCCTTATCCGAGATGGATCTGCGCGCCTGCCGCCAGCTGATGGACGATCCCACCCAATTCCACTTTCAGGATTTGATACGCCTCTTCCCCGGTGCAATGTCCGGTCCAGATCTCTTCTACCCCCGTTGCCCTCAGCTTTTCCGCAAAGCTTCGGACATATGCCTCTGTCTTATTATGGAGATGGAATCCCCCGATCATTGCCCTGACCTTCCTGCCCGGGAATGTATCCGCCACTTCCCTGATGATATTATCCGCCCCGCCGTGGGAGCAGCTGTTAAACACTGCCAGCCCATCCCCGGTGTCAAACACAAGGCTCTGTTCGTGGGAGAAATCATCCACAGTGCAGGTGTCATTCTCCCGCAGGTACATCCTCTCCCTCTTCCCGGCTTCTTCCAGCCCGGGAGTCTTATGGCCGACCAGCCACATCCCTTCTTCCAGCTCCAGGTCGCCGGACACCCGGACAAGCCTGTCTCTGTACTGTCCGAGGAGTCCTTCCCGGATACCGATATATTTCCAGCTGTCTGCTTCCTTTTTATAGCAGTTCTCCCCGCATGACTCCCTCAGATAGAGCTTTGCCTTTGTATTCTGCGCCAGGAAATCCGCCATCCCGTCTGCATGGTCATAATGCGCATGGGAGAGCACCGCATGATCCACCTCATCCAAAGCGAGTCCGAGCCTGCGGGCATTCTCCGCGAACAGCCCGTCAGCTCCGGCGTCCAGGAGCACCTTTACGCCTCTGTATTCGATAAAGAAACTCAGTCCCCACTCTCCCGGCAGTTCCTCCGTCCCGATATTGTCCACTAAAACCGTTGCTTTCATTTCGCTTTTCCACGCCTCTTTCCAGTCTGAGGGTTACAGTTCCCCGAGCATCTGCGCCGGATTGTCCGCTGCTTTGACCTTGCCGAATGCCTTGACGATCACTCCGTCCTCATCGATCAGGTAAGTCGTGCGCACGACTCCCATTGTCTTCTTCCCGTACATGTTCTTCTCTTTCCACACATCGTATGCCTGTATGCAGGCAAGCTCCGGGTCTGACAGCAGGGTGAACGGGAGCCCGTACTTCTCCTCAAACTTCTTGTGGGATGCCACGCTGTCTTTGCTCACACCGACCACGACAGCTCCCTTCTCCCGGATCTGGGGATACAGTTCCCCGAACCCGCACGCCTGTTTCGTACATCCGGGCGTATTGTCTTTCGGATAAAAATACAGGATCACCTTTTTTCCTCTGTATTCCTCCAGCGTATGCATGTTCCCGTCCTGATCCGGCAGTTCAAATGCCGGAGCCTTTGTTCCGATCTCTAACATGATCCTTCCTCCTTTATCATCACATAATTCGTAAGCAGGACTCCCTTTCGTTCCACCTGCTGCTCCTTTACCGCTTTATAACCGCGCCTCTCGAAAAATGGCTTTGCCGTAATGGACGCGTGGGTCGTAAAACGCGGCGCCCTGACCGCCCTTTCCAGCTTATCACAGAGCGCCGTGGCGATCCCTCTGTGCTGAAAATCTTTGTGTACATACAGCCTGTCCAGGTATCCGGTATCGTCCATATCCCCGAAACCTGTGATCTGCCCGCCCTCGACAGCCACAAGTGTATGATGCCGCCGGAATGAGAGATCCCACGCTTCCAGATCCACCCGGCCGTCTGCCCACGCTGCGAGCTGTTCTTCCGTATAATCCCCGGCATTCACTGAATGGACCGTGCCATAGAAAAGCTCAGCCAGCTCCCTGCAGTCCTGACTGACATATCCACGGATATCCATTTTAACCCTTCTCCCTTCCTGGCCGCTGCTTTCAGCCTTTTTCGCGTACAGTTTTCCCATACAGGCTTCCCGTTTATTCTAACACAGCGGCGCTCTGTCTGACAAGAAAAGACCCCGCAGCCGGCAGGCCGCGGAGCCGTCTTTATCTTCACATTTTCACTTCTAATAGCGGACATAGATCATTCCGCTCTGGACCGGCCCGATGATCACGCCGATGCCGTAATCCGCGCAGTGGATCATCTGCCCGTTTCCTATGTAAATACCGCAGTGCTGCGTATTTACGCACACATCACCAGGCTGAGGATTGCTCACCTGAGGCCATCCCAGGAAGGTAAATGTATTTCCCAGTCTCTGATACTGCCCGGTCAGGCAATACGCCACAAACCCGGAGCAGTCAAACAGTCCCGGACTGCATGCGCCCATGCTGTACTCCGCCTTCCCGAGCCATTCGTACGCACGGTCAACAACCGCATTTCCCGTAACAGTATCATACGATGGTTCGGTATAACCCGGGCTTCCGCCGCTGTTCCCTGTATTTCCGCCGGATGTTGTGCCGCCTCCGGAAGATGTTCCGCCGGAAGACGCCCCGCCGGATGTTGTGCCGCCGGAAGCAGCGCCGCCTGACGCTGTACCGCCGGATCCCGCTCCGGCGGATGTCCCGGTATTATTCTGCGTTTTATCCTTTTCCGCCGCCGCGGCTTCCGCTGCTTTGCGCTGTTCCTCAGCCTTCCTCGCAGCCTCCTGAATCATCTCATCGAGATTGGAGATCTCATCCTTCTTTGAGCTTATCGTCTCAGTCAGCACTGCCTGCTGTGATTCATACTCCGCTTCCGTCTCTTTCAGATTCTTCATCTCCGTCTCAAGCGTTGACTGGAGATCCTCGATCTCTGTGATCGTGTCAGCGTACGCCTGAAGCTGTGTCCTGTCGTACTCATGGACCTTCTGGGAGTATTCCGCCTGGGAGAGCATATCCGAAATAGATCCCGACGTCAGCACCTTCTCCATCGTGGCGGTCCCGCTCCCCGACTCATACATGTATTTGATGCGGAGCTTCATCGCCTCATACTGCTCTTCTTTTTTCGCTTCCGCCGCCTCGAGGTCCGTCTCTGCCTGTGTGATCTCCTGTCCTGTATTGATCAGCTCTGTCTCCAGCTCGCTCGCCTTTGTGATCAGTGTATTCAGTTCTGTCTGAAGATCTGTCAGTTCATTCTGCGCGTCTTCCTTCTGCCCTTCCAGGTCGCTCTGGCTTGGGTCTGCATATACCGGGCTCACGCACATGGAACAAACGAGCGCTGCTGCCAAAAATAAACTCTGTATCTTTTTAAACTTCATCTTTTCTCCTTTCCTGACCTGAGGAGCCATCCTTTATATCACAGTAAATATCTGCATTACATTTTCAATATACGTAAAAATTATAATAAATCCTGTCGAGATTTTCAATGTAATTTTAATATTTCTGTAATATTTCACAATCAGTTCAGCCATCGGGCTGCGCGGGAGAGAAAATCATGCTCGCATGATTTTTCGAGCGGGCAGTCCGATGAGCTGAGCGCCCGTTTATGAGGAAAACAGCGGCGGCAGCCGCAGTAAGCACGCAGTGCGGTTTTCCGAATGGCGCGGGCTGAACTGTTACTATTTCACAGACACTTCATAAATACGGAGGCTCCACTTTCACGCTGACACCACCGACTTATATTTGCATTTTTTGAAGAGGATGTGTTATCCTGAAAATGCACTTTAACTAATGGAGGTATCTGAATATGAAATTTACATTCGCCCATAACAACCTGAACGTCTATGACCTGGAAAAATCTCTGGATTTTTATGAAAAGGCGCTCGGCCTTACCGTGACCAGGACCAAAGAAGCCGAGGACGGCAGCTTTAAGCTGGTCTACCTGGGGGACGGCACGACTCCTCACCAGCTCGAGCTCACATGGCTGCGCGAAATGGACCGCCCGTACAACCTCGGGGATAACGAGATCCACCTGGCGTTTGTCACCGATGACTTCGATGCAGCTCACGAGAAGCACAAAGAGATGGGATGCATCTGCTTTGAGAATCCCGGCATGGGAATCTACTTCATCTCAGACCCGGACGGATACTGGCTTGAGATCGTCCCGGCGAAATAAGAGCCGGACGACAGAACGTCAGACGACAGAGAGCCTGACAACGGACGACAGTGAACCGGACGGAAGACAGCCGCTCATACGGGCACGGTGGCTGACTGGCGTAACGCCAGGCGCACGCGTAAAAGAAAAACAGGACTCTGTACTTTCCCGCACAGAGTCCTGTTTTCTTTTACTTTTCTTTTATCTTGAACCCAATATCCTCTTATCAATAACGGACATATACCATCCCGGCCTGTACCGGCCCGATGATCACTCCGATCCCTACATCCGCGCAGTGGATCATCTGTCCGTTCCCTATGTAAATCCCACAGTGTCCTGCGTTAACGCACACATCTCCTGGCTGCGGATTGCTCACCCTCGGCCATCCGAGGAAGGTATTTGTATTGCCGAGCCGCGCGTAATTTCCGGTCAGGCAGTACGCCACGAATCCAGAACAGTCAAATGCTCCCGGGCTGCACGCCCCCCAGACATATTCCGCATTTCCAATATAGCTGTACGCGCGGTCAACGACCGCATTTCCTGTCACAGCGTTATACGGAGGAGTCGTGCCCCCGCCGGAACCGCCGCCTGTATTCGTCTGCTGCTGCAACTGCTGCTGGCGCGCTGCTTCCGCTTCTGCAGCCTTGCGGGCCTCCTCTGCTTTCCTCGCAGCCTCCTGGATCATCTCATCGAGATTGGAAATCTCGTCCTGCTTAGAAGCGATCGTCTCATTCAGAGTCTCCTGCTGAGCTTTATATTCTACTTCCGTCGCCTGGAGATTCGCCATCTCCTCTTCGAGTGTCGCCTGGAGATTTTCAATCTCAGTCACTGTGTCTGCATATTCCTGGAGCTGTTCGCGGTCATATTCATGTACCTTTTCCGAATACTCCGCCTGAGTCAGCACATCCGAGATATTTCCCGCGCCCATGACTTTCTCCATCGTGGCGCTTCCAGTGCCTGACTCATACATGAACTTGATACGCAGCTTCATCGCCTCGTACTGTTCTTCCTTCTTTTCTTCCGCAGCCTCCAGATCCGCCTCTGCCTGTGTGATCTCCTGACCGGTGCTGATCAGTTCATCTTCCAGATCTCCCATTTTCTGGACCAGCGAGTCAAGTTCGGTCTGGAGATTTTCGAGCTCGCTCTGGGCGTTCGCTTTCTGATCCTCCAGTTCCTGCTGCGTCGGATCAGCAAATACGGGTGTTATGACCATGGAAGCTGTAAGAGCTGAGGCGATCACCGCACTATGTACTTTCTTTAACTTCATTTCTTCACCTTTCCTTATTAAAATTGTCTATATCCCCACAGAATGCATGATACAACAGAAAAAAGGGTTTTTCAACAGGAATCCTGAAAAAAATACATCCGCGGGGGAAATCCGATTTATTTTCTCTGATATGTAATAGATTATAATAAATTTATATCATAATTTCAACATATAATTAACATTTTCGTAATATTTCCCTGCTTACCGCAAAAGGAGATGCAGCGGTCTTCTCCCTTTTCCGCTGCATCTCCTTCTATTCTTTCAGCCATATCCTTACTGCACTGTCAGGTTCGTATACCCCATCAGGCTCTCGTCCACTTCTTTCGCCGCCTCACGTCCTTCCCGGATCGCCCACACGACAAGAGACTGTCCTCTGTGCATATCGCCTGCCGTAAACACACGCTCTGCGTTTGTCGCGTATTTTCCTGCTTCTGTCTTCACATTCGTGCGCTCATTTACCTCTACGCCGAATGCCTTTGTGACATAACTCTCACTGCCCAGGAATCCGGCCGCGATCAGCACAAGGTCCGCATCCACGGTGTACTCGCTGCCCGGGATCTCCGCCATGACCATCCTGCCGGTCTTCTCGTCTTTCCGGCTCTCCAGCCTGACAAGGACAGCCTTGCACACTCTGCCTTTCTTGTCTTTTACAAATTCTTTCACAGTCGTGGTATACACACGCGGATCCTGTCCGAAGACTGCGATCGCTTCCTGCTGGCCGTAATCCGTCTTGCAGACCTTCGGCCATTCGGGCCAGGGATTCCCCTCTGCCCTCTTGTCCGGCGCCTTCGGCATCATCTCCAGCTGGAGCACGGACTTGGCCCCGTGGCGGATTGCAGTTCCCACACAGTCATTTCCCGTGTCCCCGCCGCCGATGACGAGGACATTCCTGCCCTCCGCGGAGACATAGCTGCCCTTTTTCATCTGTCCGGGCAGTTTTGCCTCTGTCTGCCCGGCGTCTGCCCACAGAGCTTTTGTTGTAGACTTGAGGAAATCTACTGCAAAATAGATCCCATCGGCATCCCTTCCCGGGGCTTTGATGTCTCTCGGAGCAGACGCACCGCATGCCAGGATGACTCTGTCATACTCTTTCAAAAGCTGCGCAGGCTTCACATCTTTGCCCACATTACAGTTTACGCGGAATTCGATCCCTTCTTCTTCCATAATATGGATCCTGCGGTCTATATACTGCTTCTCCAGTTTCATGTTTGGGATGCCGTAGCGCAGCAGGCCGCCCGCCTTGTCTTCCCGCTCAAATACGGTCACCATATGCCCTCTCCGGTTCAGAAGGTCCGCCGCCGCCAGCCCCGCCGGGCCGCTCCCGATGACTGCCACCTTTTTCCCGGTGCGCACCTTGGGCGGACGAGCCTTTGCGTACCCTTTCTCAAAGGCATTTTCAATGATGGCGTACTCATTGCTCTTTGTAGCCACAGGCTCTTCGTTAAGCCCGCAGGTGCAGGCATTCTCGCAGAGAGCCGGGCAGACTCTGGACGTAAATTCCGGGAAGTTATTCGTCTTGACGAGACGGTAATACGCTTCCTCCCAGTTCCCGTTATAGATCAGGTCATTCCACTCCGGCACCAGGTTGTGGAGGGGACATCCGCTGGCCATGCCCATCAGGTTCAGCCCGGACTGGCAGAAGGGGACGCCGCACGCCATGCAGCGCGCGCCCTGGACCTCCTGCTCCTCCTTTGACAGAGGCGTGTAGAACTCTCTGAAATGCCCGATCCTCTCCAAAGGCGCTTCCGCGGTCTTATCTTTTCTCTCATATTCCATAAATCCTGTCGGTTTTCCCATCTTAACGCCTCCTATTTTCCATTCTTGATCATATTGAACGCTTCGATCTTTGCCTTTTCCCTGCTCAGTCCTTTTTCTTCCATCTGGATGATCGCGGACATCATCTTCTCATAGTCCTCAGGGATGATCTTCTTAAATTTCGGCAGGTACTCTTCAAAGTGATCCAGGATCCGTTTTCCTACTTCTGAGTTCGTATAGGAGACATGCTCCTGTATCATGCCCTTTAATTCCTGGACATCATACTTGTCCGTCACGCGCCGGATCTTTACCATGGCCTTGTTGACCCTTGTATAGAGCGTGCTGTCCTCATCCAGCACATAGGCGATGCCGCCGCTCATTCCCGCGGCAAAGTTCTTGCCTACCTTGCCGAGGATGACCACGCAGCCCCCGGTCATATATTCGCAGCCGTGGTCGCCCACGCCTTCCACGACAGCCCGAACGCCGGAGTTGCGCACGCAGAATCTTTCTCCTGCCACGCCGCTGACATAGGCCTTTCCGCTTGTGGCGCCATAGAAGGCCACGTTTCCGATGATGATATTCTCATCCGACTTAAATGTCGTCCCCTTCGGAGGATATACGACCAGCTTTCCGCCTGACAGTCCTTTCCCGAAATAGTCGTTGCTGTCGCCGGTCAGCTCCAGTGTCAGTCCCTTCGGGATGAATGCGCCGAAGCTCTGTCCGCCCGCGCCGCTGCACTTGATCACAAAGGTGTCCTCTTCCAGCCCTTCCGGATATCTCCTGGTGATCTCCGAGCCGAAGATCGTGCCAAAGGTGCGGTCCGTGTTCGTGACGTCCACTTCGATGCTCCTCTTCTGCCCCTTTTCCAGAGCGGGAAGGAGCTGTTTTACGAGCACTTTCTCATCCAGTGTCTTTTCAAGCTCGAAGTTGTATACTTTCTTCGGGTCAAAGATCATGGCTTTCTTCTGCTTTGCATACGGATTATACAGGACGCCGCTTAAGTCAAGGGATGCCGCCCGCCTGGATGTGGCGGTTTCCTTCACTTTCAGAAGGTCTGTGCGGCCCACCATCTCGTCCACTGTGCGCACGCCCAGCTTCGCCATGTATTCCCTCAGCTCCTCTGCGATGAATTTCATGAAGTTCATCACATATTCCGGCTTGCCGGCAAAACGCTTCCTCAGCTCCGGGTTCTGTGTCGCCACGCCTACCGGGCAGGTATCCAGGTTGCACACACGCATCATCACGCATCCCATGGTCACCAGGGGAGCTGTGGCAAACCCGAACTCCTCCGCCCCGAGAAGCGCCGCCACTGCCACATCGCGGCCGCTCATCAGCTTGCCGTCCGTCTCGATGCGCACCCGTTCCCTCAGGCCGTTCTCGATCAGCGTCTGGTGCGTCTCCGCAAGCCCCAGCTCCCAGGGAAGCCCCGCATTCTGGATGGAACTTCTCGGCGCAGCCCCGGTACCGCCGTCATACCCGGAGATCAGGATCACGCCTGCCCCTGCTTTTGCCACACCGGCAGCTACGGTCCCCACGCCTGCTTCTGACACGAGCTTTACAGAGATCCTTGCGTTTTTATTGGCATTCTTGCAGTCATAGATGAGCTGTGCAAGGTCTTCGATCGAATAGATATCATGGTGCGGCGGAGGTGAGATCAGGCTCACGCCCGGCGTCGAATGGCGGGTCTTCGCCACCCACGGATAGACCTTGCCGCCCGGCAGGTGTCCGCCCTCGCCCGGCTTCGCGCCCTGCGCCATCTTGATCTGGATCTCCTGGGCGCTCACCAGATATCTGGAAGTCACGCCGAACCGTCCTGACGCGACCTGCTTGATCGCGGAGCAGCGGTCCGTATCCAGACGCTCGATCTCCTCGCCGCCCTCTCCCGAGTTGGATTTACCGTGGAGACGGTTCATGGCGATGGCCAGAGTCTCATGGGCCTCCTTGGAGATCGAACCATAGGACATGGCTCCGGTCTTAAACCTGGTGACAATGGAATCCACGCTCTCCACTTCCTCGATCGGGATCCCTTTCTTCGGATAGTTAAAGTCGAGCTGTCCTCTCAGATTGATCTTCTCTCCCTCTTCGTCCACCATCCTGGTATATTCTTTGAACATCCCGTAATCTCCACGCTTTGTAGACTGTTGGAGCATATGGATAGTCTGCGGGTTGTAGAGGTGTTCCTCCCCGCCGCTCTTATATTTGTGCCGTCCCACGCTGTCCAGCGTCATGTCGCTGTCCAGTCCGAGTGGATCGAATGCCTGTGTGTGGAAGGCTGTGTAATCCTCGGCGATCTCCTCGATCCCGATGCCGCCCACACGGCTCACTGTATCCGTAAAATATTTGTCGATAAACTCTTTTTTCAGCCCGATCGCCTCGAAGATCTTCGCGCCCTGGTAGGACTGGATCGTCGAGATCCCCATCTTGGAAGCGATCTTAATGATGCCATGGATGACCGCGCTGTTGTAGTCATCTACCGCCGCATAGTAATCCTTGTGCAGGAGCCTGGATTCGATGAGCTGGCGGATGGACTCGTGGGCCAGGTACGGATTGATCGCGCAGGCGCCGTATCCGAGGAGCGTCGCAAAGTGATGCACTTCTCTCGGCTCGCCGCTCTCCAGGATCATGGCCACGGATGTCCTTTTCTTCGTGCGCACCAGGTGCTGCTGGAGACCGGACACAGCGAGCAGGGACGGGATCGCCACATGGTACTCGTCCATCTCCCGGTCTGTCAGGATCAGGATGTTCGCGCCCTCGCGGATCACACGGTCCACTTCCACGAACAGATACTCCAGAGCTTTCTCAAGGCTGGTGTTCTTATAGTAAGTGATCGGGATCTCCGCCACCTTGAACCCTTCCACTTTCATATTTTTGATCTTCAGGAGATCTGTATTCGTCAGGATCGGATTGTTCACCCTGAGCATCTTACAGTTCTCTTCTTTTTTCTCCAGAAGGTTCCCGTCCTTGCCCACATAGATCACAGTGGAGGTCACGATCTCCTCGCGGATCGCGTCGATGGGCGGGTTCGTCACCTGGGCGAAAAGCTGTTTGAAATATCCGAACAGCGGCTGACGCTTCTTTGAGAGGACAGAGAGGGGCGCGTCGATCCCCATCGCCGCGATCCCTTCCGCGCCGTTCTTCGCCATTGTAAGGATCGAAGTCTTCACATCCTCATAGGCGTACCCGAAGGCTTTCTGCAGGCGGGTACACTCTTCCTTTGTATATTTCGGGATATCCTTGTTCGGGATCGGCAGGTCCTTTAAGTGGATCAGATTGCTGTCCAGCCATTCGCCGTAAGGCTCCTCGTTGGCATAGCGCTCTTTCAGCTCCTCATCGTCGATCACCCTGCCTGCCACAGTGTCCACGAGCAGCATCTTGCCCGGGTGCAGCCTCTCCTTTACGAGGATCTTCGCCGGGTCAATGTCCAGCACTCCCACCTCGGAAGACAGGATCAGGTTGTCATCGTCCGTGATATAATATCTGGACGGGCGCAGGCCGTTCCTGTCCAGCACTGCCCCCATCACATCCCCGTCCGAGAAGAGGATGGACGCCGGGCCGTCCCAGGGCTCCATCATGGTCGCGTAATACTGGTAGAAATCCTTTTTATTCTGGGACATGCTCCGGTTGTTCACCCACGGTTCCGGGATGGCGATCATCACGGCCAGCGGCAGTTCCATCCCGCTCATCACCATGAATTCCAGGGCATTGTCCAGCATCGCGGAGTCGGATCCCGAGGTATTGATCGCCGGGAGGACCTTGTGGAGCTCGCCTTTTAAGCAGCCTGCTTCCATGGTCTCTTCCCTTGCCCGCATCTTGTCCGCATTCCCACGGATCGTGTTGATCTCGCCGTTGTGCACCATCAGGCGGTTCGGATGCGCCCTCTGCCAACTCGGCGCTGTGTTCGTACTGAACCTGGAGTGGACCATGGCGATCGCGGATTCATAGTCCTCATCCTGAAGATCCCCGAAAAACTGGCGGAGCTGTCCGACGAGGAACATTCCCTTATACACGATCGTGCGGCTCGAGAGAGAGACCACATACGTGTCATCACTGCTCTGCTCGAACACACGCCGCACCACATACAGCCTGCGGTCAAAGGAAATCCCCTTCTCGATCCTCTTCGGACGCGCGATGAAAGCCTGCATGATATAAGGCATACAGTCCACAGCCGTCTTGCCCAGCACCTCCGGATGGATCGGGACCTCTCTCCAGCCGAGGAAATCCAGTCCTTCCTTCTTTACGATCACCTCAAAGATATTCTTCGCCTGGTTCCTCTTCAGCTCATCCTGCGGGAAAAAGAACATCCCCACACCGTAGTCCCTCTCTCCGCCGAGACTGATCCCCAGCGGTTTACAGACTTTTGAAAAAAACTTATGTGAGATCTGAAGAAGGATGCCCACACCGTCTCCGGTCTTTCCTTCCGCGTCCTTTCCCGCCCGGTGCTCCAGGTGCTCTACGATCTCAAGAGCTCCCGCCACCGTGCTGTGGCTCTTTTTCCCTTTAATATTAACGATCGCGCCGATACCGCAGTTGTCATGTTCAAAGCTCTCGCGGTACAGCCCCTGCAGGTTCTCATTCGCCTGATTCATAGCCGTTCTCCTCTCTTTCGCAATTTATGGGATGACTATACACGATTTTTTCCGGTTTGTAAATAGAAAATATTTCTAAATTGTCAGATTGTTTGAATTCTTTATTTATAATATATATTTTTCAGATAATTTTGTTTTATTAAAAACATTAGTATTAATTATTAAAATTCTGATCTTCCCTTATAAATCCAGTCTATCTTTTAAGATTTCCCATAAAAAACAAGGCAGGATCTAATCCTGCCTTGCACAATTCCACATTGTTTTTTTATCGGAACATATCCAGATGATCTGTTGTATCCGATGGTCTTTTCTTCTGTCCTGCCCCCACGGCTTTCTGGATCCCCACAAATACCGCCGAACAGATAAACGCGCCTCCGATCGCCGCGCCTGCCATCCTCACCGGGTCAGATCCCAGCCACTGGAAAACTCCCGTCTCCGTACAGATAACTGACCCTGAATTCATCAGGATATGGAGCAGTACAGGCGCTTTGAAGGAGCCCGTCTGCTCATACAGATATGCCAGCATCAGCCCCAGAAGGAACGTGTAGACCATCTGTGTGAAGCTGGTATGCATGAACATGAAAAACACGGCAGAACAGACCGCCGAGTACCAGAACCCCTGTCTTTCCCGAAACCGCTTAAACAGGATACCTCTGAACATCAGCTCTTCCGAAACCGGGATCAGTATCCCAAGCACTGCGATCTGCACCGGGATCCCCGCCCCATACATCACTTCCGCCGACTGCTGGTAGCTGCTGTCATAAAAAGCAAGCTGCGCCATTGCCATAAGGCAGGTTGCCGCAATACTGCCTGCTGCTCCCAGGAGCGCGATCATGATATATACAGAAACCGTTTTTTTCTCCGGCCGCACAACACCATATACCTTTTCCAGCTTCCTGTCTTTCAGGAAAAGGGTCACTGTAAGGATCATTGTTCCGGCTGCCACCGCCCCCATGATCTCTACCTGATACCGCATGACAAGCTCAAACGCCGGCTCCATCGCCTTCAGCCCCGCTTCCATCAGCTCCTGCATGTCCACAGCTCTTTCCATGCCCAGCTGCATCATCGAAGCATATGCATCAGCCATATAGGGGATACTGATCACCAGGATCACAGCTGTCTGGACCACCCACTGGATCGCCAGGTAAGCGAGCAGCGGACCGGCAAGGCTCCAGAACGGGCTTTTCCTCTGTATCTGATTCATAATGACATCTCCTCCGCTTTCTTCAGGATCCATGTCCTGAGTTCCGCTTCACTCCCATGTGCCGTCCCCTGGACCATCGCCGGTTTTCCGCCTCCGCGCCCGTCAAACGCAGGATTGAACTCCCGGACCACAGACCGCATATCCAGTGTCCGGCTGCCGATCACATAGCGGTAAGCTGTCTTTGGTCCATTCTCCTTTGGCTCACTGCTGCGGCAGAATACCGCACACAAAATATGCCCCCTCTCCAGCACCCGGTTCATCAGCATCCTCATGGAATCCCCTTCCATCTCATCCGGGAACAGACATACAGCTTCCTCCCCGTCAGGGACCAGGTCTGCCATACAGCTGACCAGCATCTTCTCTTTCTCTCCCAGAGCATACTTCAGGTCCTCACATTCATCTTTCAGATGCCCGACCGCCTCAGCGGTCTCGTTTTCCTTTGCGCACAGCATCGCTCCGACAGTTTTCGCCTGCTGCTGTTTTACAGCATAATCCGCAAGCGCCCTCACGCCGCACAGCATGGTCACCCTCACACCGCCTTTGTATCTCTGGATATTTGTCAGTTTGATCATCCCGATCTCACCTGTCCGCCCCACATGAGGCGCACAGCAGGCACACCGGTCATATCCCGGGATCACAATGATCCTGACCGGGCCTTCGATCTCGATCTTGCTGCGGTATTCCATCCGTTCCAGCTCGCCCCGGGGCGGATATACGGTCTCAACTTTCAGGTTTTTCCACACCGCGCAGTTCGCTTCCAGTTCTATATCCGCCAGCTCTTCCGGCGTGATCTCCCCGTTGAAATCCATTGTGCAGTCTTCACTCCCGAGATGGAACCCCACATTCCTGTATCCGAACCGGCTGTGGACCAGACCTGACACAATGTGTTCCCCCGTATGCTGCTGCATCTTCATGAACCGCTCTTCCCAGTCCAGGCTGCCTTTCACCCGGCTCCCGGTCTCCAGCGGCGCATCCGTAAAATGGATGATCCTGCCGCTTTCTTCCTGCACGTCCAGCACTTTCGCCTCACCGAGCAGGCCGGTATCCGCATACTGCCCGCCGCCCTCGGGGAAGAAGGCGGTACGGTCCAGCTCAACCTCAAACAGTCCGTTTTCCCCCGGACAGCAGGAGACCACCTCTGCCTCAAATTCCGAAAGATGGCTGTCTTTATAAAACAGTTTTTCTGTCATTTTTTGTATTACATCCTTTCCGGCGCTTCAAATCCCAGGAGATCGATGCACGTCTCCAGGACACGTTTTGCCAGTACCAGGAGAGCGATATATCCCGCCCTCTTCTGCTCATCTTCCTCAGACAGGATCTTTGTCTCATGGTAGAACTTGTTAAATTCATTTGCCAGCTCATAGATGTAAGCGCACAGCTTGTGCGGCGCTGTCTCCGCGTATACCGCTTCGAACACATCGTTAAACTTCAGGACCTGGAGCATCAGCGCTTTCTCATATCCGTTTTCAGCCGGACGTATCCCGAGTCCTTCCAGGCTTCCGCCGTTCTCCTGATATTTATTCAGGATCGACTTAATACGCACGATCGTGTAGAGGATATAAGGTCCTGTATTTCCCTCAAAGGATGTGAACCTGTCCACATCAAATATATAATCCTTCGACGCCTGATTGGAAAGGTCGCCGTATTTGATCGCGGCGAGCCCTACTGTCTGCGCGGTCTGTTTCGCCTCTTCTTTCTCCACCGTGCGGTTGTCCATGATCTTCTTATACATTTCCTCATCGATCTCACGGATCAGGTTTTCCAGGCGCATGACGCCGCCTTCGCGCGTCTTAAAAGGTTTCCCATCCTTCCCGTTCATAGTCCCGAACCCGAGGAACTTAAGCTCTGTCTCCGGACGCACGATGCCCGTCTTCTTCGCGCAGCGGAATACCTGTGTGAAATGGAGCTCCTGTCGCTTATCCACCACATAGATCACCTCATCCGGCTGGTAGTCTTTCTCCCTTTCCACAAGTGTCGCAAGGTCTGTTGTATCATAAAGTGCAGCCCCGTCTGATTTCAGGATCATACAGGGGGGCACCTCCTTGTTGTCCGTCTCTTCCTGGACGTCCACCACGAGAGCTCCCTCGTCATAGCGGGCAAATCCCTTATCTTTTAACATCTGCACCATATCCGGGATATACTGCTGAGCGTCAGCCTCGCCTTTCCAAAGGTCAAACTCTACGTTCAGCCTCTCGTAGTTCTTCTTAAGATCCGCGACAGACACATTCATAATGTGGTTCCAGATCGCGCGGTATCCCCTGTAGCCATTCTGCAGGAGATAGGTAGCATGCAATGCTTCTTCTCTGTATTCTTCGTTCTCTTTCGCATATGCGCTTGCCGTCGGATAGATCTCTTCCAGCTCGCCGATCGTAAAAGGCGCTTCCTTCGGATATTCCCCTTCAAAGCTCTCGTCAAAATACGGGAGATCCGGCTGACGCTTCTTAAGCTCCGTGATGATCAGCCCCATCTGGTATCCCCAGTCGCCGAGATGGATATCCCCGATCACCTGATTGCCTTTAAAACGGATGATCCGCTTTACGCTCTCCCCGATGATCGCGGAGCGCAGGTGCCCCACATGGAGCGGCTTCGCCACATTCGGTCCGCCGTAGTCGATCATGACAGTCCTGGGATCCTTTTCATCCTCAACGCCTAACTTCGTCTCCCCTGCCATCTCATTCAGGTAAGATGCCACGCACTCAGGAGACAGCTTCAGATTGATAAATCCCGGCTTCACCACATCCACAGACTCAAAATAAGCACTGTCCTTCAGATTTGCCGCCACATCCTCAGCGATCATAAACGGTGCCTTCTTATATTTCTTTGCTCCCGCCATGGCGCCGTTGCACTGGTATTCGCACAGGTCCGGGCGGTTGGAGAGAGTTACTTTTGCAAGCTCTTCATCGTATCCCGCCTTTGCAAATGCTTCTCTCATATCTATTGTGATCAGTTCCAGCAATGTCTTCAATTTTATTTCACACTCCTTTAAATCCGTATGAATGTTATTCTACCATGTAAGCATGCGTACAGCAAGAGCTCAATCTGGATTTACAGAATGTGCTTTTTCTTGAATATGATGATACACCCGGCGAGCACGATGATGCTCAGCGCGACGACCCACGGATACCCGTCCTTTAATCCGGGCATATCCTGGAAGTTCATTCCGAACCATCCGGTGATCAGGGTCAGTGGAAAGAAGATAGTGGAGATCACGGTCAGGTACTGCATGTTGCTGTTCTGCCTGGCGTCGATCTGCGCCTGGTATGCCTCTTTGACCTGCTGGGCGTATTCCAGGAGATGGTTCGTCCGGCTCATAAGCCGGTCCGCCCGGTCTGTGAGCGTCCCGAAATATTTCAGGTGTTTCTTAAGGAAGAACCCGTTTTCATTTTCCTCCAGCTCTTTGCTCAGGTCCATGATCTCGTCATAATAACTGCGAAGGTTCAGCAGCTCCCTGCGGATAGGCATGAGCTTATTCTGGAAATTTGCGATGTGCTCCTGGCTCACATCCTCTTCCATCCTGAGCAGGCGCCGCTCATACGCCACCAGCATCTCCAGGTCGCGGCTGATGAACTCTGCGATATAGTTGTAGAGGAACCGTTCTTTTGTCTCTCCCTGATGGGTCCTTTTCTGCTGGATCCTGCGGATCAGACGGATAGAGAAATCCTCGTCATCCACGATCACTACATTTGCCCTGTTCACAAAGAAATACATCCTGTACCTGCTTCCCAGTACATCCAGGAGTTTCGGGATACACAGAGTCCCCACCACGCAGTCCTGCTGGTTCTCCAGACGGCAGAACCCGATCTTGGACACATGGATTTCATTCTCATACACGATCCCCGCCTTGGACAGCACCTCTTCCGCATGCCTGGAATCCGTCACAAAAACCGCCGGACCGGGATCTGATTCCCAGTCCGACAGTTTCATCGGTATCAGTTGTTCGCCAAACTTAAATATCATCCTATCACCTTACCTTGATGCATCTTACCTTGAGGTATCTTGCCCTGATGTATCTTATCTTGATGCCGCTCTGTCATACGCCTCCTGATACAGGCGCTCCTGGGAATTGACAGGCTCTCCCTCGCATTTCACGTAAGTATATTTCCCGTCGCTTCCTTCTATGCGCGCTTTCTTATTGTCGCTGAGCATCAGGTCGAAGATCCCGCGTATGCGCTTTTTCAGCTTTTCTGAATAGACCGGTGCCGCCACTTCCACCCGCTTCACCGTATTCCTGGTCATAAAATCCGCAGACCCGATATAATACTTCGTCCTCTCTCCACATCCGAAGATATAGATCCTGGAGTGTTCCAGGAATCTTCCGACAATGCTGATGACCCGGATATTCTCTGTCTCGCCCGGCACGCCCGGGATCAGGCAGCAGATGCCTCTCACGATCATATCGACATGTACGCCCGCGCGTGAAGCCTCTGCCAGCTTATCCATGATCTTCTTATCTGTAAGCGAGTTGAGCTTCAGCCCGATATACGCTTCCTCACCGTTCTGCACGCGGCGGATCTCTTCGTCGATCATATCGATCACTTTTGACTGGAGACATTTCGGCGCCACAAGGAGATGTTCGGACTCTTCCACTGTCTCTCCCTTGGTCAGCGCCTGGAACACGCGCGCCGCTTCCAGCCCGATCTTTTCATCCGCGGTCATAAGGGAAAGGTCTGTGTACAGGCGCGCTGTCTTTTCATTATAATTGCCTGTACCGATCTGTGTGATATACTCCACGCCGTCGCGCCCGCGCCTTGTGATCAGGCAGAGCTTGGAATGCACCTTAAACCCTTCCAGTCCGTAGATGATCTGGCATCCCGCCTTCTCCAGCATCCGGGACCAGCGGATATTATTTTCCTCGTCAAAGCGGGCTCTCAGCTCCACGAGCACGACGACTTCCTTCCCGTTCTCCGCCGCCTCGCACAGCGCCTCTATCACCTTGCTCTGCTTAGCCAGGCGGTACAGCGTCATCTTGATGGACACCACCCGGTCGTCCTCAGCCGCCTCGTTGAGCATATTCAGGAAAGGACGGATCGACTCATACGGATAGGACAGCAGTTTGTCCTCCTGTCTGATCTGCTCCAGTATGCTCTCTCCGTCGCGGAAGTCCGGCGATTTCTGCGGGACTCTCTTATTGTAAAAGAGCTCCGGGTTCATGCGCAGCAGATCCTGGATCTGGAAGATAAAGGACACATCCAGCGGAGCTCTGCTCTTAAACACTCTCTCCGGGGATACATCCAGATACCGGCAGAGCGATTCTACCACATTTCCTTCCATATCCCTGGACAGGTCCAGGCGGACAGGGGACAGCCTCTTCCTCTCCTTCATAAGATCCGCCATGAATTCTCTGTAATCCAGATCTTCATCATAGAGGGCATCGGCATCAATATCTGCATTTCTTACCACGCGGATCAGTGATTTGCCTTTCACTTTGTAGCCTTTAAATACTTTTCCGATATAGTGCAGGATCAGGTCTTCCGAGAGCATGTACCGCCCTCTGCCTCCCGGCAGTTCGATCATCCTCTCGACCATGTTGTTTGTACACGGGATGATCCCCAGCCGTTCCTTCCCGCTTCTCGTCTCCAGGACGACCACTGCGTAGATATCTTTATTGCGCAGGAACGGGAACGGCTGGCGTTTGCTCACGATCGTCGGGGAGCTTAAAGGCACGATATTTCGGTTAAAATGCTGCTCCAGATATTTCTTTTCCTCCGGGTCCGCGTTCTGGAAATTGATGAGCTGTATGCCGTATCCCGCGACCTTTTCCATCAGATTCTGATACGCCTCATCTTTCCTCTTATTCAGTCTCTTTACCTCTTTCAGGATTGCTTTGATCTGCTCCTCTGAGGTCATATCGGTCTTATTGTCCCTGATCTTCTTATTGAGCAGCATCTGGTCCTGGAGGGATCCGACCCTGACCATGAAAAACTCATCCAGATTGCTCTGATAAATAGAGACAAAGGTCATGCGCTCGCACAGAGGCACCTCTGGATTTTCCGCCTCTTCCAGCACTCTTTCATTAAATTTCAGCCAGGACAATTCCCTGTTCATGTATATTTTTTCCATAACCTCTCCTTTTAGTATACTTT
>ERZ1643246.967-NODE-967-length-33571-cov-26.330767_pt1 | contig 33571 bp, 33 predicted proteins | sample MGYA00579265_ERZ1643246 | MGnify/ENA primary metagenome ERZ1643246 (study PRJEB29033, sample SAMEA4952261) | chicken gut metagenome | biome: Broiler Chicken; feature: Gastrointestinal Tract; material: Caecum | place: Ireland | collected 2018 | study: Broiler...
CATCTTCATAATAATAAATTCCAAGACGGGCATCCTGGTCATGGTCATAAACCAGGTAGTCATCGCTGACCCCGCAGAAGCGGACACGGTTTTTCGCATAGGTTCCCAGCGGATTTGCCGGAAGCTTGGAAATGATCCCGGTACGCAGTCCCAGAAGAGAAACTCCGGATACTACGTTAAGTTCCGCTCCTCCTACCTGCTTCTGAAAAGTCTCACCCCTTACGATCCGTTCATTGTTCGGCGGTGAAAGCCTCAGCAGTATTTCCCCCAGTGACAACAGATCAAAATCTTTTTTCATAATCCTGCACCTCCATTATTTTTCCTTACTCCGCGATCCGACAGACCGGAAGACAGCTGACAGTCTGTCTTCTTTGGCCGAGGATCTTAAGTGATAAAAAGCGCCCTGAGAAACCTGTCTAATAAATATATTTGTTTCTCAGGGCACCCCTTTCTATTTAAATGTTCCCCAATGGCATAAGGGTTTTCATTTAGCGATATTTAATTATCTCTGTACACGGCCTGAACCGTCGCCGCCTGCCAGTTTCAGGACTTCGTCCATGGAAACCATGTTGAAATCGCCTTCGATGGAATGTTTCAGGCAGGAAGCAGCTACTGCGAATTCAATAGTAGCCTGAGGATCGTATCCGTTTAAGCATGCGCAGATCAGTCCGCCGCCGAAGGAATCGCCGCCGCCTACACGGTCTACAATGTGCATTTTATATTTTTTGCTGAAGTAGTAGTCTTTTCCGTCATAAAGCATAGCAGACCAGTTATTGTCGTTTGCAGACAGGGACTCTCTCAGTGTAATGGCAACTTTCTGGAATCCGAAACGGTCAGCCAGCTGTTTTGCCACATCTTTATAACCTTCACGGTTTACTTCACCCTGAGTTACATCTGTATCTGCGGCTTTAATGCCGAATACATCTGCTGCATCCTCTTCGTTAGCGATGCATACATCCACGTACTTGCACAGTTCGCCCATAACTTCTCCGGCTTTTTCCTTAGACCACAGTTTGTTTCTGTAGTTTAAGTCGCAGGAAATAGTAGCTCCTGCTTCTTTTGCAGCTTTGCAGGCTTCCAGACAGATCTTTGCTACTTCGTCGTTAAGGGCTGGAGTAATACCTGTGAAATGGAACCATTCTACGCCTTCAAAAATCTTCTTCCAGTCAAAGTCAGATGAAGAAGCAGTTGCGATAGAAGAACCTGCGCGGTCGTAAATAACTTTGGAAGGTCTCTGGGAAGCGCCTTTTTCCAGGTAATAGATACCTACTCTGTCTCCGCCTCTTACGATATCGGTTGTATCAACGCCGTATTTTCTCAGAGAATTTACAGCAGCCTGTCCGATCTCATGTTTTGGAAGCTTGGTAACAAACTTCGCATCAAAACCATAGTTTGCCAGAGATACTGCAACATTTGCTTCTCCGCCGCCGTAGGTTGCTCCAAAGGTATCTGCCTGAACAAAACGGTAATATCCTTCCGGGGCCAGTCTTAACATAATTTCACCAAAAGTAACAACTTTCTTTGCCATGATCGTTTCTCCTCTATTTCTGTATGTTTCTTATTTATTTCTAATCTGAGCTGCCAGTTTTACAGCTTCTTCTGTCAGTGCTTTGATCTCGTCAAATTTTCCTGCTTTTACCAGATCGCCTTTTACCATCCAGCTTCCGCCGCAGGCTACGATCTTGTCACAGCTTAAGTAGCTCTCCAGATTCTTTGCGTTTACACCGCCGGTAGGCATGAATTTCAGGCCTACATAAGGAGCTGCCATAGCTTTGATGGTAGCTACGCCGCCGAACTGTTCAGCAGGGAAGAATTTTACAACCTTTAATCCTCTCTTAACAGCCTGCGCTACTTCAGAAGGTGTGATACAGCCTGGGAATACAGGAATATCTTTGCTCAGGCAGTAATCTACGATCTCCGGATCGAATCCCGGGCTTACGATGAATTTTGCTCCTGCTGCTACGGCTCTGTCTACCTGATCGATGGTAAGAACAGTACCTGCTCCTACGAACATATCCGGATACTCAGAAGCCATGATCTTAATAGATTCCTCTGCTGCATCTGTACGGAAAGTTACCTCTGCACAGGGAAGTCCTCCCTCTACTAAAGCTTTTGCCAGAGGAGCCGCATCTTTTGCGTCCTCCAGGACCACTACGGGCACTACACCTAACTGGGCAAATTTTTCTGCTGCTGTGTTCATAATACTTCCTCCTTATACATTTTCGTTTCATATTATGAAATGTTGTTTCGTCATGTGGTATATCTTTACCTGCATTATACTACCCCGTCATAAAAAGTCAAGGCTTTTTTTCCAGTTGCCACATTTCCCGGAAAGTGATACAATATCGCCGGAATCATTCTTAACTATTCACAAACAGGAGTGTTTGATCATGGAAGATAAAAATCCTATCCAGGTAGCTGACCGGCTGTTTCTGGTTCTGGAAACCCTGGCCGACACAGGTTCTGTCACTCTGGCTGAACTCTGCCGCCAGTTAGGTCTGAATAAAAGCACCCTTCACCGCCTGCTCAGCTCCCTGATCTATATGGGCTACGTCAAACAGGACAGTGAGACCGGAAAGTACAGTCTGACCTTAAAGCTCCTTGGCCTCTCCAACAAACTGCTTGGCCATATGGACATCCTGGACGCCGTCCGCCCCAGTCTGAAATACCTTGCTGAAGAAACAGGCGAGACTGTTCATTTTGTCCAGCTGGAAGGCACGGAAGCTGTATACATCTACAAAGAGGAATCTACCCAGAATTCAGTCCGCATGGTATCCAAAGTGGGAAGCCGGATCCCTCTTTACTGTTCCGGCGTTGGAAAAGCAATGGCAGCGGATATGGAAGAGCCGCAGATACAGGCAATCTGGGACAACAGCACAATCCGAAAACTGACACCTCATACTATTATTGATTATAACCAATTCCTGGAGAAAATTAAAGAGGTTAGGGAAAAAGGTTATGCCCTGGATGATGAGGAAAATGAGCTGGGTGTCCGGTGTATTGCCGTAAGTATCCCCGACTATCTTGGTCATCCCAAATATGCTTTTTCCATCTCCGCCCCCGTGGCCCGTATGAGTGATGAACGGATCCTTCAGCTGTCAGCTATTGTACTGAAAACAAAAAAAGAAATGCTGTCGGCCATGAGCTGACAGCATTTCTTTTTGTTTATTCTTTCTATTTACTCTTCTTCTTTTTTCCTGTGCTTCTTTCTATATTTTACACATTCTGTCAGCAGATACTCGATCTGTCCGTTCATGGATCGGAAATCATCTTCTGCCCATTGGGCGATCTCGTTCCACAGAGATACAGACAGCCGCAGAGGCACCTGCTTTTTTGCTTTATCTTTTCCCTTTTTTTCCTGTTCCAGAATGTGTCACCACCTTCTTATGATTTTACGTAAACACCCTTTCCCCTTAGTACGGCTTTTTCATCCTTCTTTTACATTAATACAGACTTCCGCTGTTTACAATAGGCTGTGCGTCTTTATTTCCGCAGAGTACTACCAGAAGATTGCTGACCATGGCGGCTTTTCTCTCCTCGTCCAGCTCCACGATATTATTTTCATTCAGTTTGTCAAGAGCCATTTCTACCATACCCACAGCCCCTTCCACGATCTTCTGACGGGCGTCTATGATGGCTGCCGCCTGCTGGCGCTGGAGCATAGCCGATGCGATCTCCGGCGCATAGGCCAGATGGGTGATCCGGACATCCAGGATCTCAATTCCCGCATTTTCTACTTTTTCCTGGAGTTCTGCCTGCATGATATCTGCGATTTCCTGGCTGCTTCCCCGGAGAGACTTTTCATCGCCCCCTTCCACAGCGTCATAAGGATAGACCCTTGTAGTGTTCCGAATGATAGAATCACACTGGATAGACAGATAATCATTAAAGTTCTCTACATTCAGCACGGCTTTTGTAGGATCTACCACCTGCCAGATCACCACTGCGCCGATCTCCACAGGATTTCCCATGGCATCGTTTACTTTCTGTTTTTCATTGTTCAGGGTCCTGGTCTTAAGAGATACTTTTTTCGCCCTTCCCGGAGTGGCCGGTATATCTTTGACCGTGGGATTAATAGGCGATACAAAAGGATTTACCCAATAGAATCCGTCTTTTTTCAGCGTTCCATAATAATGTCCGAACAGTGCCAGTACAAGGGCTTCATTAGGATTGATCACTTTCAGTCCGCACAACAGGATAAAAAAGATCAGCAGCAGCACCAGTCCTGCCAGGATCAGCCAGCCTCCGGCGCCGCCTCCTGTAGCGGAAAGTGTCTTAATGCCGTAAAACAGCAGGACCCCTCCCAGGATCACCCCCAGGAGTCCCACAAACAGCATCAGGTATCCGGACATTGCCTTTAATTCTTCCTCTTCCTGAAATTTACCTTGATTTCCCATACAATACCCTCCTTTTTCTGTGAGTCCCCATCCTGAGCCTCATCTGATAAAGCAGATTAATTTGATATCATTTTGATATCATCATAATACATCTGATCCTTGCTTTTGTCAAGTGCCGGGACAGATCTGCCGAAAAAACCCGCCAGGACTGTATTTTCATACATTTCCTGACGGGCCTTATATTTTATATACTGTTTTTACTCATACCTTACGATCTCTTTTTTCAGTCTTTTCATGATCCTTTTTTCCAGCCGGGAGATATAGGACTGGGAGATCCCCAGCAGATCTGCCACCTCTTTCTGCGTCTTCTCCCTGCCGTCGGGCATATTGATCCCGAACCTCAGCCGTACAATGGTCTGTTCTCTTTTTGTCAGCTTTCCAATGGCCTTTCCCAGAAGATTTCTCTCCACCTCATTTTCGATATCCTTGTAGATCACATCCTCGTCTGTTCCCAGGATATCCGAAAGAAGCAGTTCATTCCCGTCCCAGTCCACGTTCAGAGGTTCGTCAATAGAGACCTCCAGCTTGGTCTTGCTGTTTCGCCGCAGATACATGAGAATTTCATTTTCTATACACCGGGAAGCATAGGTGGCCAGCTTGATCTTTTTCACCGGATTAAAGGTATTGATCGCTTTTATCAGTCCGATGGTCCCGATAGAGATCAGATCCTCCACCCCCACTCCTGTATTATCAAATTTTTTGGCAATATAGACCACCAGACGAAGGTTATGCTCGATCAGGGTGGACCTGGCTTCCTGATCCTCCTGGTTCTGGAGCCTCTCGATCTGAGCGCTTTCCTCCTCCGGGGACAAAGGCGCCGGCAGGACCTCCGCTCCTCCGATATAATGGAGCTCATTCCCTGCTGGCAGCAAAAATCCTGTAAATCTCGAAAACTGAAATCCTTTTTTCATACAAACATCCATATTCACAAAACTCCTCCTTAACTAACTGTCCAGAATCTTGGGACTGATGATCATCTCGAATTTTCTGTAAGGAGACAGGGGAGCAGCCGAAAGTCCTATGGCAGCCTGGGGGATACTTATTTTTCTTTCCTCCCAGAAGATCACCAGCCGGTCTGCAGTTACCACAGGAAGAAGTCCTTTTTCACAGCCCAGAGCTGTGTAAAAGACAAATCTGGGATTCAGACCTCCCAGATCCTCTCCCCCGGTACTGTTCAAACCGCAGAAACTTTCCAGCGCAGCCCGCTGTTTTTTCTCCAGCATACTGGAAAATCTGTCCATTTCCATAACACACACCGGTTTCCCGGTATTACTGTCAGTCAGGCAGTTTCCTGTATCCAGCAGTCCTTCTAATTCCATTTTCTGTCCTCCCAGTTCCAGGATCACCCGGCACCGGGAAACAGCTTTTCCTTTTAAGTATTTAAAGAGTCTTATGCCTGTGTCTAAAATCAAATAAGCGGTAAATGTGATCGTAAAAAAAATCAGGATTCCTTTTCCTGCCTGGAGAGGCAGCGCATTTAACAGTCCTCCAAGCAAAAAAGAGATGCCCCAGCAGGTCAAAAAGCCGGTAAGCAGTTCTTTTCCCTTTCTCAGGCCGCAGCCCAGCCGTACCATCACCAGGGTGGTCCCAAGGGAAAAAATCAACATGTTTATTGTATTGATCTCTTTTGCAGTCCAGAAAAACAGGGAGATCAAAGCGGCTCCCGCCAAAGCTCCCCATAAAGCTCTCCAGGGTCTGGCAGTCCCCCGAAGGATCCGGTTTGTCAGGCAGAGAACCAGGAAATCCATAAAAAGATTTACTACGAAAAACACATCTATGTAAAATTCGTAGTACACAAAACACCCCCTAAACCTCTACATGACTCTCTTACTTATCTGGAATAAGCAATGTCCATTATAGAGGTCAGGGGGTGCTGATTTTGTCAAAACCGCTTGGATAGATCCAAAATCTTTTCGACAGCCTGGTCCTTCTTTTTTCGTCTTATGTCACCTGTTTTATGTTAAGATAAGATCTCGTGAATATTTTCCAGTATGTTCCGCATATTACCCGCTGCCGCCTGTCCCGGCGCGGAAGCATTTCTTCCTGCAGCAAAGGTCAGGGCTGAGCCTGTAAACTCTCCGCAGATCCTGCTTAAAAAGCCGGTTTCTCCCATAGACATGGTGATCAGGGGCCGGTCGTATTTTCCGGAGGCTTCTTTCGTGGTATCCAGCAGCACCAGAAGATCCGCAAAGGACTTTGGCATCACTGCGATCTTCAGGATATCGCTATTGCTGTTATACATCACTTCTAAAATCTCCAGCATCTCTTTTTTGGAGGGCGTCCCCTCAAAATGGTGATTGGAAGCCACCACCCTGACTCCCTTTTCCTGAAGCTGTCCCACCAGCTGTTGGGAAGCTTCCTGTCCAAAAAAGATCTCCACATCTGCCAGATCGATCCGCCCTGTATCTGCCGCCTTGTGGAGGAGCTTTACATAACTTTCAAAAGAAATTTCTTTGCTGCCTCCTTCCCTGGCTGTGCGGAAGGTGAAAAGAAGAGGAATCTGTCCCAGCCTGTCGGTTATTGTCTCCAACATTTCCAGAACTTTTTCTTCCTTCTCTCCCTCTTCATAACAATCTACCCTCCATTCTGCCAGGTCCGGCTTCTGTCTCAGGATCTCTTCTATATCCAGAAGGATCTCCTCCCGGTTTTTTCCGGTAATGGGAATACAGATCTTGGGCATTCCCTTTCCGATTTCTATATCCTTGATCTTCACTGTTTTCATATGTCCTTTCCTTTCTTCCCGGCTGCTCTTTCTTGACAGCAGGGAAATAACAATTTAAACTATTAAACAAGTTCACAAAAACGGAACTTTGAACACTATTTTATCAGGAGGTATTTCCCATGTCCGAAATTACAGGCACCACAAAACTGGCCTGTCTTCTTGGCAGTCCGGTCTCCCATAGCATCTCTCCTCTGATACATAATTTCAGTTTCCAGTATCTGGGGATTGACTGCACCTATCTTGCTTTTGAAATAAATGAACAGACTTTAAAAGAGGCAGTGGAAGGTCTGAAGGCCCTGCATGTCCTGGGCTTTAACCTTACTATGCCCAACAAAAACAAAATACTGGAATATCTGGACGGTCTTTCTGATGCCGCCCGGCTTATCGGCGCCGTCAATACCGTAGAAAACCGGGATGGCCGGCTTATCGGCCACAACACCGATGGTCTGGGATTTATGCACTCTGTAAGAGAACAGGGTATCCAGATGGAGGGCCAGACCATGACCCTTATGGGGATCGGCGGAGCAGCCACTGCCATCTGCGCTCAGGCAGCTCTGGACGGCGTAAAGAATATCCATATTTTCGCCAGGAGCACAAGCTCCCATCTTCCCCGGATCCGGAAACTGGCCGCTGATCTGGAAAAAGAAACTTCCTGCGCCATTTTTCTCCACGATATCCGGGACGTGAATACGCTGAAATCTGCCATGAAGGAAAGCCGGCTGTTCGTCAACGCCACCTCTGTGGGAATGGCCCCTGACACTCAGGGCTGTATCCTTCCGGATACCTCTTTCCTCTTCCCGGAACTGGCTGTGGCAGATATTATTTATTCCCCCTGGGAAACCAGGCTGCTGGCTATGGCAAAAGAGACCGGCTGCACTGCCTTTAACGGTTTCTCCATGCTCCTGTGGCAGGGAGCCGGGGCATTTCAGATCTGGACCGGCCGGGAAATGCCTATGGAGCCTTTAAGAAACTACCTCCGTCAGAAAAAAATCTATTCCTGATCAATGGGAGCTGCCACAGTTTCCTGCATCGCCGCGGAGGATATCGATCCCGTGTCCCAGTGCTCCGATCACGTACTCCAGGCACTCCCGCACTGCCTTGGGACTGCCTGGAAGGTTTACGATCAGGGTTCTGTTCCGGATACCCGCGGCCTGACGGCTTAACATTCCCCGTTTCGTCACCTGCATACTGCAGGCCCTCATAGCCTCCGGGATCCCCGGCACCATGCGCTGGCAGACATCCTGGGTGGCTTCCGGAGTAAAATCTCTTGGTGAAAAACCGGTTCCTCCTGTAGTCAGGATCAGATCCGCCATGTCCTCATCAGCGATCCTGGCCATCTCCGCTGCCAGAAGCTCTCTTTCATCCGGAAGCAGGTTCCGGTATACTACCTGGTATCCTTCCCTTTCCAAGATCTCGCAGATCACCTGGCCGCTGATATCCTCTCTTTCGCCTCTGGATCCGCTGTCACTGGAAGTGATCACTGCTGCTCTTCTCATATATTTTTTCTCCTTTCTTTTCAGGCAAAGCTTTCATGCCTGTGACTCCTGTATCTTCTAAAATTTAAAATATCCACTTTTTCCTCCCATCTTTTCTACTAAGTGGATATCTGTGATCTCCATTCTCTTGTCTATGGCCTTACACATATCGTAAATGGTCAGAAGAGCCGTGGTAACTCCCGTAAGGGCTTCCATCTCCACCCCGGTCTTTCCCTGACACTGGACAGTACAGTATGCTGTGATCCTGTTTTCTTCCGGGAGAAGCTTAAAATCCACAGAACATTTATCCAGAAGGAGAGTATGGCACAAGGGGATCAGATGAGGGGTCTGCTTTACTCCCATGATCCCGGCAGTCCTGGCAATCCCCAGTACATCTCCTTTTGGCACCTGTTTCTGGCTTACAGCCTCCATGATCTTGCGGCTTACCAGAATGCTTCCTTTTGCAATGGCCGTCCTGCTGGTAACTTCTTTTCCGGAAACATCTACCATTCTGGCGTTTCCCTGTTCGTCGAAATGGGTAAATTTCTGTTCCATAAAAGACTCCTTTCTTTCTATAAAGACGCAAAGGGCTGCCGCATAAACTGCGGCAGCCCTGATCTTTTACAACCTTATCTTCTGTTTTTCAGGAAATCCGGAATCTGAATGTCCTTCTGCTGCACCGTGCTCTTAAACTGTGGCTGCTGGAAGGCCGGCTGATGGAAAGTCGGTATCTGATAAGACTGCTGAGGCTGCTCCTGCTGGGGCTGTGCCTGTCTTGGCGCCTGAGCCTTAGCTCCTCTTTCCGTTTTTCCGGATTTTTTATCTCTGGATACACTGGCTTTTCTGGCGGTCTCATCATCCAGACCTGTAGCAATAACTGTGATACGTACATAGTCTGCTTCTTTATCATCATAGAGAGCACCAAAGATAATATTTGTATCCTCTCCGGTAAGATTCTGCACATAGCTTGCTGCGTCGTTGGCATCCATAAGAGAAATATCTCCGGATACATTGACGATCACATGGGAAGCACCCTCGATAGTTGTCTCCAGCAGCGGACTGGATACAGCCTGCTGAACAGCTTCCATAGCCTTGTCGTCGCCTTTTCCTTCGCCGATACCGATATGTGCGATACCTTTGTCGATCATAACAGTCTGTACATCGGCAAAGTCCAGATTGATCAGTGCCGGCAGGTTGATCAGGTCTGTAATACCCTGAACTGCCTGCTGCAGGACTTCGTCAGCTTTCTTCAGTGCCTCCGGCATAGAAGTCCGGCGGTCTACGATTTCCAGCAGACGGTCATTTGGGATAATGATCAGTGTATCTACATTTTCTTTTAATTTTTCGATTCCTGCAAGAGCATTGCTCATACGGGTCTTAGCCTCAAAACGGAAAGGCTTGGTCACAACGCCTACGGTCAGGATTCCCATTTCCTTGGCAACTCCTGCAACTACAGGCGCAGCTCCGGTACCTGTACCGCCGCCCATACCACAGGTAACAAATACCATATCAGCTCCCTGGATGGCCTGTTTGATCTCCTCGATGCTTTCCTCGGCAGCTTTCTCACCGATCTCAGGCTTAGCTCCTGCTCCCAGTCCTTTGGTCAGCTTCTCGCCGATCTGGATGATCGTAGGTGCCTTGCACAGGGTGAGCGCCTGCTTATCTGTATTAACTCCTATAAACTCAACGCCGCCGATGGCTTCCTCCACCATCCTGTTTACTGCGTTATTGCCTGCTCCGCCTACGCCGATAACAATAATCTTTGCAGATGATTCAGCTTCGTTTGTCATAATCTCTAACACGGTATTTCCTCCTTTAGCTCCCTTGTATGGTCTGGATAATCTTCAGCTTTTTACTGAATGGTTACCATATTTTTCTTCTAATTCTATGTTTTCTATGTTCCGGCAAAGCCGGTATGTATCAGTCTATTCTTTTTAGCTGGTCATTACATATAGATATATAATATCTTTTTTTCTAAAATTAATCAACTGCAAATTTCACTTTTTATAAAAAAATTATATCCATTTAACCTGCTCATTTCAAAGCTGTTCCGGGGTGCGGCCCGGGACAGCTCCGGTATTTTGTCTATTCTCTACTGTTCCTCCATGCTTCTGGTATCTGCAGAATCCGAACCGTCGCTGTAGTCCAGCTGATCTTTGTCTGTATCTTTCTGTCCGGTATCTTCCTGGATAGTCTGTGAACTTCCGCTTTCCTGAGTATCCTCCTGATCTTCCTCCTGGGTGGCGTCGTCAAATACCACAGATTCTGAATCCTCTGTGGTGTTCTCCAGATGGAGGATTCCTGACATGCCTTCCAGCTCCGGCAGGATCCCTACCAGACGGTTGATCTTCTCATCCATATTCTCATCATCTCCCAGGCGCACTTCAATGGTCCCATAATAGAGCACCAGCTGGTTCAGGTCGTTAAAAACCAGTCTGTCCGGCTTTTCTTCCATCTTCTCCAGCATTTTTCCCACACTGAGGATCGTATTGAGCTTGGTGGTGTTGATCCCGGAAAGCCTCTCCCCCTGAACAGCTTCTTTGACGTCGATTCCTTCGATCTTAGGTACATTCTCCAGAGGTTCTTCTGTAATGATCTGCACGATACCCTGACGGTCGAAATTCACACACTGTCCCTGAAATTCAATATATCCGATCATCTGCTTTTCCTTCACCTGAAGGAGCAGCGTATTCCGGTTGACTCTGGAGACAGTGATACTGTCGATCATGGCTTCATCTTTTGTACTTTTTTCCGTATCGATAAAACCGGCCAGAATAGAATTCTTGGCCATGGGCACATCCAGGATCATATTTTTTATCTGATCGTCTGTGTAAAAACTGTTTCCCTCTACCTGTACGCCGGTAACCCGGAATCCCAGGAAAAACACCAGGACAAAGATCAAAAGGATCCCTGCCGCGGCTTCTATGATGATCCTGTACAGTTTTCTTCTGCTCATTAAGCATCTCCCCTAATCTTTCTGCGTTTTTGCCCCGAGACAATTTAAATCTCTGGAGATATCCTCGTATCCTCTCTCTATAAATTCCCGGTTTTCCACACAGGTCTCTCCCTCTGCACCCAGTCCGGCCACCACTAAGGCAGCTCCTCCCCGAAGCTCCTCAGCCTTTACCAAAGCTCCCAAAAGCCTGCCTCCCTGTATCCTGGCTATCCGTCCGTCCAGGGTGATCTGCGCCCCCATCTTCTGAAGCTGAGGCACTACTTTAAACCGGTCTTCAAAGATATTTTCTCTTATCAGGCTTTCTCCCCGGGCGCAGGCCAGCACTGCCAAAAATATGGACTGAAGATCTGTGGGGAAGCCGGGATAGATCCCGGTTTCCAGCCTGCAAAGAGAGCCGGAAGCCCTCTGGCTGCATAGAAACAGTTTACCACTCTTATACGCATATTGTCCACCTATTTTCTCATAGGCTTTAAGAAGGGAGCCCATTTCACCAACCGGCGGATCCAGCAAGATTCCTTTTCCTCTTGTAATAGCACTGGCACATACATAAGTTCCTGCGGCGATCCTGTCTGAAGGGATCTGAAAGACTGTATCATGAAGACCGGATACCCCTTGGATCACCAGACATGAGGTGCCGGTTCCCCGGATCTTTCCGCCGGCCTGGTTCAGGAAACGGCACAGCCAGCTTACCTCCGGTTCTATGGAACAGCCCCGGATCACAGTGGTTCCTTTAGCGCATACTGCTCCCAGCACTGCATTCTGGGTAGCTCCCACGCTGGACCTGGGAAAAAAGATCTCGCCGCCATGCAGCCCCCTGGTCCGTCCCCAGAGACATCCTTTTTCCTCTTTAAATTCCGCGCCTAATCTTCCAAGGGCGTCCAGGTGAAGGTCTATGGGCCTGGCACCTATGACACAGCCTCCCGGAAAAGGCAGTATCCCTTCTCCATATCTTCCCAGAAGGCTTCCCATAAGCACAATTGAGGAGCGCATCTTCTCCCCCAGTTCTCTGTCCGCCGTACAGCTGTGAAGCTCCCTGGCACAGATTTCCAGAGTATCTTCCTGCCAGCTGGTCTTTGCCCCCAGACCCTTTAACATTCTCTCCATCAGAAAGACATCCGCGATCCTGGGACAGCCTTTCAGCACAGTAGTTCCTCTATTTAAAAGAGCGGCCGCCATGATTGGCAATGCCGCATTTTTTGATCCCTGTATCCTCACTTCTCCATCTAATGGAATTCCCCCCTCGATCCTGATCCTGCCCAAGCCATCCACTCCCGCATCATTTTCCGAAATACTATCTGAGATTATACTATGCAGCCGTACTCCCTCTGGTGAATGATACAGTACACTAGGTTTTTATCTGCCGGCTTACAGACAGAGCGATGCCCATCTCTCCCAAAAGAAACAGTACCGATGTGCCTCCATAGCTGATAAAGGGCAGAGTGATCCCTGTATTTGGGATCGTATTGGTCACAACCGCAATATTCAGGATCACCTGGATGGCCATATGGGCCATGATCCCCGCTGCAATGAGACTTCCGCAAAGATCCGGGGCATGGGTAGCCGTAACCATCAGTCTCCAGATCAGAAGTCCGAATAACAGGATCACCAGACAGGCCCCGGTAAGTCCTGTTTCCTCACAGATAATAGAAAAGATCATATCATTCTGGGCTTCCGGCACAAACCCCAGCTTCTGAAGACTGCTTCCCAGTCCTTTTCCGAAAATCCCGCCGCTTCCGATGGCATACAGGCCCTGGATCGTCTGAAACCCCTTCTCATACGCTTCCGGATTTCTCCAGATAGCCAGCCGTTCCAGACGATAACTGGCCATTCCCAGGAATACGGCGATAAACAGGATCCCCACAGCGCCGATCCCCACAAAAGGCAGATATCTGGGATTGGATACAAAGATCAGGATGACTCCGATCCCCAGGATGATCACAGCCGTGCTGAGATTGTTGGTCCCTACCAGCCCCACTACAGGAAGGAGGATCACCATCCGCCCTGCCATATAGAGGATCCCCCGGTTTTCTTCTTTTCCCCGGATGATCACCCAGGCAAGAAGAAGGATCACCGCCACCTTGGAAAATTCCGAAGGCTGAAAAGATAACGGCCCCAGAGACAGCCATCTCTTAGAGCCGTTATATTCCTCTCCGAAAAGCAGTACTGCCAAAGACAGCACCAGAGAAACCCCATAGAAAAAAGGTGCCATTTTTACCAGAAAATGATAATCCATAAAAGAAACCAGATACATTCCCATAAGCCCCAGGGAAGTGGCAAATAATTGTTTTTTGAAATAATAGGCAGGATCGTGAAACTTCACCCTGCCGTTATAGGCGCTGGTGCTGTAGAGAAAGATCAATCCCCAGACCACCAGAAGCAGTACAAGGAATATGAGAAAGCCGTCTGCCCCTCTCTCCTTTTTCTTCCTGCTTTCCAAATATATCCCGCCTTTTGTATCTGTTTCCTCTAATTATATGGCTTTCCTTTTTCTCTTATGTCAGTTTTCTCCTTTCTTCATATTTCGGACGTATTCTTTAAATTTATCTCCCCGCTGCTCATAGTTGTCAAACTGACCCCAGCTTGCACAGGCAGGGGACAGAAGGACTGCGTCGCCTTTCTCGGCTTTTTCGGCGCAGATTTTTACTGCCTCTTCCAGATTCTCTGCCAGGATCGTGTTATAGAATCCGCACTCATGGGCAGCCTTTTCAATCTTTTCTCTGGTCTGGCCGATCAGGACAAGATATTTCACTTTTCCGTCAAAGGACCGGATCCACTCTTCATAGGAAGACTCTTTGTCATAGCCCCCTCCGATGAGCAGAGTAGGACGTTCCATAGCCTGTATTCCCTTGATAGCCGCGTCCGGATTGGTTCCCTTTGAATCATTATAATAGGCCACTCCATTGATCTCTTCCACAAATTCGATCCTGTGGGGCACAGCCCGGAATTCCATAGCCGTCTTGCGGATGATCTCTACAGGCACGCCGGCGCACCAAGCCATAGCGGCGGCGGCCATGACATTTTCATAATTGTGTCTGCCCAGAAGATACAGTTCTCCGGTCTTTACGATCTCTGTCTCCTGCCCGTCCTGTCTGAGAAGGATCCTGTCCCCATCCAGGAAGATTCCCTGGGAAAGTCTTCTCTCGCTGGAGAAGAATACTACAGCAGCTGGACATTTCTCTGCAAAGTCTCGAAGGACCGGATCCTCGTAATTCAGGATACAGAAATCTTCCTTTGTCTGATTTGCAGTGATCAGTTCCTTCACCCGGATATATTCTTCCATGGTATGATGCCGGTTCAGATGATCTTCCGTAATATTCAAAATAGCCGATACCTCAGGTGCGAAAGTTTCGATAGTCTCTAACTGGAAACTGCTGATCTCCGCCACCACATAGCTGTCCTCTTTTGTATCCAGGGCTGCGGCTGTATAAGCATTGCCGATATTCCCTACCACAAAGACGGAATCACTGTATGCCTTCATGATCTCTCCCAGAAGAGCCGTAGTGGTTGTCTTGCCATTGGTCCCTGTAACTGCCAGGACCTTTCCTTTTCCCATCTGATAAGCCAGCTCTACTTCTCCCCAGATCCTTACGCCCTTCTTTTTCAGACGTTCAACAGGGGGGATATCCTGGGGAACTCCCGGGCTCATAACAGCCAGATCCAGACTCTCTATCACTTCGTCAGGAAGTTCTCCCAAAAGGATCTCGCAGGAACAGCCTTCCGGCAGTTTCTTCCGGATATCCTCTTCTTTTAAATTTTCATTTCCATCATATAAAATGATCTGTGCTCCTACCTGTGCCAGGAGCTTTACTGCTCCTGTACCGCTGATCCCGGAACCGAAGACCAGAACTTTTTTCCCTTTTAAATCTTTTCTCTGCAAATTCATGATACTTTCTCCTTATCTGCCTATACTCCCATAAGAGCGATCAGACATAAAATAGCGGTGATCACAGAAAAAACAGCCACTACTCTTGTCTCGGACCAGCCGCACAGTTCAAAATGATGATGGATAGGTGCCATCTTAAAAAATCTCTTGCCGTGGGTAGCCTTAAAATAGGTCACCTGGATCATAACGGACAGAACCTCCACTACATAGACCAGTCCCACGATCAGTATGAACAGGGGCATCTGGAGCATATAAGCAGTACCTGCCACAAATCCGCCAAGAGCCAGGGATCCTGTATCTCCCATGAAGATCTTTGCCGGATATACATTAAACAGAAGAAATCCCATAAGAGCTCCCACTACCGCGCAGGTAATAGGTTCGATCCCGCTGTTTGTCCCAATAGCCACCACAGAAAAGAATGTAGCCACCATAATGGTCACAGAGGAGGCAAGCCCATCCAGTCCATCGGTAAAGTTTACTCCGTTGACCGTACCGATCACTGCGATAAACAGCACAGGTATGGCCAGGATCCCCAGATTCAGCTCATATCCCGGTATAAAGGGGATTTTCATAGCCAGGGATACATCGGTGAAATTCACCAGATAGAAAGCAAATACTGCTGTCACTACGATCTGACAGGCCATCTTCTGCCCCGGCATCAGACCGTCGGAACGTTTCAGGACTACTTTCAGATAATCATCCAGAAAACCGATGACTCCAAATCCCAGAGTCAGGAAAAGCACGGGAATGATCTTTGGATAGTCCTTTACAAAAAAGATGGACGTGATCACAGTAGAAAGCAGGAAGATGATCCCTCCCATAGTAGGCGTTCCTGCTTTCTTCAGGTGAGACTGGACTCCCTCTGTCCGCTCTGTCTGTCCCATCTTCAGTTTTCTCAGATAAGGGATGATGATAGGACCTAAGATCACGCTGATCACAAATGCCAGCAGTACCGGTAAAACCATTTTAAAATCTGCCATAGTACACCTCATTTATATGTATTTTTTGCTCTTCCCAGTATAATGCTTTTTCTCCTGATTTTCAAGACTGGCTTCCCTCAGCCTTCAATTCCCATATAGGGCAGGATGTTTTCGTAGATATCCTTCAGCACCGGCGCGGCTATAGTTCCTCCGTAATACACGCCCTGAGGATCATAGATCACCACGATCCCAAGGATCTCGGGATCTTCTGCCGGGGTAAATCCCAGGAAAGAGGAAATATACCGGTTTTCACTTCTGGGCAGAGTCTGGGAAGTGGCAGTCTTTCCGCCTATGGTCCTGCCCTCTATGGCCGCGTTTTTCCCCGAGCCTTCTGACACTACCTTTTCCAGGATATAACGTACCTCCTCTGATACCTGAGAAGAAACGATCCCTTCCCGGGTTTTATATTCCAGTTCTTCAACAAGGTTTCCCTGGGAGTCTGTGACCCGTACTCCAAAATGGGGCGTCACCCTTTTCCCGCCATTTACAATAGAGCTGACGGTAGTGGCAAGCTGTATAGGCGTGATCTGGAAGGACTGGCCAAAAGAAATGGTAGCCAGTTCCACCTGACCGATATCTTCTTTTTTGTGCATAATGGTCCCTGCTTCTCCCGGAAGATCGATCCCCGTCTTTTCCATAAGGCCGAACTTCTGGAAATAATCATAATAGGTCTCGGCTCCCAGCCGCAGTCCCACCTCGATAAACACCGGGTTGCAGGAATTCATAGCTCCCTGTACAAATGTTTCTGCTCCATGCCCCGTCCTTTTATGACAGTGGATCCTTCTGTCTTCCACGATCTTATATCCGGGACAATTAAACTGGTCATCCAGATCTACCACTCCCTGGGACAGCCCTGCAGCCATGGTGATGATCTTAAAAGTAGAACCCGGTTCATAGGTATCGTTAATGGTAGGATTCCGCCACATCTGATTACAGGCGTCCTGAAATTCTTCGTCTGTCATCTGGGAAGTGTCTATATCTGTATTTAAAGTAAAGGGATCGTTCAGATCATACTCCGGTACGTTTACATTCGCATAGATTTCCCCATTCTGGGGATTCATAAGGAGAATAGAAACTCCCTGGGCTTCTTTTTCCTCCATGACCTTTAAGGCCGCCTGCTGGGCGTACATCTGGATATTTTTATCCAGGCTGATATGAAGATCATAGCCTTCCACCGGTTCTACCCGGCTTTCTCCCAGCTCTGACAGCTCTACGCCCCGCGCATCCGTAGTCGTCAGGATCTTCCCGTTGATTCCCTTTAAGACCTCCTCATACATCACTTCCAGTCCTACGATCCCCTGATTGTCTCCACCGGTAAATCCCAGGACTTTGGAAGCCAGTTCATTATAGGGATAACTCCTTTTATAATCCTCATCTACCTTCACTCCGTCCAGCCCGTAGCTGCGGATCCTGTCTCCCACTTCTTTTTCCACATTGGTCTCTACCCTTTCAATAGAGGAGACTGTCTCCACCCGTTTTCTGGCAGTCTCTTCCGAGATTCCCAGTTCCTTCACCAGCATGGCGATCACTTTTTCCGGCTCTGTGATCTGGCTGTGGATCACAGAAACAGTACAGACCGCTTTATTATCTGCCAGAACCTCTCCGTTGCAGTCCAGGATCCTGCCTCTGGCGGCTTTAATGTCTCTTTCCCTCTCATGGAGTTCCTGGGCTTTCCTGGAATAGTAATCTGACCGGATCACCATAAGATAAAACATCCTTCCCATAAGCCCCAGAAGCATCAGCGCAAACACTGCAAAAACAATGACGGTTTTCTTTTTGTGATAGGTCCTGTTTTTTTTCATAGATACAGCTCCGCTCCCCGCCGTCTGTCCCTGCTATTATATGCAGTTTTCCGGAAAAAATATGAAAGGCCGGCAGATCTGCTTTATTTCCTGTTGCAGACCTGTCAGCCTCTTGCTTATCTTTCTTTATCCGTCGGCGGTGCCGCCGCTATCTGTATCCTCTGTATCACTTTCATTTCCGAAGTTTTCCAGCTCATCTGTATCATAAGTATCTTCCTGGTAGGAAGGATCATCTTCATCGATCCCGGCCTCTTCATTTGTGATACCGTCTGAATACTCATCATTTAATTCCGTTTCCTGAGGATCTCCATCTCCATAACCCTGATCCAGGACGGTTCCGTAAGGATTGGAAACTCCATCCTCGATAATGTCTGTAAGCTTTGGTACACCGTAAAAGCCCTGCCACAAAACCGTCTCCTGGGTGGTTTCCTCATCCTGAGGAATGTTCATGTAAGGCAGCACCTCAGACATAATAGCCTGGGCCAGATACAGGGCATAACTGCTGGAAGCCTGGCTTTCTACATTCGGCGTATCCACTACCACGTAGATCAGCATCTGCGGATCATCCAGCGGAGCAAATCCGATAAAAGATACCAGATAATTTTTCTCCGGCAGTTCATTCAGTTTCTCTGCAGTCCCCGTCTTTCCTCCCATGGAATAGCCCTGGACTTTGACAGAACGGCTGGTACCGCTTTTTACGCTCATTCCCATATATTCCCGGATATCTGCGGAAACATCTTCGGATATAGGCTCTTTCATAACCGTAGGTGTAATATTCTGCAGTACTTTCCCGTCCTGATCCGTGATCTCTTTTACCAGATGAGGCTGGTAATAGGTGCCTCCGTTAATAGCCGCCGACATGGCCGCGATCTCCTGGATCATCGTACAGGTAAAGCCCTGACCGAAAGCAGAAGTAGCCAATTCCATCTCATACATATCTTCCTCATTGAAAAGCATTCCTGTTCCTTCTCCTGGAAGATCGATACCGGTTCTGGTACCAAAGTTAAACTTACTCTGATACTTCAGGAATTCCGCTGCGCCCATTTTCCTTCCGATGGCCATCATACCATCATTACAGGAATTCTGGATAACCTCACCCAGAGTCTCTATTCCATGTGCATTTGGATAAACCGCGCATCTTACATAATCCTCTCCGATCTGCTGGCCGCCGTCACAGTAAAAGGTATCATTTTCTGTGACCGCTCCGGACTCCAGGGCGCTGGCTACAACAATAGGCTTTACAACAGATCCCGGCTCGTAGTCATCACTGATACAGAAATTCCTCCACATATCGAAAAGGGCGTCTCTTGTCTCTTCGTCGTTCATTTCCTCTATTTTTTCTTCTGTATAGATTCCTGACAGATCACGGGGATCATTAAGATCATAGCTTCCGGAACTTCCCATAGCCAGGATCTCGCCGGTATTGGGATCCTCGATGATCACACCGATATTGTCCGCACCTTTTTTCTGTTCTCCCGCTACATTATTGGGACCTGCGGAAAGGGCTGTATTAAAAGCTTCTATATACTTTTCCACGATCCCCTGGATGGTGGCGTCCAGAGTAGTGGTAAGATTTTTTCCGTCTACTGCCTCCACAATGGTCTGGGCCTGGTCTGTATCATTGCTTAAGTATCCAAACTTCCTGCCGTTAGTACCGTTGAGAGTATTGTTGTAATATCCTTCCAGTCCCCAGTCCGCGGTGTTTCCGGCATCGGTAAAGCCGATCACATCACAGGCCAGGCTATTAAGAGGATAAACTCTCTTATAGTCATCTTCAAAATAAATACCCTGGACATTGCTTCTCCGCTTTCTTTCATCCTCGGACAAAGCTTTCAGTTCCTCTTCATCTTCCGGCAGTTCATTGGCATCCTGAAAAGCATTCTTGTCATCCATGGAAACTTCTTTCTCCAGGATCTGATACTGGCTGGAACTGGTCTCTTCATTATCCAGCAGTCCTTCTATAGTATCCCTGTCAATATTAAAATACTCTTCCAGGGCCTCAATGGTAGGTTCCCGGTAATCATCATTATAATTTACCGCCTGGCAGTCCAGGATCAGATTGTATACCTTTACACTGTTGGCCAGCACGGTCCCGTTCCGGTCTGTGATGGTTCCTCTCCTGAAAGGGACGGTAGTGTTGGTATACTGCTGCTGGGACTGGGAAAGGACCTGCTGGGCATAGCGGTTTCCTTCTCTGGCGTTTATTACTGTGATCCCTGTCAGTAAACCGGCGAAAGCCAGCAGAGTTACTGCAAATACCCCCGCCAGCTTTCGTTTCATTTTCTTTGTTAATTTTCTTTTCTTTGATTCCTTTTTATCCAATCTTTCACCTGCTTAATTTTCCGGTACATCCTGGTACTGTCTTACGTAGCTGTTATTTCCCGGTGTATAATACCGGATCTGATCCTCGGTTGCGTACTGCATTCCCAGCTCGTTGATAGCCTTGTCCCTGATCTCATCCAGATCCACGCTTGTCAGCACCTCGCTGTAATAAGCATCATTATCTTCTTTCAGCTGATTTAACTTCAGTTCCCTGGCAGCCACTACACTTCTCTGGGCAGTTACCTGGGCAGTCAGTTTAATATAATGTACACAGGCTGCAGTGGCAAGGGCACATACCAGACTTAGAAAAACAATATAGCCTCTGCTTATACTGGTACTTTTTGCCCGATTTCGTTTTGCCCGTCTGCTCAGTTCCTTTTTTGGCTGTTCAGGTACCTCTTCCAAACGCCGTACCGCGCTGCCTTCTTCATAGTAACCGGTATAGCTCTGCTTTCTTCTGTTGTTGTATTTGTTTCGGTTCCTTGTACTTGCCATGAAACTCTCCCTTTCGGGCCTTCTGCCCTTACTCTATCACCCGCTCAAATACCCTCAGCTTCGCGCTTTTAGACCGGCTGTTATTTTCCAGCTCTTCTTCACTTGGAAGGATAGGCTTTCTGGTGATCACTTTTCCCTTAGATTTTTTCCCGCACACACATACAGGAAAATCCGGCGGGCAGGTACATGGATTTTCATTTCTCCGGAAAATGGTCTTTACGATCCTGTCCTCCAGAGAATGGAACGTAATGATGCAGATCCTTCCCCCGTCACTCAGCAGGTCGATCATATCATCAAGACTGTCCCTTAAAACATCCAGTTCCTGGTTCAGCTCGATCCGGATCGCCTGGAAGGTCCGCTTTGCCGGATGTCCTCCCACAGCTCTCATTTTCATGGGAATCGCATGTTTAATGATCTCCGCCAGCTCCCCGGTAGTCTCTATAGCTTTTTCCTGTCTTGCCAGACAGATATGCTTGGCGATATTTTTTGCGAATTTATCTTCCCCGTAGTCCCGGATAATACGGTACAGCTCTCTTTCACTGTAGCCGTTTACAATATCCCGGGCCGTCCGGGGATTTCTCTGGTCCATACGCATGTCAAGAGGGACATCTTCCCTGTACGTAAAGCCTCTCTCCTTGTTGTCCAGCTGGTAGGAAGATACCCCCAAATCTAAAATGATCCCATCTACTGATGTGATCCCTATCTTTTGTAATTCTTTTTTCATGTTGCAATAGTTGCTGCGGATGATCGTCACATTCTCCCCGAATTCCTTTAAACGCTCACCCGCAGCCTTTATCGCAGCTTCATCCTGGTCTATACCTATCAAGCTCCCCTTGGCAGATAACTGCTGACATACCGCGTAGGAATGTCCGCCGCCTCCCAGTGTTCCATCTACATAAATCCCATCCGGTTTTACCCTTAAATTCCGGATAGTCTCCTCCAGTAATACAGATTGGTGTTTAAATTCCATTTTTCTCTCCTGGCTTTGTCAGATCACAATGCCCATATCCTGCATACCCTGTGCAATGGCATCCATATCTTCATAATTGCTGTTCTCCAGCCATTTTTCCTTACTCCAGACTTCAATCCTTGTAAGATTGCCAGTCAGCACCACATCTTTACTTAAACCGGCAAATTCCCGCAGCGTCTGTGGTACGAGAACTCTCCCCTGCCTGTCTAATTCACACATTGTTGCACTGGCTACAAAGAAACGTAAGAAGGCTCTTGCATTTTTATCATTAAGTGGTAAAGCTTTCAGCTTTTCTTCAAAGTTTTTCCATTCATCTTTGGGATAGATCGACAGACATCCGTCTAAGCCTTTGGTGAGTACGAACTCTTCTCCCAGTTCCTCCCGGAACTTTGAAGGAATGATCATTCTCCCCTTTGCGTCAATCGTATGACTGTACTCTCCCATGAACATATGAATGTCACCTTCTTTCGTGAGGATACGATTCTCCCCTTCGTGCCCTCCATGGTATCTGTGGGCCGCTTCTGCCATCAGCCACCCATTCGTTACCACTTTTCACCACTTTCTACCACTTATATGCCCATTCTATACTAATAAAGGGGAAAACGCAAGAGGAACATATGTTTTTTCCGCAATACAAAAGAGACCGCCGCGTAAAACGCAACAGTCTCTTTTTCCTGAAAATTCCTTTCAGCAGCCCTTTGTCCGGCTGCCTCCCAGGCAGGAAACCGGGTCGTCTCCGGCCCCTTTCAGACTTCTGTCTGTTTCCAGATATTCTTCGATCAGACCGTCCAGAAGCTGACTGATATCCAGTATCCGGCTCCTGGTCATATTCCCTGCTATAGCAGCATTCAGATCTTCTCTGGTATTTTCGATTTTTATTTTCAGTTCTATCTGTGTCATTTATTAACTCCTGCAGTTCTTTCTTTCCACATTAATCTTTTGGTAACCAATCCTGCGCACATACAGGCTGCAGATAAAACTAACAACTTTTCTCTTCGTATATAAAAGATGTCTGTACAGATGAAAATAGGATTTCTGATTTTACCGGATTTTATACGTTAAACCGGAAGAGGATCACATCTCCATCCTGTACCACGTAATCCTTGCCTTCCATACGGACCAGACCTTTTTCCCTGGCTCCGGCATAAGAACCGCTTTCCAGCAGATCCCGGTAATTGACCACTTCAGCCTTGATAAAGCCGCGTTCAAAATCTGAATGGATCTTTCCTGCTGCCTGAGGTGCTTTCGTACCCACCTTGATAGTCCAGGCTCTTGTCTCGTCCTCTCCGGCAGTAAGGAAACTTAAAAGTCCCAGCAGACGGTAGCTGGCTACGATCAGTTTTTCCAGGCCGGACTGTTTGATCCCCAGATCTTCCAGGAATTCTTTCTTCTCATCATCTTCCAGCTCTGAAATTTCCTGTTCGATCTCCGCACACAGGGCAAACACTTCGCTGCCTGTCTCTTTGGCGTACTCTCTCACCTTCTGTACATGGGGATTGGACTGGGCGTCATCAGCCAGATCATCCTCCGATACATTAGCCGCATAGATCACCGGCTTATAAGTAAGAAGATTATATTCTTTCATATAGCCTTCCTGGTCCTCGTCCTCCAGCTCAATAGTGGAAGCCGGCTTTCCATCCTCCAGATGAGCTTTTATCTTCTTTAAAAACTCCAGCTCTTTTGCTGCGTCTTTATCCATTCTGGCCGTCTTGGTGGTCTTTGCGATCCTTCTCTCCAGGATCTCCAGATCTGAGAAGATCAGCTCCAGATTAATAGTCTCAATATCCCTCATAGGATCGATGGAACCGTCTACATGGACCACATTCTCATCCTCAAAGCAGCGCACCACATGAACAATGGCGTCTACTTCCCGGATGTTTGCCAGAAACTGGTTTCCCAGACCTTCTCCCTTGGAAGCTCCTTTTACCAGACCTGCAATATCCACAAACTCGATCACTGCGGGAGTTACTTTCTTAGAATGATAAAAATCTCCCAGCAGCTTCAGTCTCTCATCCGGCACTGCCACGATCCCCACATTGGGATCAATGGTACAGAAGGGATAATTGGCCGATTCTGCCCCTGCTTTTGTAAGTGAATTAAACAATGTGCTTTTTCCCACGTTGGGAAGTCCCACAATTCCTAATTTCATAGTGAAAAATCCTCTCTTTACTGTATATTTCTGTCTTTCGACATGATCATCAAAACAACGCCGGACCGGAAAGTGATCTCGGCCTTTTCCTCCAGGATCTCATTGCTGACTCCGATCTCGTCGGAATTTACCAGGGTATGATCCTTCAGAGGATATTTAAATCCCTTCAGGGTCACTCCCTCCACCTTATCTCCCATAGTGAAGAAAGAAACATATTTTCCAAACTGATGGTCTTTTGGGATCTCTGTTCCCCGATCCAATAAGGTAATGGCATTCTGACTGTCCAGGATCCATGCCCGTACTCCCTGTTCCATAGGGAGAAACAGGGATTTCAGATTTGCCATATAATGATCCAGCCTTCCTCCTGTAGCCCCCAGAAGGATGATCTCTGTACAGCCAATCTTCAGGGCCAGTTCCAGACCGATCCTGGTGTCCGTGGCATCTTTTTCCGGCCGGTACCGTTTCACCGGTATCTCCTGATTTTCATAATAAGACAGTATTTTCGGAGAAATGCTGTCGAAATCCCCCAGAATATAGTGGGGGACAATATTGTACTTATAACAGAATTCCAGTCCTCTGTCAATCCCGATAATACAATCCGGCCGGATTCTGTCAAAAACAGCCAGAGCAAAGCTGTCCTCTATCTCACCGCCGCAGACCAGTATTGCCTTCATATTCCTTGATAATTCCTTTCAAAGCTTTTGCGTTCTCTCTGGTGTCTCCTCCGAATACAGCCGAGCCGGCAACGATCACGTTGGCTCCCGCTTCCAGCACGGTATGGACGGTTTCCCGGTTGATCCCTCCATCCACTTCAATATCCAGCTTTTTCCCCATGCTTTGGGCCATCTTCCTTAACCGGCGGATCTTTTCTGTGCAGTAAGGAATATATTTCTGTCCCCCAAAGCCCGGGTTCACTGTCATCACCAGTACCATATCCGCCAGTTCCAGTACATCCTCCAGAAGGGACACAGGTGTTGCCGGATTAATAGCAATGCCCGCTTTGCAGCCTTTTTCATGGATCAGTCTGAGGGTGCGGTCCAGATCCACACAGGCTTCTGCGTGAACGGTGATCATATCTGCCCCGGCCCTGGCAAATTCATCTACCAGATGAGCCGGCTCCTTAGCCATAATGTGTACGTCAAAGAAAAGCCTGGAAGCTTTTCTCAGGGAAGTAACAACAGGAACTCCCATAGAAATCGTAGGGACAAAATGTCCATCCATAATGTCAATGTGAAGCCATTCCACTCCGGCTTCTTCCACCTGTCTGATCTCCTCGCCCAGATGCCAGAAATCTGCTGCCAGGATCGAAGGGCATAATTGATATTCCATGAACTCAGTATCTCCTTTTCTCTTCTAATTCTTTATAAATCTCCAGATAATTTTCATACCTTCTGGAATTGATCTTTCCCTCCTGGAGGGCTTCCTTCACCTTACATCCCGGCTCATGGGTATGAGTACATCCCTGAAAACGGCAGGTGCCTTCATAAGGTGTAAATTCCGGAAAATAATAGCGCAGTTCTTCTTTTTCCATATCTTCCACATAAAAAGAAGTAAAGCCCGGAGTGTCCATAAGATAAGTATCTCCATCGATGGGTATCAGCTGAGAATGCCGGGTGGTATGTCTTCCTCTTCCCAGTTTCCTGCTGATCTCCCCTGTTTCCATCTGCACATGAGGGGCCAGCAGATTTGTGAGGGAAGACTTTCCGGCTCCCGAGGGACCGGCCACAGTAGTTGTCTTACCCTTCAGGATCTGCTCCAGTTCCCGGATCCCCTGTCTTTTCTCTGCGCTTGTGACAAGGACCTGATAGCCGCAGGCAGAATAGATTTCTACGATCTCCTGTATTTCTTCCTCCTGTCCCAGATCTTCCTTATTCAGGCAGATCACCACCGGCACATCCTGCCGTTCCATGGTAATGAGAAACCTGTCCAGAAGCATAAAATTAGGATTCGGTTCTTTTACCGCGAAAATAACCAGAGCCTGGTCGATATTGGCTACCGCAGGGCGGATCAGCTGGTTTTTCCTGGGCAGGATCCTGACCACATTTCCGGTTTTTTCTTTTTCATCGATCACTTCGATCTGGGCATAATCTCCTACCAGGGGTTTCAGTTTTTCTTTCCGGAAGATTCCCTTTGCCCGACACTCATAGACTGCTCCATTTCCTGTGTCCACATAATAAAATCCCCCTACTCCTTTGATAATTCTTCCCTGCATCTTACCTCCCTGTTCTGTATTCTCTGCTGCCAGAACTGAAAACTTTCAACTCTGGTGTCATTATATACTTTTTTGTCTGGAAAGGCAACCAGACGATAAAAGGATTCCTCTCACTCTTTTCTGCCATAAACAAAAACTGCCCCGGCAGATATTTCCGGTGGCTTCCGGCCTTTTCTGCCCGAGCAGTTCATTCTTCATATTAATTTTTAATTCCGGTACCTGCAGATCACTGCTGGCTGAATTCCAGAGGATAGCTCCATATAGTGGTGTAATTTCCGCTGTCATCCTGCACGTCAAAGTAGAGGGTTCCTGTAGACTCCCCGCTCTGCCCTGTGATCTGTCCTACCGCATACTCGCCGTTTTCATCAAAGGTCAGGGGCTGATCCTGAAGGATCGTGGTGCCGCCCTGGGCGTCATCAGAACCCTGTACCAGTCTCAGTCTTACCGGCTGTCCCTCATAGTTATCCGGCTCGCCGATCTTCAGATTTGCATTTGTTGCCCATGTGCCGGAAGATGCAGAGGTTTCAGTGCTTGTATCTGTAGTCTCTGTATTGGTGTCCTCTGACTGAGTATCTGTCTGGGTTTCCTCAGTAAGGACTTTCAGGGTAATAATACTTCCCTGCTGAACACTCTGTCCTGCCTGCGGACTGATCTCAAAGACTTCTCCGATTCCTACCCTTGCGTCTGCACTGTAATCATACTGTACGCTTGGGATCAGATTCACAGCTTTCACCGCAGATACAGCTGTTTCTTCTGACATCCCGATTACATTCGGCACGTCTGCGTAAGCTGTTCCCTCGCCGATGCTGACCGCAACTGTCACATCAGACCCTTCTTCTACAACAGATCCTTCCTCAGGATTCAAAGAAATGACATTTCCCACATCTACATCAGCGCTCTCCTGTTTCTCTACTACCGGATTTAATCCCAGCTCCTGAAGCTGTGACTGCACATAACTTAAAGACTGTCCCACCAGGCCGGTAGGAATGGTTACCGTCTGTGTTTCCTCCTGAGCAGGCCCTGTGCTCACATAATAAGTAATCTGAGTGTTGGGATCCACTTCTGTATCCGCCACAGGATCCTGACGGCAGATTTTTCCTTCCTCTACTGTGTCAGAAGCTTCTTCCCCGCCTTTGGCAAGACCCAGGCTCAGGCTATTTACAGTTGACTGAGCTTCGTCCGGAGTCATGTTTGTCAGATCCGGAACTGCTACTTTTTCCTCTTCATCTGTAGTTTCCTGCTGGGTTTTGGTATCCTGTCCGCTGTTGTCGGAGCCTCCTACGATCCCTGCTGCGGAAGCTACAAAATATATCAGTATACAGACGATCACCGCGCCGATGATCAGGCCGCCGATTGTCATTGCCTTTTCCAGCTTGGTATTAATGCCGCCTCTTTCATCATCATCGTCGTCGTCATCCTCATCATCGTCATATTCTTCTTCTCCCTCGTCCTCATCCTCGTCGTCATAGTCTGAGTTCCTGGAATATCCGCTGTTCTGGATCTCCTTCATCTCTTCAGGAGTGATCATGATCGTCTGGGCGTGATTGCTCAGAGGGGAAAGATTTACAAAATTCCCGTCAGGATCAATGAGGGAATGTTTCAGATCATTGATCAGCTCCGCCAGTGTACTGTATCTCCTGTCAGGGCTCTTCTGAGTACATTTCAGGATAATATCCTCCAGGCTGTGAGGCAGATCCGGCACATAATGAGAAGGCGGGACCATCTCGTCCTGAAGATGTTTAATGGCGATGGCAACTGTGGTATCGCCGTCAAACGGTACCCTTCCGGTGACCATCTCATACATGGTGATACCCAGAGAATAGATATCGCTCTTAAAGTCGCTGTATCCTCCTCTTACCTGCTCCGGAGAACTGTAGTGTACAGAACCCATGGCATTGGTACTGATAGTATTGGAAGAAGCCACCCTGGCGATCCCGAAATCTGTCACCTTTACCTTTCCGTCTGTAGAAATGATAATATTCTGGGGTTTGATATCCCGGTGCACGATATTCCGGTTATGAGCCGCCTCCAGACCCATGGAAACCTGAATGGCAATACTGGTAGCTTCCTTTACAGTCAGCCTTCCCTTTTTGGAAATGTATTCCTTCAGGGTAATGCCTTCTACCAGCTCCATGACAATGTAGTTAACTCCCTGATCCTCCCCTACGTCAAAGACATTTACCACATTGGGATGGGCAAGCCCTGCAGCCGCCTGGGCTTCTCTCTGAAATTTACGGATAAAATTCGTATCTGCGCTGAACTCCGGCTTTAAGACCTTCATGGCCACAAACCTGTTCAGCTTATGATCTTTTGCTTTATATACATCGGCCATGCCTCCGGATCCGATCCGGCTCACAACCTCATAACGCTCTCCTATGATTACTCCCACATTTAACATACTTCCACCTCTTTTGTGTCTGGCTGTACCAGTACCACTGCTATATTATCTTTTCCGCCATTTTCATTGGCCAGAGAAACAAGCCTCATGCCCATTTCTTTCAAATCACTGCTGGTCTCGGCGATCTTCCAGATTTCTTCATCTGAAACCATGTTGGACAGACCGTCCGAGCAAAGGAGAAGTCTGCTGTTCCCCTTCAGATGGATATCAAAGAAGTCCACCTCAACTTCCGGTCCGATGCCGATGACTCTGGTAATAATATTTTTATCCGGATGGTGTTTCGCATCCTCTCTTGTGATCAATCCCCTGCGGACCATCTCTTCTACCAGGGAATGGTCCTTTGTGATCTGGACGATCCTGTCCTCGATCAGATATAGTCTGCTGTCTCCCACATTTGCTACATAGGCATAATCATCAACGATTGTAACAAGAACCATTGTGGTCCCCATACCGGACATTTCCTCATGGAGATTTGCCTCTTCCAGAACTTTCCGGTTGGCCTCTTCAATGGCATGCCGGATAATAATAATGGGATTTTGATTTTCATCTTCCAGAATTGAATGAAGCAGGATCTGAACTGCATAACTGGACGCGAAATCTCCTGCCTTATGACCGCCCATACCGTCTGCAACCACAAAAAGATTCGGAAGATTTCCCACCGGCTCCTCAGAGGCAAATATGTAGTCCTGATTCACCTGGCGCTTCTGTCCCACATCTGTTACAGAATATGATTTCATCCTACGAGTCCTCTTTCTTATCAATGTAACTTTTTCTTAATTGTCCACAGGCCCCGTCTATATCGCGGCCCATTTCTCTTCTAATAGTAACATTTATTTGGTATTTTTCAAGTTTATTTTGAAAATTCGCTATAACTTTTTTGTCCGACTGGACGTAACTTCGCTCTTTTATAGGGTTCACCGGGATCAGATTTACGTGGCAGTTCAGCCCTTTTATCAGATGAGCCAGCTCCTCGGCATCCTCCTGGGAATCGTTTTCTCCTCCCACCAGACTGTATTCAAAAGTCAGTCTTCTCCCGGTCTTTTCAAAGTAATTTCTGCAGGCTTTCATCAGTTCATCCAGAGAATACTTTCTGGCTATGGGCATAAGCTGTTCTCTCTTCTGCTGATTAGAAGCATGAAGGGAAATGGCCAGGGTAATCTGGAGATCCTCCTGTGCCAGGTCATACATTCTCGGGACAATGCCGCAGGTGGAAACAGTTATATTTCTCTGGCTGATATGAAGGCCCTTCTCATCGCTGAGCATACGGATAAAACGGAGAAGATTGTCATAGTTGTCCAGAGGCTCTCCCGTACCCATGACCACCACATTGGAAACTCTCTCTTTGGATAATTTCTGGATCTTGTAAACCTGATCCAGCATCTCTGAAGGCAGCAGATTCCTGGTCCACCCTCCGATGGTCGAGGCGCAGAACCTGCATCCCATCTTACATCCTACCTGAGAAGAAATACACACACTGTTTCCGTGATGATATTTCATCAGAACGCTTTCCACCACATTTCCATCGGGCAGAGCAAAGAGATATTTCTGGGTCCCGTCCAGTTTAGAAGTCTGGACTTCCAGCACTTTCAGAGATACGATCTGACAGTTTCTTTCCAGCTTTTCCCGGAGGCTTACAGAAAGATTGGTCATCTCCTGAAAGCTGTCCGCCTGCTTTTTATGCAGCCATTCATAGATCTGTTTTGCCCGGAAAGGCTTCTCTGAAAGTCCCTCCACGGTCTTTTTCAGTTCCGGAAGATCCTGTGATTTTATATCTAACTGTTCCATTCATTTTTCCTCTTCAATCTTGCCATAAAAAAGCCGTCGCACTTATGGATCCCCGGCAGAAGCTGGAGATATCCCCGGGCGGTTGTCTCGCCCCGGAGTTCCTCACACAGATAAGGATCCAGGCTTTCCAGCTCGTAGGGATAATGCTCGGTAAACCACTGTACATTTTCCAGATTTTCTTCTTTTCCGATGGTACAGGTGCTGTAGATCAGGGTGCCTCCCGGTTTCACATAAGTAGAAGCCTGTTCCAGGATCTTTCTCTGAAGTCCTACCAGATCCCGGATCTTTCCCGGATTCAGCTTATACTTGATATCTTTCTTTTTGCCCATAACTCCCAGCCCTGAACAGGGAACATCTGCCAGAACGATATCTGCCTTTTCCAGGGATTCCCGGTCAAGCTGGGTGGCGTCCTTTTCTGTCACCACCACATTCAGGAAATTCTGCCGCAGGGCATTATCCCGGATCAGATCTGTCTTGGTCTGGGACAGATCTCTGGCGTCCACCCGTCCGGTTCCGTGAAGCTTGTCTGCCAGATACAAAGCCTTCCCTCCCGGCGCGGCGCACAGGTCGATGACATAGTCTCCTTCCTTCACGCCGGCGATCTCTCCTGCCAGCATGGAACTGACATCCTGTACCTGGATGCTTCCTCTGCGGAAAGCAGTAAGAGCCGGAAGATAATCGTAATTCTTCACATAGTAGGCCCGGTCTACATAAGGAGCCTTCTCTACGGTAACTTTCTCCTCTTTCAGGCTTTCCAGCACAGCTTCTTCCTCGGTCTGATACTCCCGTATCCGGATGGTAGCCGGCTGGGTTTCCAGAAAGGATTCCAGCATCTTTTCCGTAGTGGCAAAATCATATTCCTTCAGGAACCGTTCCACCAGCCACACCGGCATGGAATAGATCACGGACAGATATTCCACAGGACTGTTTTTTTCCGGAAAATGGATACTTCCATATTCCCGGACGATCCTTCTGAGGACTCCGTTTACAAAGCCGGTAAGATTATAAAATCCTCTCTTTCTGGCCAGTTTCACCGCTTCGTTGCACACTGCGCTGTCAGGTACATGATCCATATACAGAAGCTGATATACACTGGAACGGAGAAGCTCCCGGATCACCGGCTTCATTTTATCTGCCGGGACTGTGGAAAACTGGTCCAGGATATAATCCAGACGGATCCGATACTCCAGAGTTCCCTCGCATATCCTGGTGATAAAAGCCCGTTCCTTTTTTTCCAGATACTGATATTTTTCCAGGGTATTCCGAAGGACCAGATGACTATACTGTCCCTCCTTGTCGATCTCCAGAAGAATATTCAATACCAATTCTCTTAAATTTATCTTATTCGCCATAGTTATCCAACCTTTTATCTGTTGTCTGAACAGTTATTTTCCCAGGATCTCTCCCGGACGGATCTGGAAGCCTCTCAGAAAAGAGCCTGTATCCATACGCTTTTTCCCTTCCAGCTGAAGCTCTTCTATCTTCAGGATCCCGTCTCCTGTCTGTACATAAAAGGCATCTTTCTCCACCTGGATGATCTGGCCGGGTTCTCCTTTTTTATCCTGCCCATCCTCTACCCGGGCCTTCCACAGTTTCAGGGTTTTCCCCTGAAGTTTTGTATAGGCGCTGGGCCAGGGATCCAGTCCCCGGATCAGCTGCTCAATGGATCTTGCAGAGTCTTTCCAGTTGATCTCGCCCATTTTTTTGCTGATCATAGAAGCATAGGCGGTGGTGCTTTCTTCCGGCTGTTTTTCTCTCACTGCCCTGCCTTCTTCCAGGTCTTTTAACACCTTGACGCACAGCTGTGCGCCTGCCTGGCTCAGCTTATCAAAAAGGCTTCCCCCTGTCTCATCTTCCGCCAGGGGAACCACTACTTTATCGATCATATCTCCTGTATCCAGACCCTCGTCCATCTGCATGATGGTCACTCCCGACTCCTTCTCTCCGTTGATCACAGCCCACTGGATGGGGGCCGCGCCCCTGTAGGCAGGAAGAAGGGAAGCATGGACATTAATACACCCGAACCTGGGGATTTCCAGGATCTCTTTGGTGATGATCTGTCCGAAAGCCGCCACCACGATCACATCAGGAGCCAGTTTTCTTAAGGTTTCCGTAAACTCCTCTTCCCGGACTTTTTTCGGCTGATACACAGGGATCTGATGCTTTAGGGCCACTTCTTTTACCGGAGTAGGCATAAGAGTTTTTCCCCTTCCCTTTGGCTTATCCGGCTGGGTCACTACACCGATAACCTGATGTCCCGCCTCTATCAATGCTTCCAGAGTCCCCACGGCAAAATCCGGGGTTCCCATAAAGACTACTCTCATTCTTCATCGTCCTCCTCATAATTGGTCCGGCGCAGTTCTCCCTCTACCAGCTCGGTATACATCTTTCCGTGAAGATGATCTGTTTCATGGCAGATGGCTCTTGCCAGCAGTTCTGTCCCTTCCAGAACGATCTCTTCCATATTTTCATTGTAAGCTTTTACTTTTACGTAGTTGGGACGGGTAACCGTGCCGCTCATTCCCGGAAGGCTTAAACAGCCTTCATCTCCTGTCTGAGAACCGGAAGTTTCGATGATCTCCGGATTGATCAGGACATGGGGATCTTCTCCTGTAGTATCGATAACTACCAGCTGCTTCAGGATTCCCACCTGAGGAGCCGCCAGTCCTACGCCGTAGGCGTCATACATAGTGTCAAACATATCCTGGATCAGTTCCTTGATCTTCGGCGTCATTTTTTCAATCTTTCTGCATTCCTTTGTTAAAATAGGGTCTCCCTGTATTCTTATGTTTCTAAGTGCCATTTTTCTGGCCTCCTTTTCTTTTTTTCTAAACTGTAAAATCGTATTGTATATATATATTCCGGAATCCCCGGTTGACTTCTATATATTTTTCCAGAGCATTTTTTATCTTCACCAGGATCTCCCGGTCCTGATGGCGCATATAAAGGACCCGGCGGTACATATCCTGAACCTTTGCCACACTTTCCGGAGCCGGTCCGATAAGGGTCAGATCCTTTCCCGGAT
>ERZ1643246.969-NODE-969-length-33491-cov-31.233730_pt1 | contig 33491 bp, 30 predicted proteins | sample MGYA00579265_ERZ1643246 | MGnify/ENA primary metagenome ERZ1643246 (study PRJEB29033, sample SAMEA4952261) | chicken gut metagenome | biome: Broiler Chicken; feature: Gastrointestinal Tract; material: Caecum | place: Ireland | collected 2018 | study: Broiler...
TCAAAATCCGTTGGTGGCAACACCGTGTGGGTTCGACCCCCACCACCGGCACCAAACCCATATAATCCGAACCCATTTCCAATCGGTGAAGGGTTCGGATTATTGCTTTTCTTTGACCGCTACGAAAGCACCTATTTCCGCAACGGGGTGCGGCGCAGGCCAACCTCCAAACCGCGAGGTCCCCGGAAGAAGAAAGCAGCCCCATAAACGCAAAAAGGGCGGGCGCAGCCGTGTCACGGTGCGCCCGCCCTTTTTGTCCTCACTCTGCCTTGCCCTCCTGTCCCTCCGCTTCCCGCTGCTTCTTCCATTCAGCAAATTCCCGCTGGCCTTCCTCGCTCTCGTAGAAAGCAAGGATGTCCGGCATGATACAGCGGGCTATTGCCTCGATCTTGTGCTGGGGGATGTCGGTATTGTTGATCAGCTTTTTCCTTCTTCCCAAATTTACCTCCGTGTTTCTCAAGATTTTGTTACCGCTGGTGGCCCCTGTCCCTCTTTTGCTGCCGCTGCTGCTCCTTCAACGCCTGCCGCACCTCCGGGGGTATGCTCTGGACAAACCGCCGGAGCTGTTCATTCTCCTTTTGCAGCGCAAGCACCTCCATCTGCTTGTGTATGCTCTTTTCACTGTTGACCTTCTCTTTCAACCCCCTGTTCTCCTGCGTCAGATAGTCTATGGTGGCCTGATACTTCTGCATCTGCCCCAGATGCCTTTCCAGCCGGGCGAAGTACGGCCCCACCATCTCCAGTATCTCGTCCCGCTTCTTCCCCGCGTTCATCACCCCTATCTCCGACACCGCCTTTTCAATCGTCCTCTGCTGCCTGACCAGGCGGACGGATTGCTTGAACAGCCATGTGGGGATGTGTTTCCGCTTGGTGACAAGGGCGCTCTCGCCCCGCTTGAGGACGGGGAACGCCTTTTTCATGTGGGCGTGGAACTCGTCCTGCCATTGTGAGAGTTGTGCCCGGTTGCCCAAAATCTCCTTGGCGGACAGCCGCCCGTCCTCCGTGATGGGGGTGAAGCACAGGTGGAGGTGGGGCGTTTTCTCGTCCATGTGTACCACGGCGGAGAAGATGTTGCCCCGGCCCACCTTCTTTTCCATGAAGGCCACCGCCTCCGTGAAGTAGGCCTGTACCTCCTGTCTGCTCCGGCCCGTGAAGAACTCCGGGCTGGCGGTGATGAGGGTGTCCACGAACATGGTGCTGTCCTTCCGGGTGCGGCACCCCGCCGCTTTGATGCGGCTGTCTATCTCCCGCCGGTATCTCTGTACGGGACGGATGATGTGGAAGTTGTCTTTGCTTTTGCTGGTGTCGATGTCCGGGTTGCTGGCGTACTGCTCCTTGGTGCGCTCGTGGTGGGCCTCCAGCGCCCCAGCCGGCCCCGCCTTGTGTTTGGCGAAGCGTAAGATCGCGTGCTGGGCTTTTTGTGCCATGGAACTCCTTTCCCATCCCTCCATCGCTGAGGGATGATGTGATGTAGAAAAGTTGAGCCGTTTTTCGAGGGGAGGATAGAAACATACGGGGGCAGGAAAAAACAGGACCCGGAGGCCCTGATTTCCCTTGCCTTTTCACCCCCTACTTTTCTACTCCCGCCCTCCGTTTCCGGGCGTAATCGGCCTTCTGCCGCCGCTGCACCGCCGCCCGGCAGGCGGGGCAGTATTTGGCGTTGTTGGAGGCGGAGGAAAAGGCCCGCCCGCAGACCGCGCAGCGCCTCCCTGCCGCCTGCCGGAACACTTCCGCCTCCAGCCCTCTGCCCGCCTCGTCCTTTAGCAGCACATGGCGGAAGAACTTACAGCAGACGGAATAAGAAATGCTCTGGGGGCAGGCCACTTCCTCGCCCCTGTCCAGATACAGGCAGTTGCCGCTGTCGTAGTAGCTGCACCGCTCCCGGATGAGCCGCACCGCCTCCCGGCGCTGCTTTGCGTCCATACGGTACAGGGAACCGTTCGCCCGCCGCTCCACGGGCGGCAACTCTTTGATATGGAACATTTTCACCTTCCTTCCGGTTTTGGGCGTGAAAAAGCCACGCCTGCCGTGTCCGGCCTGCGTGGCTTCACCGCCCTGCTTCTTGGATGAACCGCTTCTTCACCGCCTCCATCCGCTTGATGACCCCGCTATGGGTCTTGTACCCCAGCCTGTCCGCGATCTCCTCATAGGTGTACCCCTCCACCCGCAACTCCAAAATCGCCATATCCTTTTTGGACAGGGTGGCCTTGAACCGCTGGCAGAAGTCCTCCGCCTCCACCCGCTCCGTGAAGTCCCCCTCCGGGGCGGGCAGGGAATGGATGCTGCTGCCCTCGTCCTCCATACATCCCTCCAGCGAAACGGTCTGCACCCGTTTTGACCGGGTGTGGTACCACTTGCGGAGGAAGTCCCTGCGGACATTGGTGTCCCACTTCTCAAAGTCCTCGTCGCAGGGCATCTCCCGCACGACTTCCAGCACCGGCCCCCAGCCCTGCTCCTCGATGGCCTGCTCCACCACCTGCTTCATCACTGCGCGCACATCCTCCGGGTCAAAGAAGGGTATCTCGAAGTCCGGGGGCAAGGCAAAGAGGGCCTGTACGCCCCAGCCCCGCACCTGTTCCACCCCTTTGGCCCACAGGGGCAGGGCGTAGGCCAGCCGCCACACGGGGGAGAAGCCCGTGTAGTGCTCTTTCCAGCCGCCGAAGCCGAAGTGGGGGAAGGCCAGCGAGGCCACGGCGTCCATGGCCTCGTTCAGGAATGCGTCGCTCAGGATGACTTCCGCCCATTCGGGGGAGGCGTTCAGGGCGCCCATGCTCCGGGGCAGCCTGCGGAGGGTGGGGAAGCGGGAGAGCAAGTCCGGTGGGAGCATATATACGAGGGGCAGGTAGCGGACGGGGCTGTCGTAGGGGAACTGATAGACAGTGGACATGGAAGCGGCCTCCTTTCTGAAATCAATCTGCCTGCAATATTTTACGACACAAGTATATACCAAATGTTCCACAACGGCAAGATTTTTTCGTCTGAAGCACGCCATGTCTGGCTGTCCCATGGGCACAAAAATTTGCCGCCGCACTACTAAAATAGTGTTGACAATGCAGAACTATTGTGGTAGTATCATAGCAGGATCTATTGCAATAGTCCGAAGGAAGGTGTGTCATATGGCAATCAAACTCTTTGACTCTGAGTTAAAAGTCATGGATGTGTTGTGGAAAGAAGGTGATAAGACCGCAAAGCAGATCTCTGATATCCTCAAAGAGGAAATCGGATGGAACATGAACACCACCTACACCGTTATCAAGAAGTGCATCGCCAAGGGGGCAATCGAGCGGACGGAGCCGAACTTCCAGTGCCATGCACTGATCCCAAAGGAAGTGGTACAGGAGGCGGAAACGGCAGAACTGATCGGGAAGTTGTTTGACGGTTCCCCCGACCTGCTCTTTGCCTCCCTGCTGGGCCACCAGAAACTGTCCAGAGACCAGATCGAAAGGCTGCGCCGGATGGTGGATGCACTGGAATAGGGGTGAGCGTATGAGCCTTTTTCAAATGAGCGTGGCCGGGGGCGTATTGATTTTATTTATTGTCGTCATCCGGGCCGTGGCGATCCATCGCCTGCCGAAAACGACCTTTTTCGTGTTGTGGCTTATCGCTGCTTTGCGTCTGCTCCTGCCGCTGTCCATCCCCTTGCCGGGCGGATTGCCGGTAAATGTCGCCTCGATTTCTGATGCGGTTCAGGATTTTGCCGCTCAAAATTTCGTCCAAGGGAACGAGGAGGGTTCTTCGTCCACTCAGGCTCCGCCATCTTTTGCCCCTGATGTGGAACCTGGCGAACAATTCCAAGCAACAGCGCAGGAAATAGAACGCGTTCCTGTTTTTGTGGTGGTCTGGCTGGCAGGTTCCCTGCTTTTGGCAGCGTATTTTACGATCTCTTACCTGAGAAGTTTGCAGAAGTTCAGGATGTCCCTTCCAGACAACACGCCGTATGTTCAAAGGTGGCTGTCCGAACACCGAATTACCAGACCTCTTGAAGTACGCAGTTCCGATTTGATCTCGTCCCCCCTGACCTACGGCATCCTGCGTCCGGTGATACTATTGCCGAAGAAGTTTGACCGGAGCGATGAAACGGCGCTCCAGTATGTGTTGGCCCATGAGTATATCCATATCCGGCGGTTTGACGCTATTACGAAAATTCTCTTTGCCGCCACTCTCTGCGTCCACTGGTTCAACCCGCTGGTCTGGGTGATGTATGTTCTTGCAAACAGGGATGTGGAATTGTCATGTGATGGGTGCGTCCTCCGTATGCTTGGCGAAAAGGAAAAATCTGCTTACGCCCGGGCTCTAATCCGCATGGAGGAAAGAAAAAGCGGGATGTCTGCCCTATACAGTCATTTCAGCAAAAATGCAATTACAGAAAGGATTGAAGCAATTATGAAATTCAAGAAAACCTCTATCGCCGCTTGTGCTTTGGCCCTAGTTGTGACGGTCGGTGCCACAACGGCCTTTGCTGTTTCCTCGTCTGATGGCAACGGGGCACATAGTTGGATCAGCAGGGATGATGCAACCTTGATCGATTTGGAGAGTATTAACGCAAAATTTAGTAACACTGGTACAGACGCAATACAATTTGCGGATGAGGCTGATGAACCCAAACTAATTGATTTGACCGATGCAGGCTCTATTTTTGAGAATGGGGAACTAGCCATGGTGGAACTACTGGACGATAATTCCACAGGCCGCATCCTTGAAAGTGCCGGAGACTGCTTTATGTCGCTCGAAAATGGGATGCCCATGACGATTGGTGTCGGAAATTGGAAGCAAGGCAATACATTTGAACTTAATAGCCAAAGTGAAAAGGCAAACGAAATAAAACTCACTATTTGCAGCACAAGCACAGGGGAGACTTGGCCCTATATTCTGGAAACCGGGACAGGAAGCATTACCTTTACTGCTCCTTATGACGGAGAGTTTGAAATCAGCGTTGAAAATCTATCCGCTACAAATGCAAAATTGTCAATCACATATGCGCTCAATTCAGTAACAAACATGGACCATATGGCGAACATGGATAGTCCTGATTTGCAAAATACAGTCCATATGGATATGACCTTAGTTTCTGTCAGCCATGATGACGAGTCCAAATTCACTCCCGAGGAATGGGCCGAGATACTGAAACAAATCGAACTGGGCAATATCTCTTGGGAAGATTGAGTTTCCTCTCAACATCAGGTTCTCTTCCTAACGGATAGTAAAAATCACTGTTTCGGGGTGCACGCAATAGCAACCCAGGCGGGGCCGTCAATGGTCGAGATGAACGGCGCTCAAGTGCGCCGCCATTGACCGCCTCCGCCCGGTCTTGCTTTCGGGTAATCAAGGCGGGCAAGCCCAAAAGTGCTTGCCCGCCCTCTTTGATTTTTTCTGAGTGGTGCGTCATCCGGGGCACTTATCTCAGCCCTGCGGGGGACGAAGGATGAGGGACGGGGGCTTGTATACCTGCCGCCGCTCTCCGGGAACAGGCAGGGGTTTTGTCCCCTCCCGGGCACAAAACCCTGCCCGTTCCCCTGCCGGGCAAACCGAGCGTTTCCATCCGGCGAAACCCTCCTTTTGCCCGTCAGCCGCACCGGCAGGTATAACACACTATACCTTGCAAGCAAGGTCGTGTGCCAAAGGGGGTACCCCTTTGGAAACCCCGGTTTTGTCGGGGTGTGGCCACAGACCGCAATCCTGCGCCCATGTCCCATCCCTCCAAAACCAAATGAAGCGGCCACGCCAGCCCATCCCCATAGGCTGATGTGCGCCGCTTCTTTGTACGGCCACCGGGCCGGGACGGGGGGAGAAAACCGTAATTCAGAAAAATTGCATCTCCGGGTTGTAATTTTTCATTATTTGGGTTATAATAAATCTAACCCAAATAGGAGGTCACGAAATGAAGGAAGTGGGTAAGCGGTTGAAGGCCCTGCGGGAGAGCATCGGCATCTCTCAGGTGAAAATGGCCGAGGCCATCGGCTCCACGCAGTCCAGTGTCAACCGCTACGAAAACGGGCAGTCCAGCCCCTCCGTCGAACTGCTCCGCCGATATGCGGATTACTTCGATGTGTCGCTGGATTATATCTTCGCCCGGACGGACAAGCCTCAGGGCAAGATATACGAGTTCAGGCCCAAGGCCAGCCCGGCGCGGGAGGAGATGCGCCGCTTTATCGAGATGTGCTTTGACCCCCAGTCCCCTATGAATGAGAAGCTGAAAGAGACCCTGCTGCGTATGATGGAGGATGGAGAATGAAAGCAGTTATCTATGCCCGCTATTCCTCAGACAGCCAGCGGGAAGAAAGTATTGAGGGACAGATCCGGGAGTGCACCGCCTTTGCCGGGAAGAACGGCATCACCGTCCTGCGCCATTACATAGACCGGGCCTTTTCTGCCAAGACGGACAACCGCCCGGAATTTCAGAACATGATCAAGGACAGCGGCAAGCGCCTGTTCGATATGATCATCGTCTGGAAGCTGGACAGGTTTGCCCGCAACCGCTACGACAGCGCCCGCTACAAGGCCGCACTGAAAAAGAATGGGGTCAAGGTGGTGTCCGCCACCGAGGTCATTTCTGACGGGGCCGAGGGCATCATATTGGAAAGTGTGCTGGAGGGCTACGCTGAATACTACTCCGCAGACCTGTCCGAGAAGGTAGTCCGGGGCATGACGGAGAACGCCCTGAAGTGCAAGTACAACGGCGGCACCCTGCCCATCGGCTACCAGATCGACAGTGAGCAGTACTTTCAGCTTGACCCGCTCACCGCTCCCTTTGTCCGGGAGGCGTTCCAGCGTTATGACGAAGGAGCCACCATGACGCAGATACGGGACTGGCTCAACGAGCAGGGCGTGAAGAACACACGGGGCCAGAAGATGAGTTACAACAGCGTCCAGCACCTTCTGAGCAACCGCCGCTATATCGGGGAATATACCTACCGGGACATTGTAGTGCCGGACGGTATTCCTGCCATCGTCCCCCAGGACCTCTTTGACCGGGTGCAGGAAAAACTGGCGAAGAACAGAAAGGCTCCTGCCCGCCACAAGGCCGAGGACGATTACCTGCTCACGACCAAGCTGTTCTGCGGCTACTGCGGGGCCTACCTCTGCGGCGAGAGCGGCACCAGCCACACGGGGAATGTCCACCATTACTACAAGTGCGTGTCGGTGAAAAAGAAGCGCACTGAGTGTCACAAGAAGTCCGTCCGCAAAGAATGGATCGAGGATTTGGTGGTAAACGAAACCATGAAGATGGTGATGGACGACAAGGCGATTGAAGCTATCGTGTCCATGCTGATGGACTTGCAGGACAGGGAGAATGTGAACCTGCCCCTCTACGAACAGCAGCTGCGGGAGGCGGACACGGCCATCCAAAACCTGCTGAACGCCATCCAGCAGGGCATCCTCACGAAATCCACCAAAAGCCGTTTGGAGGAATTGGAGGCCACAAAAGAGGAACTGGAAACGAGGATCGCCTGCGAGAAGCTGGCGAAGCCCAAGGTGAGCGCCGAGTTCATGACCTTCTGGCTCCACCGCTTCCGCAAGCTGGATGTGCGGCAGAAGTCCCACCGGAAGATGTTGATTGATACTTTCATCAACGCCATTTTCTTGTATGATGATAAAATGGTGATAACCTTCAACTACAAGGACGGGACGGACACCATCACTTTTGATGACCTCAAGACCGCCCTTGCCGATATGAAAACAGGTTCGGATTTGGATTGCTCAACGGCACCACAGGTCCCGAATGCGAAAGCATCCGGGACTTTTTATTTGCCATTCATTTTCCCGTCCCGCCGGAAGTTTGAGAACGCAAACAGAAGATCGTGAAGGGTGACGCCGACAGCAGGGTCCATCAGGCGGCCCCCAAGAGAAGTACAGCAGGGCCAAGCGCCGGAACCGCCGGAAATGGGGCCGGATCGGCTTTTTTGCGGCGATCCGCTTTACTTCCAGGGCCCGCTGCACAACACTTGTATTCTGTGGCCTCATTATGGTATAATTATCTTACAATAAGGAGGTGCCACAATGCCGCAAATCGTTCCCATTAAAGAATTAAAGAACACAAACCGGATCTCCCAGATGTGCCATGAGTCCGGGGAGCCAATTTACGTGACCAAAAACGGCTATGGCGATTTGGTGGTTATGAGCATGGAAACCTATGAGCGCCAGATGGTATTGAATGAAGTGACCGCAAAGCTGGCAGCTGCAGAAGAGGACGTCGCCGCCGGACGAGTTGCCCCCGCCAAGGAGGCGTTTGCGGCGCTGAGAGAAAAGTATGGCCTATAACATTGTGATCACCCAGCAGGCCGACCGGGATATGGATCAGATTTTGGCTTACCTGACACAGCAGTTATTCTCTGAGCAGGCCGCCGCCGCTTTGGTGGTTCAGTACACGGATGTATTGGAAAAGCTGGAGCAGTTCCCGAACCTTTTTGAAACAGTCCGCAATGTCGGCCAGGTCGGAAAGGAATACCGGAAATTTCGGATGGGAAATTATGTGGGCGTGTATCGCGTGCAGGAAGAGGAAAAGCGCGTGATCATTCTCCGTATTTTCCACGGTTCGCAAAATTATGCCCGTTATCTTTAAGGAGCGGTCCCTGCCTCAAAGAGCAAGTTTTATCATCCCAACCTGCAAAGCGGGACGCGGAAGCCATGGCTTCCGCGTCCCGCTTTGCACCAAGTACCCACTTTGGCACACACAAAAGCCCGGCCCGCAGGTTGTTTCCTGCAGGCCGGGCGGTTTATTTAGGGGATCTTCCGGGATGGCGGGGTGCTGCCGGCGTGTTACTGGGCGGCGGTGGTGCTGCCCAGGGTAACGTCAAAGCTCATCAAAGAGCCGTCGCGCTCCACTTGAATGGTAACGGTGTCGCCCACGTTCTGGTTCTGCAGGTAACCGGTCAGATCGCTGCTGCTCGAAACCACCACGTCGCCGATGGAGACGATGCGGTCGCCGGGCTGCAGGCCGGCCTCGGCCGCGCCGCTGCCGTCGTTGACCTGGGCGATGTAGACGCCGTAATCGCTGACGTTATACTGCATTGCCGTCTGCTGGTCGCTGATGGTGATGACCACCACGCCCAGCGCCGGGCGGGGCACATAGCCGTTGTCGATCAGCTGCTGGGCCACCTGCACCGCCGTGTTGATGGGGATGGCAAAGCCCAGGCCCTCGGCGTCGGTAGAGTCGCTCTTGGCGTTGACAATGCCGATCAGCTCGCCGTTGGCGTTGAACAGGCCGCCGCCGGAGTTGCCGGGGCTGACTGCGGCGTTGGTCTGGATCAACGTCATCTCGGTGTTTTCAACGGTGACCTGACGGTTCAGCGCGCTGATGATGCCGTTGGTGACGGTGCCGCCCAGGGTGCCCAGGGGGTTGCCCACCGCGACCACATCCTCGCCCACGGCAAGGCTGTCGCTGTCGCCGATGACCGCCGGGGTCAGGCCGGTGGCGTCGATCTTCAGCACGGCAATGTCGGCCACGCTGTCAGAGCCCACCACGGTGGCGGTGTACTGCTGGTCGCTGTCGTACAGCTGGACGCTGACGTTGGATGCGCCGTCAATGACATGGGCGCAGGTCAAAATATAGCCGTCCTGCGAGATGATGACGCCGGAACCGGCGCCGCTCTGCACGTAGTTGTAGCTGTCGCCAAACCAGGAGATGCCGGAGCTGACCATCTGCTCGGTGGTGATGACCACCACGCTGGGGCTGACCAGGCTGGCCACGTCCTGGGTGGAAAGCTGGGTGCCGCCGGTGCTGCCCTGGCTGCTGGCGGTGGTGTCGCGCTCAACGGTCTGCAGCACCACACTGCTGCCGGTCAGGCCGGCGCGGGACGCCACCACAGCGCCCGCCATGCCGCTGCCAAAGCAGACAGCCACAGCCGCCACGCCGGCCACCACGCGCAGGGCAATCTTTTTGCCCTTTCCCTTTTGCTTTTTGGGGGGCTGGGTGGGGGCGCTGGCGTAGCTGTACCCGCCGGCTGCGCCGCCGTGCATGGTGCTGGTGTAGCCGTCGCCGGGCTGCTGCGCCGCGCCGTCTGCATCAGGCCGGGCGCCTGCGGCAGCCTGGCTGCCGGGCTGGGCGTCCTCCTGCGAGAAATCGGTGCGGGCGGTGTTGGCGGTGTTCATGCCGCTGCTGCCCACGTTGGGGTAGCCGCCGGCTTCCGGCTGGCTTTGGCCGGCCTGCCCCTGCGGGGCGGCGCCTGCCTCCGGGTCGCTGCCCTGGGGGGCGGCGGGCTCGCCGCCGGGTTCGTTGTTGTTTGCGTTATTATGATAAAGTCCCGAATAATCAAATTCGTTGCTCATACAACTCTTCCTTTCTGTGTGATGAAAGAAGGCCGCCGGGCGGGTCCTGCCGCCCTTTCCTGACCTTTGGCTATAGTATAGGCGCTAATTGTGAAATACGTTTTTTGCCCCCGTGAAATAAATGTGAAACCGCCGATTGACAGCCCGGCCGCCGCGCCGTACAATACTGTTCAAACGGACACCCGCCGCTTTATCAAAATGCAGAAAGGCAGGCATCGTATGCGTGTGGAATGTCAGGCCGAAGCCGCCGGGCTGCGGTATGTGCTGTACAAGGAGGCCGAGCCCATCGGCCAGGCATTGCTGGCCGACGGCTGCCTGGCCGGGCTGGAGGTCACCGCCTGCTGGCGGGGCCGGGGCTACGGCAGCTACCTGGTAAAGGAGCTGCTGCGCCAAAACGGCGGGTTTGACCCCGCGGCCGAGACCCGCTTTACCGCCCCGCTGCCCGCGCCGGAAAACACCGCCGCCTGGGCGCTGGCACGGCGGTTCGGCTTTGTGCGCCAGGGCGACGCGCTGTGCCGCCTGCACGTGCCCGACCTGACCGCCGTGCGGCTGGCCCAGCAGCTGCTGGCCGGCACGGTAAAGCCCGGCGGGCTGTGCGTGGACGCCACCTGCGGCAACGGCCACGACACGCTGTTTTTGTGCCGCCTGGCCGGGCCGGAAGGGCATGTGATCGGGCTGGACATCCAGCCCATGGCGGTGCAGGCCACCAACACGCTGCTGGCCCAAAACGGCATGGACCGCATCGGGCAGGCGATCCTGGCCGACCACCGGGACCTGCTGCGCTTTGCGCCGGCGGGCTCGGCGGACTGCGTAATGTTCAACTTTGGCTGGCTGCCGGGCGCGGCCCATACGGTGCACAGCCAGGCTGAGGCGTCGGTGGCGGCGGTGCGTGCCGCGCTGGAGGCGCTGAAACCCGGCGGGGTGCTTTCGGCAGTGCTGTACAGCGGCAAGGTCATCGGCCGCAGCGAAAAGCAGGCGGTGCTGGACTACCTGCAGGGCCTGCCGCTGACGCGGTACACCGTGCTGGTCTGCCGGTTTGCCAACTGGGCCGAGACCGCTCCCCTGCCCTGCCTGGTGTTCAAGCGGCCCGCCGGGCAGTAAAGCCGGCCGCATTTTCGGGCGGGCTGCGCCATGCGGGGCCGCGCTCCCAACGCGCCCCAAAAATTTGAATGGAAAACGAAAGAACGGAGGGATCTTTCATGCTGTTTGTCTGGTACCCCAACTGCAGCACCTGCAAAAAAGCCAAAGCCTTTTTGGACAGCCGCGGCGCCGCGTACACTGCGCGGGACATCAAGGCCGACCGCCCCGCCGAGGCGGAGCTGCGCGCCTGGCAGGCGGCCGGCGGCCTGCCGCTGAAAAAGCTGTTCAACACCAGCGGCCAGCTGTACAAAAGCCTGTCCCTGAAAGACAAGCTGCCCGCCATGGGCGAGGACGAGCAGTTTGCCCTGCTGTCCGGCGACGGCATGCTGGTCAAGCGGCCCATCCTGGTATTGGATGACGGCCGGGTGCTGGTGGGCTTCAAAGAAGCCGAGTGGGCGGCGGCGCTGGGGCAGTAACGCCCCGGCCAGGCCGCAATACCGTGCAGAAAAGTCCGTGTCAAAAAGATTTGGCACGGATTTTTGTGTTTGTCCAAAAAATTGGGTGGACATCCGGCCGGTTTTCGCGCACAATAGGATCAGAAAACACCGGGGAAGGGGGACGCCGCATGGACATCGGCCAGAAGCTAAAACAGGCCCGCACCGCAGCCGGCCTGACCCAGGAGCAGGCCGCCGGGGCGCTGGGGGTCAGCCGGCAGACGGTATCCAACTGGGAGAACTGCCGCTCCTACCCGGACGTCGCCATGGTGCTGGCCATGAGCGAGCTGTACCGCGTCAGCCTGGACGAGCTTTTGAAGGGGGACCGCAAAATGATCGACCACCTGGAACAAAGCACCGACACGGTGGCCAGCCGCAACCGCCTGGCCCGGCGCATCACGGTACTGGCCTACCTGGTGGTGTGGGCGCTGGTGATCCTGACCTTCTGGCTGGGCGGCCGGCAGGACGCCATGGGCTACGCGCTGGTCAACCTGTACCTGGTGCTGCCGGTGACCACGCTGGCGGCGTCGGCGGCGGTGGGCCTGGACGAGGGCTGGCGGGGCATCCGCTGGCTGATGCTGCTGTTTTTCGGCGTCCTGTACATGCTGGCACCCTACGCCACTTTCTCGCTGGCCAACATGGCCAGTTTTGGGCAGCTGCGCCTGCCCGAAGCCGCCGCCATGCTGCCCGGCATCCTGTGCGCGGCGGCAGGCATGGGCATCGGCTGCCTGGTGCGGCGGCTGAAGCAGCGCCGCAGGCAGAACGGCCCGCAGTGATCCGCAGGCGCAAAGCCGGCCCCGGCAGGCGGGAATGTCCCCGCCGCCGGGGCCGTTGGTTATTTGCCCTGTCTTTTTCAACTCTGCACCAAATTTATTTTTTACTATTTCTGCGCAAACAATGCTACTACACTTTCCACCAGCGATTTACTATCCATGGAATCTGCATTATCCAATATGCCTTTTACTTTCTCCACAAAATCAGGCGACAATTTTGACTCCATTAGTTTTGTGACCCAATCTACATCTTCCAGTGTTTTTTTGCCCAGATACACTTGTTCAAAAGCATAAATCGTTCCTTTCCCCAAAGAGACAACAATGCTCGCTGCAATAACTGCGTTCAGGACGCTGGCGCCCAGGTTAATGCCCGGTATCGCTTTTAACGCTGCAATCGCTGTTTTCGCCGCTACGCTCACCGTTCCGACTTGAACAATAGAGTTTAGGAATCTTTTTGATTGTTCATTGTTCGCCACCCCATATATTCTTGCTATGCCATTGATTTCTGCTACTTCAAGTGGCGTCAAAATCACGGCATCGGCAATGGGGATTGGAACTGCGCCAACCACAGCCGCGGTTGCGGCTGAAAACCCAACCACACCATGCGCAAGATACCTTTTGCGGTTCAGCTTAAAATTGGCCAAGTCAGTATTGCCCGCCTGCAGTCCTTCCGGCATCAACTCATTTGTCGCATCAATCAATTCTGTAATACCTTCTGGCGGCGCAAATGCTGTATCGTTCAAGCGATAAATAGACGCAACTACAGGGACTATCTTTTTCAAGTTTTTACTGTAACGCTTTTGCGAGTTGAATGCGGCTTGTACCATCGCAATATTTTCCTCACGCTCCAGCATTGAATAAGACTTTGTGATCACCACAATAATGGGAACACTTTTCCACATTCTGGTTGCGCGCAACATACTCAGGATCGATCTTGGAAATAATTTCCGTGATGTCCCGTCTACACAAAACCAAATCACATTAATTTGATTATTTTCTTGACCTTCTTTCGCACATCTTTTCGACCATTGCATTACCGCATGAATAGCCGATAGTTCTTTAAGATAAGACGGCTCGAATCCAATGGTGTCGATTACTCGGAACGGTAATTCTTCACTTTCATATATTTCCAGCTTATCGGTTGTCCCCGAAATGCCAGCTCCTGTTTTTGTTTTTTCAACTCCAAGGACTGCATTAATCAATGTTGACTTTCCAACGCCAGAATTTCCAATCACAAGAACATTTCCCCGCTCCATATCACGAAGCTCCTTTCCAATGTCTTTTGCCATTTTGGATTTGCATTATAGCCCTTGCATTTTTTGCGAAGAAAAGCTATGCACCGAAGTATCACAAGTTTCACAATTTCCCAAAAGACTTAGCGGCTGCGCGCAGCGTTTCCACTTCCGGTTCGGTCAGCTCCCGGTAGTCGCCGGGGGCCAGGGCGGCGTCCAGCGCCACCCCGCCGATGGCGGTGCGGTGCAGCGCGTTGACGCCCGCGCCGTACACGCCGAACATCCGCTTGATCTGGTGGTACACCCCCTGCCGCAGCACCACCCGCACCCGGCAGGGGTCGCCGCCGGCCGGCTCGGCCAGGGCGGGGGCCAGCGTCTGCCCGTCCGCCAGCGTGACGCCCGCCGCAAAGCCGGCGGACATTTGCGGCGTCAGCGGGGTGTCCAGCGTGACCAGGTATTCCTTGGCCACATGGCGGCCGGGGGCCAGGATGTCGTGGGCCAGCCCGCCGTCGTCGGTCAGCAGCACAAAGCCGGTGCTGGTCTTGTCCAGCCGCCCGGCGGGGAACAGCTGCCGCCGGGGGTAGTCCCCCGCCGCCAGGTCCACCACCGTGGTGTCGCGGGCGTCCCGCGCCGCCGAGACCACCCCCGCGGGCTTATTGAGCATAAGGTAAACAAACTGCCGGTACTGCCCCGCCAGCGGCTGCCCATCCACACAGACGGCGGCGGTATGCTCGTCCAATTGGGTGTCAGCCTTTCTGCACACTGTCCCGTTTACCGTCACGCTGCCGCGGGCGGCCAGGCGGCGGCTCTCGCTGCGGGGGATGCCCAGCCGCTGGGACAGGTACTTGTCCAGCCGCATCACGGGTGTTCGGCGGTGATGTCCGCCGTGATGCCGCGGGTGACGGCGACAAGGTCCGCGGGGGCCGCCTCGATCTGGGTGCCGATGCGCCCGCCGGACACCAGCATGGAAGGCTGGGCCAGGCAGCTGGCGTCAAACACCGTCTTGTACTGCTTTTTCATGCCCACCGGGCTGCAGCCGCCGCGGATGTAGCCGGTGACCTTGTTGATGTCCGCCACGTGGATCATGGCCACGCTTTTGACGCCGGCGGCCTTGGCGGCCTTTTTCAGGTCCAGATCAGCCAGCACCGGCACCACAAACACATAGTAGTTCCGGTCCGCCCCCTGGGTGACCAGCGTTTTGAACACCCGCGCCGGGTCCTGCCCGGTCAGCTTTGCCACCGTGGCGCCGTCCACGGCGGCGCCCTCCTGGTGGGGATACTCGTGCGCGGTATAATGGATCCTGGCGCGTTCCAGCATGCGCATGGCGTTGGTTTTGGCTTCCTTGCCCATAGCGAACCTTCCCTTTCCTTGGCGGCTGCCCGCCGTTTCTGCCCTTATTATAGGCGGTGGGGGCAGCGTTGTCAAAAAAGGCGGCGAAAGGGGGTTGACTTTAGTGTATTAAAGTGTTAAACTGTCCATACTGTCCCTGCGGCGCTCTGCGCGCAGGTGACGCGGAAGAGAGAGAAAGAACAAAAGAAACCAACAAAGCGCGAGTGACATAAGAAACCAAAGGTTCCAAAGGAACCGCGCGGAAGAGAAGGAGTCATTTCCCATGATCGTCATTTTGAAACACAACGCCCCGGAGGAGAAAATTTACGCTTTCTGCCGCGAGTTGGAGGCGATGGGCTTCCAGATCAACGACTCGGTGGGCAGCGACACCCACATCCTGGGCCTGATCGGCGACACCAAGGCGCTGAGCGAGAGCTGGCTTTTGGCCAACCCCATTGTGGACAGCTGCCGCCGGGTGTCGGAGCCGTACAAAAAAGCCAACCGCAAATTCCACCCGGACGACACGGTGGTGGAGGTGGGCGGCGTCAAGGTCGGCGGCGGCCACTTTGCCGTGATGGCCGGCCCCTGCAGCGTCGAGAGCGAGGCCCAGATCACCGAAGTGGCCCGGCGGGTGCAGGCGGCGGGCGCGTCGATCCTGCGGGGCGGCGCCTTCAAGCCGCGCACCAGCCCCTACTCCTTCCAGGGCCTGCGGGCCGAGGGGCTGGAGCTGCTGAACAAGGCCAAAAAGGCCACCGGCCAGCCCATCGTCACCGAGCTGATGGACAGCGTGCACATCCCGCTGTTTCTGCGGGAAGGCGTGGACATGATCCAGATCGGCGCGCGCAACATGCAGAACTTTGAGCTGCTGAAGGCGGTGGGCCGCACCGACAGGCCGGTATTGCTCAAGCGCGGGCTTTCGGCCACGCTGGAGGAGCTGGTGATGAGCGCCGAGTACATCATGGCCGCCGGCAACCCCAACGTGATTCTGTGCGAGCGGGGCATCCGCACCTTCGAGAACAGCATGCGCAACACGCTGGACATCTCGGCGGTGCCGATGCTGAAAAAGATGACCCACCTGCCGATCATCATCGACCCCAGCCACGCGGCGGGCATCGCCTTTATGGTACCCAGCCTGGCGGCGGCCGCGGTGGCCGCCGGGGCGGACGGTTTGATGATCGAGGTGCACAACGACCCCGCCCACGCCAAAAGCGACGGCGCCCAAAGCCTGACCCCCGACCAGTTCGACAGCCTGATGGCCACGCTGAAGCCGGAGGTGGAGTTCTTTGGCAAGGCGCTGAACTGACGCCGGGCCGGACACCGCTTTTCCCCGCCCCCACTGCCGGTCTGGCGCGGCCGCCTGCTTTGCAGTTTTCCCGCAGGCCCGCCGGTTTTTGCCGGCGGTGGGGACGCTCCCTTTTCATACAGGACCGCCCGGCGGGCAGCACATTTTTGTGCCGGCCCGCCGGGCGGTCCTGTGTTTTGTTTGGGGTTGGTCGGCGCACCGCTTTTTTTGCGCGGACGCGCGCCCGGCCGGCTCACGCCCAGATGCTGCCGTCCTTGCCGGAGCCCAGCTCAAAGTGGCATTTCACAATGCCCAGGTCCAGTTTGGTGTAAAAGCCGGCGCCGGGTTTGGCCTGCACGCGGCCGTCGCTTTGCAGCGTCAGGGTGAATTTCTGCTGGTTCATGGCGGTGGGGGCAAGCAGCGCGGCCTGCACGCCCTGCCGGAACCAGTCCGGGCAGGCGGCGTCGGCGCGGCTGACCTGCTCCGGCGTTTTGCTCCTGTGGGGCGCGCCCTGGGTCTGGCCGTACCCGATGGCGATCACACAGCAGAGCTTTTCGCCCGCATCCAGCCGGTAAGCGCCGCTGACCTTGGCAAAGGTCATTGCCACCCAGCAGGTGTTCAGCCCCAGGGCCTGGGCCTGCAGCACCACCCGCTGGCCCCAGTAGCCGCAGGTCTGTTCCAGCGCGGGGCCTTTTTTGCCCACCATGGCGATGTAGTTCTTTACGCCCGAAAACTTGCCGTAATGGGCCATAAAGCCGTCAAAGGCGCGGGGTTCCTCCCGCACCAGCTGGATATGCAGCCCGCTTTGGCGGTTGCAGTCCTCGATGCAGGCCTGCAGCGCCGCAAGCGTGTCGCCCGTGATGGGCGTATCCCGATAAGCGCGCACCGAATGGCGCGCCTGCATAACATCCAAAAGCGGTCGATCCATATGGTATTGGCCTCCTATTGTACTGCGTCTGCCCGCGGCGGGGGCGGCGCGGCCGGGGCCTGCGGCGCGCTGCGGTCGGGCGCGCCGGCGGCGATGCGCTGCACGTCCAGCACCAGCCCCGTCAGCTGGCGCAGCAGCGCGGGGTCGGGTGCAAGATAGTGATAGACGCGGGCGCCCTCGCGCCGGGTGCGCACCAGGCCGGCCTGCCGCAGCACGTTCAAATGCCGCGATACCGCCGGGCGGGAAAGGCTGGCCTGTGCGGCCAGGTCCACGGCGCGGCAGCCGCCGCAGGGGCCGGACAGCATGGCAAGCAGCAGCTGCTGGCGGCTCTCGTCCCCCAGGGCGGCCAGCAGCCCGCGGCAGTCCGCAAGCTCCCGGCGCAGCCGGGCAATATCGCCGGCGGTGTTTGCCATATCCGCGCCCCCTGTCGTTTTTGCAGTCTTGATCCATACCGGTATATGGCGTATTATACCACACCCCGCCCCGGCCGGCAAAACCGGAAAGAAAATTGAGCAGGTCGCCCGGCGCACGGCAAAGCCCGGCCCGCCGGAAAACAGCTTTCCGGCGGGCCGGGCCTTTTGTTCGATCGTTTTGGCTGCGCGGCAAAGGGCGCTTTACGCCAGGCCGTCCACCTGCATCGGCTGCATGGGGGCCGCCGACGCCTGCATGCCCTGCGCCTGCACGGCGATCCGCCGCGACGCGGGATAAAACCGGGTGGCAAACACCGTGCTGCCGCCGTTGATGTAGCACTCCACCGAGGAGGTATCCACCAGCACGTCCAGCTCCAGCGGGCCGGGCGCATCCAGCCGGGCGCGGCGGACGGTGCGCCCGCCGGAGATGGCCGGGTCGGTAAAGCGCAGCGTAAACACCCGCCCGCCGGCGTCATAATCCAGTTCTAGCCCGCCGGCCAGCGTCAGGCGGCAGCTGCCGGCCGCCCTGGCCCGCAGCCGGAAGGGTGCTTCGACGGCGGCGGTCTCCCCTTCCGGCAGCGGACGGGGCGCGCCGCACAGCGCGTCCAGCTCCCGCACCGGGGTCTGGCAGAGGCGGCCGTTTTGCAGCGTGACCTGCCGCGGCACCGTCAGGCAGTGCTGCCAGCCCAGCGCCGTGGTGGGGTTGGCGTAGTCGGCGTCGGGGATGCCCATCCAGCCGATCAGGATGCGCCGCCCGTCCGGCGCCCGGAACGTCTGGGGCGCGTAAAAGTCAAAGCCCATGTCCCACTCGGCAAAGCTGTACAGGCGGCCCTCGGCCAGGTCGCCGTCCACGGCAAAATGGCCGCTCTGGTAGACGTTCTGGCAGGTATAGGTCCCGTGGGGCAGCCCCTGGGGCGACAGGCTGAGGAAGCCCTGCCCGTCCAGTTCAAAATAATCGGGGCACTCCCACATGTAGCCAAAGGCCGGCTTTTGTTCCAGCACGGCTTCCAGCTGCCAGTGCAGGCCGTCGGCGCTGCGGTACAGCAGCACCCGCCCCGCGTCGCTGCGGCTGCGCGCCCCCAGCACCATGCGCCAGCCCAGCGCCGTGCGCCAGACCTTGGGATCGCGCACGTGGCAGCTGCAGTCGGCGGGATAATCGCCGTTGGTCAAAAGCAGCCGCTTTGGGCCCATGGTGCGGCCGTCCGCCGTCTCGACGCAGAGGGTGTTGCCCTCCCGCCCGGCGGTGACATAATCATAATCACCGGGGTGCTTGACATTGCCGGTGTAGTACAGCCGCAGCGTGCCGCCGTCCGCCGCCGCGCTGCCGGAGTATACGCCGTCCGCGTCCCGCGGATGGTCGGGCGTCAGCGGCACGCCGGTGAAGGTCCAGTGCAAAAGATCGGGGCTTTCGTAATGGCCCCAGCATTTGGGGCCGCTGCCGTCCGCCGCCAAGGGGCAGTATTGGAAATAGACATGGTACCGCCCGCCGAACCAGCACAGGCCGTTGGGGTCGTTCAGCCAGCCGCGCGGGGGTTCCAGATGGAACGCCTGACGCCATTCAGCCATGGTTCGCCGTCTCCTTTTTGTCGTCGCGGTAGATCAGCATGGTGACCAGGAAGGCGACCGCAAAGGCCACCGCGATGCTGAGCAGGTACTGCGGCAGGTTGTGGGTGGTGATCAGGATGCCGAACACGCCGGTGATGCCGTAGGCGGTGGAGCTGACATGCAGCCAGCCGGCCACCAGCGCGCCCGCCGCGCCGCCCAGGATACCGGCGACGAAAGGCTTGAAGAACCGCATATTGACGCCGAAGATGGCAGGCTCGGTGATGCCCAGGAAGGCGCTGAGGGAGGCCGGGAAGGCCATGTTTTTCAGCTTGGCGTCACGGGTGCGCAGCGCAAAGGCAAGGGCGGCAGCGCCCTGGGCCACGTTGGCGGCACTGGCAATGGGCATCCAGGTATCAAAGCCGGTGGCGCTGAGCATGCCGGCTTCCAGCGCGTTGTACATGTGGTGGACGCCCGCCACGACGGTGGGGGCATAGATGGCGCCGCACAGGGCGGAGCCCAGGCCGAAGGGCAGGCCGATCAGCGCCTGCACCGCGTCCAGCACCCAGTTTTCCACCTGGCCGAACACCGGGCCGATGACGGTCAGCGTCAGGTAGCCGGTGACCACCACGCTGACCAGCGGGGTGACGAACAGGTCGATCATTTCGGGCACGATCTTGTGCAGCCGCTTTTCGATAAAGCACATGACCCACACGGCGATGATGACCGGGATCACATGGCCCTGGTAGCCCACCAGGTCGATGCTGTACAGGCCAAACCAGGCCTCGGCGGTGGGGATCTCGGCCGCGGTGGCCACGTTTCAGGCGTTGACCAGGTCGGGGTGGATCATGATCATGCCGATGACCGCGCCCAGGTACTGGTTGCCGCCGAACACCTTGGCCGCGCTGGTGCCGATCAGGATGGGCAGGAAGGTGAAGGCCGCGTTGCTGAACAGGTGGATGATGGTGTAGGTGCCGTTTTCGGTCAGGCCGGGGAACACGTTGGCAAAGCCTTCCAGCAGGCCCATCAGCAGGCCGCTGGCGACGATGGCCGGGATGATGGGCACAAACACGTCGCCCAGCGTCTTGATGGCCTGCTTGTACCAGGGCGCCTTGCTGGCGGCCGCCTGCTTGACCTCAGCGGTGGTAGCGGCCTCGATGCCGGCGGCGGCCACAAACTCGTCGTAGACCTTGTTGACGGTGCCGGTGCCGATGATGATCTGCAGCTGGCCGGAAGCCTCAAACACGGCCTTGACGCCGTCCACGTTCTCGACGGCCTTTTTGTCGCATTTGGCGTTGTCCGCGATCACCAAACGCAGGCGGGTGGCGCAGTGGGCCGCGCTGACCAGGTTTTCCCGGCCGCCCACCGCTTTCAAAATGTCCAGTGCTGTCTGCTTGTAATCCATACTCGATCCTCCTTGTGTCCGCAAGCGGCTCCGCAGGGAACCGATTTCATCCTTACAGGGCCTATTTTAGCATGGATATATGGCGCAGTCTATTGACGGATAGGACGAGATTTCCGGGCAAACGCTATCGGTTTCACATGGTTTCACACTTCCGGTCCCGGCAGGGCGCCCAGCGCGGCGGCGGTGGACTGGCGCTCCACCACCTCAAACCCCAGCTGGATGGCACGGGTGCCGGCCCCCTGGCGGCGCATCAGGTTGAGCAGCAGCTGGGCGGCCTCCTGCCCGCTGGTCTTGTAGTGCAGGTGGGCGCTGGTCAGCGGCACGGCCGCCACCCGCCCGATGGCCGAATCCCCGATGCCCGCCACCAGCACGTCCCGCCCCACCGTCAGGCCGGCCTCGCGGCAGGCCTGCATGGCCCCCACGGCGATGGTGTCGGTGGCGCAGAAGATGCCGTCCGGGCGGCGGCCGGCGTCCAGCATTGCGCGGGCCTGCCGGTAGCCGGATTCCATCGTGAATTGGGCCAGGAACATATCCTCCGCACGGGGCGGCCTGCCCGCCGCTTTCAGCGCGTCCAGGTACCCCTGGTGGCGGGCATAGCCGGCGGCGTGGTCCCGCGCGGTGACGCCGATGTACACCGGCCGCTTGCTGCCCCGGCGCAGCAGCAGCCCGGTGACCGCCCGCGCCGCGCCGTAATCGTCGTGGTAGACGCAGCTGTACCCCTCGTACTTTTGGGCGATGATGACCACCGGCAGGTGCATGCTCTGCAAGACCGCCCGGTGCTCCGGGGTAAAAATACTGGCCAGAAACAGCACCCCGTCCACCCCGCTGCGGCGGAAGGTGTCCAGATATTCCACCTCGCGGGCGGGGTCGTTGGCGGTGTTGGCCAGCAGCAGCTGGTAGCCCTTGTCCGCCAGCGCCAGGCTGATGCCGTCCACCACGCGGGCGGTGCTCTCGCTGCTCAGTCGGGGCATGACCACGCCCACCTGCCGGGTGCGGCGGGTGCGCAGCGTGCGGGCCTGCTGGCTGGGCAGGTAGCCGGTCTGCTCCACCACGGCGGCAATGGCGGCGCGCTTTTCGGCGCTGAGATAGCCGCCGTTGAAATAACGGCTGACCGCGGTCTTGGACACGCCCGCCAGCCGGGCGATCTCGGTAATGTTCATGGGACGGCGCCTCCTGTGGGATCGGTTTCAGATGGTTCCAGTATAGCAGAGGCCGCCCCGCCGGGCAAGCCCGGCCCCTTTTTCTGCGGCAGAAAAAACGGCCCCGGCAGCGGGAGGGCGTTTTTCCCTCCCCCGCTGCCGGGGCCGGCCTGTGCATTGTGTGTGTCAGCCGATGTTCATATCCACGCCGCCGGATACGCCGTTGACCTTGCCGGTGCTGGTGTACTGCCAGATGTCGTAGTGGTAGTTGAAATCCAGCGTGTCGCGGTACTGGGCGATCCAGATACGGTACTTGCTGATGTTGGCAAAGTTCAGCGAGTTGTAGAACCAGCTGGCGTAGGAGTATACGCCGGCGGCGTAGCCCGCATTGCGGATGGTCTCGCAGAAGGCGACGGCGTTGGCGGTGCGCTGCGCGGCCGAGATGCCGTCGGCGCGGCCGGTGTCGCCGGCCACCTTCTCGGTGTCGTAGTAGACGCCCAGCGGCAGGCCGTAGCCCTGGCACAGGCTCAGCACCATGCTGGCCTCCTCCACCGCCTCGGCCTCGTTGACGGCCTGGCTGTAGAAGTAGACGCCCACGCGCAGGCCGGCGGCCGTTGCGCCCTGGATGTTTTTGCGGAAGGTGGAGTCCTCCACCAGCGCGCCGCTGCCGTAACCGCGGTAACCCACGCGGATGATGGCAAAGGTGATGCCGTCCGCCGCCACCGCGTTCCAGTCGATATTGCCCTGATACTTGGACACGTCGATGCCGCGGGCGGTCTGGTTCAGCGCGCCGTCCGCCGCAAAGGTGTAGACGTTGCCCTGAATGACCTGGGTGCCGGTGACCGGCTGATGGGTAGCCGGGTCATAGTAATAGTTTTTGCCGTCGATGTTCTGCCAGCCGGTGTACTGGTATGTAATCTTCTCCTCCGAGGTGACCGCAAAGCCGTAGCTTTCCAGCTCCTTCGCGCCGATGGAATCCGGCCAGCCGGCGGTGGGGTCGCTGGGCGTGGGCGTGGGCGTCGGGGTCGGCGGCGGGGTGGGAGTGGGCGTGGGGGTCGGCGTCGGCGTCGGGGTCGGCTCCGGCGTGGGGGTCGGGGTGGGTTCCGGCGTCGGTTCCTGTGTCGGGGCTGCCGACGGGGTCGGCGTCACCGCAGGTGTCGGGCTGGCCGAGGGACTGGCAGACGGGTCCTGCGCGGGCGTCTCCTCCGGCGGGGTCGTTTCGGTGGAGTCTTCTTCGTTCAGCGGGGTGACGCCGCTGTCTGCCGGCGCGGCAGGCGCATTGCTGCCGTGCCGCAGCAGGCCCGCCAGGCCGACGCCCAGCGTGCCGCCGGCGGCCAGCGTGCGGGCGCTGCCGTCCCGCTGCGCGCCGGTCAGCTCGCCGTTCTCGTTATAGACAGGCTTGTAGGCGGTGACGGTGCCGTCTTTCAGCACCAGATAGTCGCCGGAAAGCTGCACCGTGTAAACGGTGGTGCGGCCGATCTCCTCCTGTTTGGGCTCGGCATAGGCAACGGTGTCAGTGATCTCGTCGGCCACCACGCTGCCCCCGCCGTAGCTGGAGTCCTCCTGGCTCTCCACCACCTCGTTGGCCTGGACGATCTTGTCCTTGACGGCCTCCACGTCGGCGTGGTATTCCACCTTCTCGTTGACCGTCACGGTCACAGGCGCGGGCATGTTGTAGCCCTCCACCTGGGGATAGCTGACGGTGTAGTCGCCCGGTTCCACATCCTCGGCCAGCACGGTGCCGCTGTCGGTGTCCACCGGGCAGACGATGGGCTCGGCGTCCGCCTTGGCGGCGCTGTCCTCGTCCACCGGGGTGATGGTAATGTCCATCTCCACGCCGGTCAGCGGCAGCTTGCCGTCGGCGGCGTCCAGGGCGGCGGTGTCCGCGGCGGCCACGTTCACCGTCTGGGCGGTGGTGGTATCTTCCGCATCGCCGTCAGGCTCGGTATCCACCATGCGGTACAGCTGCACGCCGATGTCCTGCTGCACCACCGAAACCTCGCCGTACACGTTCACCGCAGGGGCGGGCGTGGGCGACGGCGTGGGGCTGGGGGTGGCGGTCTCCTGCGTGGCGATGGGCTGGACCTCCGTTTCCGGCCGGGCCTGCCGGGCCGGCGCGTTGATAAAGGCCGACGCCATCACGCTGACGCCGATGCTGGCGCACAGCAGCATGGCGACGCAGCCCAGCGCCAGCTTGTACAGCGGCAGACGCTGCACGGCGCTGCCGGAAAAATATTTCATTGCTTTACGGTTACGCATAACTTCCCTGATTTCTCCTGCCGACCCGGCGGGCCGGGTCCCTGCCAAAACGAAAATTTGCCGATATATTTGTTATTATATACCCCCGCACGCCGCCGCGCAAGGGCAGACGGGCGGAAAAATATGTAAATTCTATCGGTGCAGCGATTTTTCTGCCGCCGCTTTTTCCACATCTTGTGGAGCCTGCCCGCACCGGCCACAACCGGCGCGGCGGCCGCCGGCTTACGCGCCCTGCTGTGCCAGCGGCAGATATTTTTCCACCAGCAGGTCCACGCAGGCGCCGTAGCTGCGCATGCCCAGTTCCTGGTCGTAACTTTGCAGAAAGCCCTCGTACACCGCGCTGCCCACCTGCTCCGCCGGGCCTTCCCAGCTTGCCCAGTAGGCGTCGTTGTCCGCCAGGTCGGCCAGGGCTTCGGGGCAAAGGTCCGCCATCAGGGCATTGGCGCGGTCGGGGCTGACGCTGTACAGCGCGTTGGACAGGTGCAGGTAGCCGTACAGCCAGCCGGAATAGGCGTACACCGGGTCGCCGCTGGTGACGGCGGCGTAGATGCCGCAGAAGTTGGCCTCCTGCTCGGCGGCCACGCCCCGCTGGTGGGCGAACTCGTGGGCGACGGTCACCGGCAAAAACACCGCCGGGCAGTCCACGTTGAGGGTGCTTTCGCCGAACAGCGGGCAGAGGTAGCCGGTAAACCCGAAGGCGCTCATCAATTTGGAGTAGAAGGCCGGCTTGGGGCGGCGCTCCGGCCCGGCCAGGAAGGGGTATTCCTCCGCCATGGCGCCGTAGATGCCGGCGCTGGCGTCCAGGATCTCCGCCGTGCCGGCGGCAAACAGGCCGTCCGCGTCCCGCGGCACACTGTCCGCCGCGGCGTTGGCCCGGGCCGCAAAGTAGGCGGCCACCGTTTCCAGCTCCTGCGCCGACACCGGCGCGGCGGTCATGCCGGCCTGTTCGGCAAAGGTCGCGCCGTAATACTGGGTGCCCCAAAAGGCGCAGACCAGCAGGTAGATCCAGGCGGCCAGCGCGGCAAAATGCAGCAGCCAGGTGCCCAGCCGGTTGCGGACGCCCCGCACCGCCAGTACCACCGCCCGCACCAGCAGCACCACCGCCGCCAAAACGGCCAGGGTGGCTGCGGCCTCGCAGGCCGAGAAGGGCAGCGGGTCCACCGCCGCCGACACCGCCCGCTTGAAGGGCATCGAGACATTCCTCAGCCAGGCGTCCATCCATGCGCGGCTGCCCCGCACGGCCCAAAACAGGCACAGCCCCAGCAGTGCCAGCGCCAGCAGGACCAGCGCGGCGCGGTGGCGGCGCAGGCCGGCGGCAAGGGTGTGGGGCAGGCGGGCGGCGGTTTTGGCAGGCATGGGCGGTCTCCTTCCCATATGGCGGACGGCAAAACGGTACGACTTTATTATATCGGGGAAAGGACGGTTTTGCAAAGCGGAGTTAGCGCAGGGAGGCTTTGGTTTTGCCGCGCAAGCGGCAAAACTGCGAAGCACCGAAAAATGCAAAAAGCAGGCCGGCGGCAAGGCGCCGGAACGCCGGCGTCCTTTGTGGACGCCAAGCGGCGGCAACGCAGCCAACGGCCTGTTTGGGTTCGATTTTGCGGCAAAGTTATCTTGTGCGCACTCTGCCAAACCGCGCGGCTGGTCATCCCGCCGGCCGGACCGCCTTGACCAGCAGCATCATGGGGCGGCGCAGCTCGTCGCGCATGCCGGGCAGGTCCAGCATCTCGGCGGGCGGCTCAGCCTCCACCACCGCCCGCAGCGCAAAGCCCGCGTCCAGCAGCCCCATCAGGATCTGGGTCAGGGTGTGGTGCTGCTTTTCCACCTCGCAGCCCAAAAACCGCGTTTTGCGCGGGCCGGGCCGGTAATAGTCGTCCACCGGCCAGCACAGCGGGCGGCCGTCGGGGGCATACAGCCAGTCCTGCCCCACGCCGGCGGTGAACACCGGGTGCTCGATGTTGAACAGAAAGGTCCCGCCGGGGTTCAGCGTGCGGTACACCTTCCGGTAAACGCTGTCCAGGTCGGCGATGTAGTGCAGCGCCAGGTTGGACACCACGCAGTCCCAGGCGGCGGCCGGGTACTCGTATTCCTCCAGGCCGCAGCGGCGGTATTCCACCGCCGGGCAGGCGTTGCGGCGGGCGGCCTCGGCCAGCATTTTCTCGCTGACGTCAATGCCCAGCACCCGCGCCGCGCCCTGGTCGGCGGCATATTTGCAGTGCCAGCCGTAGCCGCAGCCCAGGTCCAGCACCGCCTTGCCGGCCAGCGGCGGGAACAGCGGCCGCAGCTGGTGCCACTCGCCCGCCGCAGCCAGCCCGCCCCGGCTGCGGGGCATCTGCGCATACTGTTCAAAAAATGTGGGATCATCGTAAATATCAGCCATCTTTGCGCCGCCTTTCCTTCCCCGGTCTGCGGGGGATATTCCGGCTGCTACTGTACCATATTCTGCCGCCGGCCGCAAGGGGCGGACAGGCGCGCTTTTCTCCGCCGCCCGGTCCCCGCGCCCCCCTGCCGGACACTCTCCATCTTGCAATCCTGGCCGGTATAGAGTAATATAGTGTAGTATAAAGCCGCACAGCCGCCGGCAGGGCGCCTGCCCGACGCGGCCGCGGCGGTTTTTGACAAACCCGGCCATCCTTATGACAAGAAAAATACTGCACGGCGGGCCGCCGCCTGCCGTCAGGGAGGGAAACACCTATGGCGGAAAGAGATCCGCGCAGACGTTCCGCAGCCAGAGAGCAGGAGGCTGCCCCCCTGTTCAGCGAGGGCGAGCGCATGTTCTATGACCAGGACCATGACACCGAATACCAAAAAAAGGGCCGCCGCAAAGGCCGCAAAAAGCACAGCGGCAGCGACATTTTGTACACCGTGGCCATCATCATCTTTGCGCTGATCTTTTTGGTCAGCGGCGGGATGCTGCTGAAACGCTACCTGGACGACCGGCAGCTGGAAAGCGATATGGCTGAGCTTTCCAGCCTGATCGACGACACCGCCGCCACCGGCGAGAGCGACACCGCCGAGGACAACTCCGCCAAATTTGCCCGCCTGCTGGAGCGCAACGCCGACTTTATCGGCTGGATCAGCATTGAGGGCACCAACCTGGACTACCCCGTGATGCAGACCGGCACCGACCGCACCGACTATTACCTGCGCCGGGACTTTAACGGCGAGTATGACAACTACGGCACCCCCTACCTGGACGAGGACTGCACCTTGGGCGCCGACGGCCAGAGCAGCAACCTGATCATCTACGGCCACAACATGAAGACCGGCACCGTCTTTGGCAGCCTGACCGGCTACAAGGAGGCCAGCTACTACGACGAGCACCCGCTCATCCAGTTTGACACGCTGTACGGCGACGGCAGCTACGAGGTGTTTGCGGCCTTCCCCATCGACATCGACACCGCCAGCACTGAGTTCCCCTACAACACCTACATCGACATGGACGAGCAGCAGTTCAATGATTTTATCAGCCAGGTCAAGTCCCGCAGCACGGTGGACTCCGGCATCACGCCGGTGTACGGCGACCAGCTGCTGACCCTTTCCACCTGCGAATACTCGGTGGGCGACGGCCGCTTTGTGGTCTGCGCCCGCAAGGTGGAAGGCTGAGGCCGCCCCGCATCGTTTCTTAAAAACCACGCGGCAGGCCGTGCCGCCGGGCAGCGCCCTGCCCCGGCGGGCGGCGGCCGCGTGGTTTTGTGCTGGGGCGGGTTCCCCGCCGGGGGCTTTGTGTGGTATAATGAGGATGCAAGCAAAGCGAAGGCGGCCGCCGCCGTGCCGGACCGGCCGGCAGCGCCGCATTGGCAGGAGGATATCGTGGCAACCATTTACAAACTGGCAGCCCTGGGCGGTGACACCGTGGCGGTGCCCAGGCTGATTTTTTCCCACCTGCCGCGGGTGGACGGGGACACCGTGCGGGTGGCGCTGTATGTGCTGGACAAAAACTGCACCGATCCCCGCACCATCGCCCGCGACCTGGGCTTAAAGAGCATCGAGGCCGCCAACCGGGCGCTGCAGTACTGGTCGGGCGCGGGGCTGCTGGAGCCGGACCGGGGCGCGCCCGCCGCCGCTGCGCCGGAGCAGAAGCCCGCCGCCGAGATCGACCTGGCGGCCATCAACGACCCGTATGTGGCGGTGCTGTGCGAGGAAGCCCAGACCGCCTTTGGCAAGGCGCTGGGCCGCAGCGACCTGCAGCGGCTGGTGGGGCTGTACCTGAACGAGGGCTGGCAGCCCGACGTGCTGCTGCTGTGCTGCGCCGAGGTGGCCCGCCAGGGCCGCCGGACGGTGGGCGCCGTCAGCCGGGAGCTGGGCCGCTGGCGGGAAGCCGGCGTCGAGACCGGCGAGGACGCCGAGCGGTATCTGCGCCAGGTCAAGCAGCGGGAGGAATGGTGCGCCGAGGCAGCCAGGCTGTTCGGCGTCGAGCCGCAGACGCTGACCCGGTGGGAGTGCCGCGCCATCGCCCGCTGGCACGAGGAATGGCATTTTGGCACCGACATGATCGAGGAAGCCCTGCTGCGGGCCGACGCCCACCGCACCGTGCGGTATGTGGACGGCATCCTGCGCAGCTGGCGCAGCCAGGGGCTGACCAACGTCAAGGCGGTGCGGGGCAAGGGGGCTTTGTCCCCCGCCAACATCCTGGCCACCGGCAGGCAGCCGGCCAAGCAGCCCGCCAGGGACCTGTTCAACCGCAACTGGAACGCGGTATTTGACGACGAAACGGAGGAATAAGCCATGCGCACCCGCGACGAACTGTTCCGCGCCGCCCAGCGGGAGGTGGCCGCCCGCCGCCAGCGGGCGGTGACCCGCGCCGAGGCCGCCCGCCGCGAGGCTGTCCGCCGCCACCCGGAGATCGAGCAGGCGGAGGCCCGCCGCACCCGGCTGGGCGCGGCCTACCTGATGGCGTCGGCCCAGGGGGCGGACATCACCAAGCGGGCGGCGGCCCAGCGCGCCTTTGAGCAGGCCGGCCGGGACGTGGAGGATGTGATCCGCGCCGCCGGGTATGACCCCGCCGAGTTTGAGCCCCGCTATACCTGCCCGCTGTGCAGGGACACCGGCGTGGCAAACGGCAGGCCCTGCCAGTGCGTGGCCGACCTGGCCCGCACCCTGCGCCGGGAGGAGATCAACGCCGCGTCGCCGCTGGCGCTGTGCAGCTTTGACTCCTTTGACATTGACCGCTACCCCGCCGAGCCTGACCCCGACCTGGGCGGCCCGGTGCGGGACTACATGGCCAAGATCCTGGCCTTCTGCCGCAAATGGGCCGAGAATTTCAGCCCCAAAAGCCCCAACCTGCTGTTTATGGGCAGCGCCGGCCTGGGCAAGACCCACCTGGCGCTGGCGGTGGCCGACGCGGTGCTGAACAAAGGGTACGACGTGCTGTACACCAGCTCCGCCGCGCTGGCCGCCCAGCTGAGCCGGGAACACTTTGACCGGGACAGCGACGACGACTGGCTGTCCGCCTGCAAGGAGGCCGACCTGCTGATCTTGGACGACCTGGGCACCGAGTTCATGACCCCGCTGGCCGTCAGCATGCTGTACGAGCTGATCAACACCCGCATGCTCTGCCGCCGGCCCACCGTCTACACCACCAACATCGTGGACCAGGCGGTGTTCGAGGCCCGTTATACCGAAAAGGTCGCCAGCCGCATGCTGGGCAACTGCCGGATGTTCAAGTTTTTCGGCGCCGACCAGCGGCTGCAATAAACCGCCGCCATTTTGCCGCAAAACGCCGCCGCAGGGTGTGGGGAGTTTTCCCCGCCCTGCGGCGGCGTTTTTTTATGTCGGGTCCTGCCGGTTTGCGCGGCGCTGCCGGGCGGCCGCGGCGGGCAGGCGTTAGAACAGCAGGTCGTCGTCGGTACCGGGGCGGTGGCCGGTCAGGCGGTTCCACAGCGCGATGCCGTGTTCCACCAGGTACTGGGCGGCGTTCATCGCCGGCACCACCAGGATCACGAACACCGCCAGCACCAGCGTGCCCTGGGCGTCCAGGCGGACCAGCTCCAGCAGCGGCGCAAACACCGCGGCCGCGGCCAGGCCCAGCACCAGCATGCCGCCCCACAGCGCGCTGTGCAGCGGCGTAAAGGGCTTGCACACCCGCCACAGCACCGCCAGCCCCACCGCAAACAGCACAAAGGTGCAGATGGTGGAAAGCTCGGAATTTTCCAGCCGGAACACACAGGCGAACAGCTGCACGCCCAAAAGCAGCACAAAGTCGGTCAGGCCGCCGGGCAGCGCCTTGCGCAGCACGTTGCGCAGGAAATGCCCCTGGATGCGCTCGTGGTTGGGTTCCAGCGCCAGCACAAAGGACGGGATGCCGATGGTGGTGGCCGAGATCAGCGTCAGCTGCAGGGGCAGCAGCGGATAGGGCATGGCCACAAACAGCGTGACCAGGCTGAGCAAAAACGAGAAGATGTTTTTGACCAGAAACAGCGACGCCGACCGCTGGATGTTGTTGATGACCCGGCGGCCCTCCGCCACCACGGCGGGCAGGCCGGAAAAGTCAGAGTCCATCAGCACCAGCTGGGCCACCTGGCTGGCGGCCTGGGCGCCCGACGCCATGGCGATGCCGCAGTCGGCGTCCTTCAGCGCCAGCACATCGTTGACGCCGTCGCCGGTCATGGCAACGGTGTGGCCGGCGTCCTGCATGGCGCGGATCAGCTTGCGTTTCTGCCCCGGCGTCACCCGGCCGAACACGGTGTACTTTTCCGCCGCGGCGGCCAGCTGCTCGTCGGTGCGCAGCGTCGAGGCGTCCACATACTGCTCGGCCCCCTGTACGCCGGCCTGGCGGGCCACCTCGCTGACGGCCAGCGGGTTGTCGCCAGAGATGACCCGGATGGCCACCCCCTGCTGGGCAAAGTAGCGGAAGGTCCTGGGGGCTTCGGACCGGATGCGGTTGGACACCGGCACCAGCGCCGCAAAGGTCAGGCTGCGGGGGTCCAGCCCCGCCTTGGGGTCGGGCAGTTCCGGGCAGGCGGCCAGCAGCAGCACCCGGTAGCCTTTGGCAAGCCAGGGCTCCACGCGGGGGGCCAGCTCGGCATAGCGGGGGCCGGCCACAAACTCCGGCGCGCCGATGACAAAGCTGCCGTGGCCGGCAAAGGCGGCGGCGCTCCACTTGTAGGCCGAGTCAAAGGGAACGCGGCTTTGGGCCAGCCAGTCGCTGCCGCCGCCAAACCGGCGGCACATGGCGCGGGCGGTGTCGTTTTCCGGCTCGGTGCCGGCATAAAAGGCCCGCAGCGCCTCGTCCACCACCTGGGGCGGCCAGGCGGACTCGTCCAGCGGCACCGGGTCGCCGGCTTCCATCTCGGCCTCGGTGATGGTGCCGGTCTTGTCCACGCACAGCACGTCCACGCGGGCCAGCGTCTCGATGCAGTTCATGTCCTGGGCCAGCACCCGGCGGCTGGCAAGCCGCAGCATGCTGACCGCCAGCGCCACGCTGGTCAAAAGGTAAAGCCCTTCCGGGATCATGCCGATCAGCGCCGCCACCGTAGCCTCCACCGAGTCTCGCAGCGACAGCTCCAGCACGTCGTACTGCTGCAAAAACAGCAGGATGCCAAAGGGGATCAGCAAAAGGCCAATGGCGCGGATCAGCTTGTCCAGCGAGAGCATCATCTCGCTTTTGGCCAGCTTGACGTCGGTTTTGGCCTCGGTCATCAGCCGGTTGGCGTAGGAGTCCGCGCCCACCCGCGTCAGCTGGGCGCGCACCCGGCCGGAGGTCAGAAAGCTGCCGGAGCGCAGCCCGTCCCCCGGCTGCTTGGCCACCGGCTCGGCCTCGCCGGTGACCAGGGCCTCGTTGGCCTGGGCGCTGCCGGCGCGCACCACCGCGTCGGCGCAAATCTGCTCGCCGGCGGAAAATTCCACAATATCGTCCCGCACCAGCTGGCTGGCGGGCAGCTCCAGCAGGTTGCCGTCCCGCAGGCAGCGCACCTTGTGGGCGGCCACCAGCGTCAGCTTGTCCACCGCGTGTTTGGAGCGCAGCTGCTGCACGATGCCGATGACGGTGTTGCACACCGCCACGATCAGGAACCCCATGTTGGCAAAGCTGCCCACCGACCACAGCAGCGCGGCCAGCACCACAAACACCAGGTTGAAAAAGGTGAAGGTGTTTTCCCGCACGATCTGCCAGGTGGTCTTGGTGGGGCTGGCGACTTCGCGGTTGTCCAGCCCGGCTTTCATGCGGCGGGCGGCCTGGGCGGCGGTCAGGCCGGTATCCGGGTCGGGGTTTTCCACCGGCAGCGGCGGGTCGGCAGGGGCTTTGGGCCGGCCGGGGCGCGGGATGGCAAATTTAGTTTTGTCCTGTGGCAAGGCGGTTCACCTCGTTGTGCGCCGCCGGTCAGGGCGGCTGTGGTTGGGCGGTCCGGGCGGCAGTCCCGGCCGCGGCGGGCAGCGGCGTTTTCGGCCCTGCCCGGCATCTCTATTATCTTAAACGACAGAATATGAACAAATATAGCATCGGCCATGAAAAAAAGGTAACAGGGGCAGCCGCGGCCGGCTTGCGGAGCGTTTTCCCCGGCCCCGGCCCGCGCGGCAGGCGGGCAGACCGCAAAAACCGCCCGCAGGGGGCGCCGGGGCACTGGCCCGTTCGGCAGCCCCTGCGGGCGGTCTGTCTGCATATTTGCCCCCTGCGCGGCGCGTTACACGTCCTGCAGCTCCCCGCGGGAGGAAGCCTTCAGGTAGGCGTAGATAAAGCCGTCCAGGTCGCCGTCCATGACGGCCTGCACGTTGCCATTCTCGTAGTTGGTGCGGTGGTCCTTGACCAGCGTGTAGGGCATAAACACATAGCTGCGGATCTGGTGGCCCCAGGCGATCTCGTTCTGCACGCCCTTGATGTCATCGATCTTATCCTTGTGCTGCTGCAGGGCGATCTGGTACAGCTTGGCTTTCAGCATTTCCATGGCGTACTCGCGGTTCTGCAGCTGGCTGCGCTGGGTCTGGCAGGAGGTAACGATGCCGGTGGGCTTGTGGATCAGGCGCACCGCCGAGGAGGTCTTGTTGATGTGCTGGCCGCCTGCGCCGGAGGAGCGGTAGACCTGCATCTCGATGTCCTCCGGGCGGATCTCGATCTTGATGTCGTCGTTCAGCTCCGGCATGACCTCCAGCGAGGCAAAGCTGGTCTGGCGGCGGGCGTTGGCGTCAAAGGGGCTGATGCGCACCAGGCGGTGGACGCCGTTCTCGCTTTTCAGCATACCGTAGGCGTTGGGGCCCTTGACCATCATCGAGGCGCTCTTGATGCCGGCCTCGTCGCCGTCCAGCACGTCCATGACCTCCACCTTGTAGCCGTGGGCGTCGGCCCAGCGGGTGTACATGCGGTAGAGCATCTCGGCCCAGTCCTGGGCCTCGGTGCCGCCGGTGCCGGCGTGGAAGGTCA
>ERZ1643246.970-NODE-970-length-33466-cov-7.839245_pt1 | contig 33466 bp, 28 predicted proteins | sample MGYA00579265_ERZ1643246 | MGnify/ENA primary metagenome ERZ1643246 (study PRJEB29033, sample SAMEA4952261) | chicken gut metagenome | biome: Broiler Chicken; feature: Gastrointestinal Tract; material: Caecum | place: Ireland | collected 2018 | study: Broiler...
GCAAAAGAATTGTAAAGGCATGTGAACGATAGATTCTGTGAAAAAGGCGATCTGATTCTCTACGATGAAAAAGCGAAAACCCTTTGAGACCAAATAGATAACATTGGATCTCAAAGGGTTTTCAATTTTTACAGTATTCTTTTAGATTTCTTTAATGACTCCGTTTGTTTTATCATAGCGGCAGTATTTGCCGTTCTCAGAGATAAATGGAGAGTAAGTATCGGTCTTATTGTCTTTCAGGTAGACGATGCTTGTGGCAATCATTTCCACCAGAGAGAAACGTTCACTGAGACTGGAGATCCAGCGGTAGGTTTTGTTGTGGCTGGACTCAGCCATGAGCAGGCCGTATTCTCCGCTGCCGTGGCGTTCCAGGGAGAAATAGATCTTCTCTTTCTTGTTGCCCTCGTCGTATACCTGGCTGAATACGTAGGAGGAAAAGTTCTTCTTCACAAATTTTTTGAAAGAGGCAGCAGTGTATTTTTCCTTGGATACCTCATCGATGATTTTGTCGCCGCGTTCCAGGCGGGTTTTGATGACGCTGAGCACTTCGATTGACCAGTTGATAAAGGAGATGCTGTTGTAGTCCATGGATTCCAGTAATGTGCTGATTAATTGTTTGGATAACAGTTCTGAGCGAACTGCCTCATCGTAAAGTTGTTGGTTCATTTTTATCCCTCCGCTTAAAAGAATCATTACTGATTTCATTATAGAGGATGAGACCCAAAAAAGCAATAGAACAGCAGCCAGAAAACAGTTTATATAAATTTAAGAAACAGGGAAAAAGTTAAGATTATTCCTACAGAAAGTTCATAATTGTGTGGTACAATAAATCTAAAAAAACGGCAGGACTTTTCCGGGCATCATAGGATGAGAAATACATAGAAAAACAGATGCCCGGGGAACGCCGGATGACAAGGAGCAGTTGAATGACAAACGAACAATATTATGATTTTATACAGCCGTACCACAATGCCAACGAGATCATGCGCATGAAGCTGGAGGTGCTGAATCATAATTTATATCTGAAATCCTCACAGCCCATCCATCACATTCAGGTGCGGGTGAAGGAGAAACGAAGCATCGAGGAGAAGCTGGCGAGAATGAATTACTCGGACAGCGTGCAAAATGCAAAGGACCATTTGTTGGATGTGGCAGGGATCCGTGTGATCTGTTATTTCGTGGATGACATCCACAACCTGGTCAATGCCCTGAAGAGGCACGGGGAATTGATTGTGATCCGTGAGAAGGATTACATCTCGAATCCCAAGCCGAACGGTTACCGCAGTTACCATATGATTGTGGGAGTTCCTGTGTACTATCTGGACACAATGGAGTATTTTCCGGTGGAGATCCAGTTTCGGACCATGGCCATGGATTTCTGGGCAAGCATGGAACACCGGATCTGTTACAAAAAGCAGCCGGAGCACCGGGAAGAGCTGGCTGCGGCATTTCAGCAGTACGCACAGGTGCTGGAGAACATTGAGGAACAGTTCGAGACTTACAATGAGACTGGACGTCTGGGAGATGTACATGAGCCAGAGATTCCATGGTGGCGGATGCTGGCTGAGGAAGAGGAGCGGCGAGAGACGGAGAAAAATTCACAGAGAATCCAGGATGTTAAATAATTGCAGAGGAAAGGCATTTTCCCGTAAAGAATTTAAAAAGATGACCGGTTTTCCGGAAAAATCTTCATAAGATGAAAAAGAACTTTACAAGAGCACTTTTGTCATATTATACTAAAGTGAAGTAAGGGACGGATCCGGCAGATGACGGGTTCGTCCTCTTAGTACATGTTGTTTGCGCGAAAGGCAGGAAGTGTGAGGGGCTCATTTCGCTGATCCTTATCCGTGAACCCAGAAAGGATGGTATGGAAGAAGTGAAAGCAAACTATATGAATGACAAATTGAAAGGACTGGCGGAGTACTGGAACAAAGAGGGGCGGATTGACCCGAATCTTTACATAGAGTATGATGTCAAGCGCGGACTTCGTGACGCGAACGGACAAGGTGTGCTCACTGGATTGACGGAGATTTCTGACGTCAATGGATACGAAACCGTGAACGGGAGAAAATATCCGGCAGACGGCCGGTTATATTATCAGGGATATAATGTCAAAGATCTGATCAACAATACAGAGAATCCAAAGTTTGCCTTTGAGGAAGTGACTTATCTTTTACTGTTCGGTTCTCTTCCCACGAAAGGGCAGTTTCAGGAGTTCCTGGAGATTCTCAGTCATTACCGGGAACTGCCGGATAATTTTGTGCGCGAGGTAATCATGCAGTCGACCAGCGCGAATATGATGAATATGCTGCAGAAATCGGTATTGACGCTCTACTCTTATGACGCGGAGCCGGATAATATTTCTCTTTTGAATGTATTGGATCAGTCTCTGCGTCTGATTGCGCAGATGCCGCTGATCTCCGTGTATGGATATCAGGCTTACCGGCATTACCACAAAAGAGAGCATCTGATTATCCGTTATCCTCTGCCGGAATTGTCCACAGCAGAGAATATTCTGCGCTTGCTGAGAAACAATGGGGAATACACAGAACTGGAGGCGAAGGTTCTGGATGTGGCGCTGGTTATCCATGCGGAACACGGCGGCGGTAACAACTCCACCTTTTCCACCCATGTAGTCTCCTCCACGGGAACGGATACTTATTCCGCGGTGGCGGCTTCCCTGGGATCCTTAAAAGGACCAAAGCACGGCGGTGCGAACTTGAAAGTACAGGAGATGTTCAAGGATATCAAGACACACATCAAAGACTGGAGCGATGAGAAAGAGATCCGCAGCTATCTGGACGCGATGCTGGATAAGAAAGTGTTTGACCACAGTGGATTGATCTATGGAATGGGCCATGCAGTCTATACACTGTCAGACCCGAGGGCGGTGATCCTGAAGAAATATGCCAAGGCACTTGCCCAAGAGAAAGGAAGAGAGGAAGAGTTTGCCCTGTATGAGCGGGTGGAGAAGATTGCGGCGCAGGCTCTCGCGGCTAAGAGACAGCTTCCCAAGCCGGTCTGCGCGAATGTGGACTTCTACAGCGGATTCGTATACACAATGCTTCGCCTGCCGCAGGAGCTGTTCACGGCGATCTTTGCCATTGCACGTATCTCCGGCTGGTGCGCACACCGTATGGAAGAGCTGACCAGTGCCAGCAAGATCATCCGTCCGGCTTATAAGTATGTGGGACATCACAGAGTTTATGAGAAGATGTCACTGAGAACCAACGGGCAGATTCCTGTGAGTGTGAGCCCTGTGCCGGAGGAAAAGAAAGAAGAACAAAGCGAAGAAAAAGAGGATAAAAAAGAAGAGAAAAAATAAAAAATTCTGCCTGGCGGGGATTCCTGTCAGGCAGAAATTTTTTATCCATGATTTCTTATTCCGGATAGGTCAGCCGGTCTGGTGTGATGTGGTAGAGAACCTCATCCAGATATTTCTTTGCCAGATATTTTGCCATGCCAAGATTCATATCCAGGTAATTGCCGCAGTCTTTCGGGGCGGCTCCGGGAATCTCACCTTCGAAATCACGGATGAACTCAAAGGTCTCAATCATCAGAGGAACGATATCCTTGGACTCATAATCACCATTCAACAGAAGATAATTTCCTGTGCGGCATCCCATAGGTCCCCAGTAGATTACCCGGTCTTTGAATTCGGGCTGATTTCTTAAGTAGGTGGCAGCCAGATGCTCGATGGTGTGAAGCTCCGCGGTGTTCATCACAGGCTCCTCGTTGGGGGAGGTCATACGGATGTCAAAAGTGGTGATGACGCTGTCCCCCACCTGATCTTTGCGGGACACGTAGATGCCCGGCTGCAGTTTTATATGGTCAACGGTAAAGCTGGCTATTTTTTCCATGAAAAAGACTCCTTTCGTTTGCATTTTCTTACCTATTTTAGCAGAAAAGGCGGTCTGTTACAAGAAAGAATCTGGCAAAACAAAGGCAAGAAAGCTTGCATTTTGTCGAAAAAATCGATACAATAGGTTAAACAATTAAGGGAAAGCAGGGGAGAAACGTATGCAGATATTAAAAGATCGAATTCGCAAGGATGGAAAGATTAAAGAAGGTAATGTGCTGAAAGTGGACAGCTTTCTGAATCATCAGATGGACATTCACTTGTTTGAGGAGATTGGAAAGGAATTCAAACGGCGCTTTGAAGGCGAGAGGATCAATAAGATTCTGACCATTGAGGCATCCGGGATTGGGATTGCCTGTCTGACTGCACAGGCTTTTGGCGTTCCTGTAGTTTTCGCGAAGAAAAACCAGACCAAGAATATCGCGGGAGACGTGTACACCACCAAGGTGGAATCTTTCACCCATGGCAGAGTCTATGATATTATTGTGGCGAAGGAATTTCTGGGAGAGGGAGACAGAGTGCTCCTGATCGATGATTTTCTGGCAAACGGAATGGCTCTGGAAGGACTTGTGGAGCTGGTACAGATGTCCGGGGCAGAGCTGGTGGGAGCCGGAATTGTCGTTGAGAAAGGATTTCAGCAAGGAGGAGATCTTCTGCGTTCCCAGGGAATCCGTATTGAGTCGCTGGCAGTGATCGAATCCATGAACGAGAAGACCGGAGAGATTGTTTTCCGGGATGAATTAGAATAATAAAAAATCGGAAGAAGTTACACTTATGAGTAACTTTCTTCCGGTTTTTTGTGTAATAAAAGACGTTTCACAGGGAAATGTCATTCCCAGGCTTTCTGGAAATCCTCCGGCACGGGCGCTTGAAGACACAGAGCTTCCCCTGTGACAGGATGGGAGAAGTCAAGCTGGTAGGAGTGGAGTGAGACTCGGGAGATCCGGCTGTAATCCGGGTTATAGAGATAGTCCCCAAGCAGAGGGTATCCCAGATATTTCATGTGTACCCGGATCTGATGGGTGCGGCCCGTCTCCAGGCACAGCTGTACGAGGGAAAGACCATTCCGGGTGTCCAGACGCTGGAAATGGGTGCGGGCGTCAGAACCAGTCTGAAAATTTACCTCCCGCTCGATGACCGACCCTTCTTTTCTGGAGATGGGGGCATCGATGAGGCCTTTCTCGGGACAGATTCCCTGAACCAGTGCCAGGTAGGTACGGTGAATCTGCCTTTTTTGCATGGCAGAAGATAAGAGTGCGGCACTGTAGGCATGTTTGGCCAGAATCAGTGCGCCCGTAGTATCCCGGTCCAGCCGGTTGATGCAGCGATAGATGAAGGATTCCCCCTGGGACTGAAAATAGTAGGCGACTCCGTTAGCCAGGGTATTTCTGTAATTTCCCATGGAAGGATGGATGGGCATGTCTGCGGGTTTGTTCAGAACCAGGATGTCCTCGTCCTCATAGAGAATGTTCAGCTTCATGGGCGTGGCAGGAATCTTTTCCGAGGATTTCTCTTCCACAAGGTGGATGTCCAAAGAATCACCGGCGTGAAGGCGACAGCTGCCATAGACGGATTCCCCGTTTCTCAAGATGCCCTGTTCGGTTCTTTTCAACTGCAAAAGAAGTCCCCGGGAGTACCCCAGGGATCGGAGATAGTCATATATGGTTGTCCCTTCCTGATCTTCTGTGATCAGATAGTGAAAGCGTCGTTCCATCGTTGTTCACTCCTCTTTATCGTTTTCCTGATGTGTCAATTCCTGCAGTCTCCGGCTGAGAAGCGCCACTTCCTGGGTAAGCCTTGTGATTCTCCGGGAAAGTCTGGAGACAGCCATAGTCAGGGAGAAGATTACCAGCAGAGAAAAGCAGAATCCCAGAAAAAACAGCATATTGACCGGCACTTCAATTCCCAGAAGACGGGCAAGCAGGCTGGTGATTCCAGGAAAAAGGTCCAAAATAAGAATTCCTGCTCCCAGAAGTATCCAGGACAGAGCATATTTCAGGTCCAGTTTGTTTTTCCGGATCAGGTTTGTCAAAAGAAAGAAACCGATCAGGATAATCACAGCAATGATGATTTGAAGTTTGAGATTCATAGACATTCCTTTCTCAGTGGCGGATCCACTCAATGAGGATGGCCAGTGAAACTTTTATCATGTAGTAAATGGAGTTTCCAGGAGAGATGGAAGAGACACCGCCGGTGCGTTCCCGCATGATTACTGGAATCTCCACGATTTTTTTCTTCCGGTGCAGTACGCAGACGGCGCTCTCCGGTTCGGGATAGTCCTTCGGATAATGTCTGGCGAACAGCCCGATCACATCCCGGTTCACCAGCCGGAGTCCAGAAGTGGGATCTGTGATGGTCTTTCCTGTCAAAAGATGGATCAGCCAGGTAAAATACCGGATTCCCAGACGCCGGGTGAAGGAAGACTGAAATCCTTCCTTTCGGATAAAGCGGGAGCCGATGACCATGGAGGCATGTTCCCTCTGCAGTGTGTTCAGCATGGTCTCCAGAAAGGCGGGGTCATGCTGCCCGTCTCCGTCCACCTGCACGGCCGTGTCATAGCCTTTTTCCCAGGCGTAGAGATAACCGGTCTGAACGGCTCCGCCGATGCCAAGGTTGATGGGCAGATTGATATGCGGATAATGATTGCGCTCACAGATCTGCCGGGTGTGGTCGGTGGAACAGTCATTGATGACGATGTAGTCAAAGAGCGTTGTCTTTGCTTTCAGATTCTCTATGGTTTTTTCAATATTTTCTTCTTCATTATAGGCAGGAATAATTACTAAATTTTTCATGTTCTCATCTCTGTATTTCTTCAGATTTTCTGAATACGGTCTGTGACGATTTTCCAGGTGAAATGGCTGGCCAGGCGTTCATATGCCCGGGCAGCTGCTTCCTGGCGTTCCCGCGGATGGGAAAGTGCCCAGAGCAGCCCTTCCTGGATGGAACCCTCTGTGAGTTCCGGCAGGATGCGGGCGTACCGGTCATCGGGAAGTAATTCGCGGGGACAGGCAGAATCTGTCACCACGATGTAATTTTTGCATGCTGCCGCCTCCAGCAGAGAAGTGGAGAAGCCCTCTGATACGGAGGGCAGGCAGAAGATGTCAGAGTTTCCCAGAAGATCCACAATCTCGCCGGAGTCAAGACGTCCCAGAAGAAGAATGTGGGAATCGGACTGCTTTTTCAGTTCTTCTTCCAGATCTCCGTCACCGGCGATGCACAGGTAAGTATCCGGATATTGGCTGCGGACCTTTTTGAATGCCTGAACCAGAGGAAGAAGACCCTTTTCTGCCAGGAGTCTTCCGGTGAAGGTAATCACATCCGCCTGGTCTGGAATACCATATTCCTCGCGGAAGTTTCGCACCGGGTGTGCCAGCCTTCGTTGGATCTCATCCAGATCAATGGCGTTGTACAGAGCGCCCTTTGCCTGGATATGAAAGTGCCTCAGCCACTGGATACTTGCCCGGGAGACTCCATAGTAATCCTTGCACAAAAGTTTCAGGATTCCTGTGAACAGATGCTCATACCAGCCGCCCACAGTATCCCAGAAGGGATTGTGCACCGTCAGGTGACTGGAACCATGGTCAATGACAATGGTTTTCGCCCTCTGTCTTCTGCCGAAGAGAACACCATAGAGAGAGTGGGGATAGAAGCGGGTGTTCACGATTACTTTATCAAAATGTTTTTTCATCAGTGTGCGGTGAATTTTGCGAAAGTCACCGCCGGGCCACAGAACCGGAAAACGTCCGTCCAAAAGATTGATACAGGGAAAACGATAGACAGGAATTCCGTCCATCTTCTCGTAGGAGGGAAGCCGTTGCACATTGGATGTGACAATGACTGCCTGATCTCCCCGGCGGATCAGTTCCTTGGCCAGATGATACGTATACCGCTCCACTCCTCCCAGATGGGGAAAATACTGAGCGGCGAAAATGCAATAATTCTGATTCATCTTTTATGATACCTTTTCAAATTGAATTTCAAAGAATGTCTGCCAGCTTGTGCACAGAAGCCGAAATGAGTCGAGAAAAACAGATTCTGGCCGACGTTATTATGATAGCACACTCCGTGAGGAAAATAAAGGGAGCGTTTGAAGTCCGCAGCCGTATTTTGCAGATTTCAAACGCTCCTGAAAAGTTATGGATCAGGATACAGGATCCGGATGCAAAGTTACATGGTAGAAACATCGCTCCTCGAGGAGAGTGCTCCATTTATCCTCAGGCGCTTTGTTCTCGTTGTTGTAGTAATTATCGTCGCCTTTGAGTTCATCCATGTACTCGATGTAATCCAGAATGTAGATATCGATGGTGGAGATATCCCGGTCCTGAACGGTATAAAAAGCACAGTTGCCAAAAGAATCGTTGTAAGGGAGACGATTGCCGTCGGCATCCAGGGCCACACAGAAATAATCGTAGGAAGCTACCTCAGGGCTATAGAGATCATTGACTACCAGCTCATAAGGGGTCACAATCACATCTGCCAGGCCCACACCTTTATCATTGAGTTCATTGACTTCGATGACCTGAGTCCGGGATTTGTCTACGGTCAGATCCAGAGAGAAATCCCATTGCCCATCGTACCAGTATTGTTCATATTTGTTCGGATGGGTTAAATACTCTTCCGGCATCTGAGACATGACGGCATTGAATTCCTCATCTGACATGGCGGCGAGCTCTTCTTCGGTATAACCGCTGTCCCAGTGCTTGGGATTGGCCAGATCACCGAGAACCTGCTCAATGCTGAAATCCAGATGAATCTGGTCAGGGATTTCCTCGTATCCCTGGGAATCATGATAGTCCAGTCTCTCCTGCAAAGGAAGTCTGAGAATGCAGGAATAAGAGTTCTCATTCAGAAAAGTTCCCTCGGTGTAATAAGGAAGGTAATAGTTCTCGTCTTCGCTTTCCCGGAAATCCATTTTCGACTGGATGGAAAGGCAGAGAGTCTGGTTTCCCCATTGGTCCGTGAAGGTATCCGGGAAGGGCTCTTCATTTTCTATAAGGACTGTCAGGTAGACGGCCAGGGGATCGGCATACACTTCCGATAGAGTGATGGTGAGTCCGTCATAAGTCTGGCTGAATGCTTCCGAGGTGTTTTGACCGTCAGAAGGGGTAAGGTTGTCCTCAGACTGCAGTCCGTCCTCTGTCTGGGACTGCAAAGGTGTGGCGTAATCCTCAAAATTACCAAAGAAACTGACTTTGTCCTGGAGCAGGCTAAAGAGACTTCCGATTCCGGGAAGGTTTTCGGCCATGACCGGGTTGGTGAGAAACAGGATCATACAGAAGAAAAAAGCGGCGGCCGCACAGCCCAGGGCGATGCTGGCTTTTTTCATCCACCGGTAAGGAGAGCGAATGACTTCTTCCTGAGAGATTTGTCCGCTTTGTATCTGAAGATAAGCCTGGTGAACTTTCTTTTCCACAACATCCGGAATCGGAGTATCCTTTTGAAGTTGTTCCTGAAGCTGTTTTTCAGTAAATGATTTCATACGGTTTCCTCCTTTTGAGAATGATAGAGATCTGCGAGTTGCTTTCGTCCCCTTTGGAGGCGGGACTTCACGGTTGGTTCCTTTAATTCCAGAATTTCCGCGATATCTCTTACGGAAAATCCTTCCATATAATAGAGGAGCAGAACGATTCGATACTTCTCATCCAGGAAGGACAGGGTTGCGTTCCACTCTGCATGGGAATATTCCACAGAATGGCTGCTGGCTTCCGGCAATGTCTCCATGGGCTGCACTTTTTTGTGCTGCGCCAGGATATCTTTGCATTTATTGATGAGAATCCGTGTCATCCAGGTTTTGAAATAGCGGTTCTGCTTCAGAGACTGCAGTTTCTCGTAACAGGTGAGAATGGTGTCCTGGATGGCATCAGCTGCATCCTCCTCGTTTTTTAAGTAAGCGATCGCGATTTTATACATGCTCTGCATGTGAAGATCCATCAATTGGCAAAAGGCCTCGGGATCCTTTTTCTTTGCTCTGCGGATCAAAGTGTCCACAAGCATCCCCCCTTTCGGATGTGCTTTCTACAACCGGCTGTGTTTATTTTCACTTATTAGACGGGAAAAATCCACAAAAAGATGCAAAACAGAAAAAAATACGCTATAATGACAAAATGATACATCGTCTGTGTTCACAAAAGAGACATAAATCTTTGATATAGTTGGAAAAAAGGAGGATGGCTGAAGATGGATACTTTGAAAATATTAGTGGTGGACGATGAGAGCAGAATGAGAAAGCTGGTAAAGGACTTTCTGGTCAAGAAGAATTTTGAGGTAGTGGAGGCTGCGAACGGGGAGGAGGCTCTGGATCTCTTCTATTCAGATAAAAATATCTCCCTGATTATTCTGGACGTGATGATGCCGAAGATGGACGGATGGGAAGTATGCCGTGAGATCCGTAAGAATTCCAAGGTGCCCATCATCATGCTGACGGCGAGAGGGGACGAGCGGGATGAACTGCTGGGATTTGAGCTGGGCGTGGATGAGTATATCTCCAAACCCTTCAGCCCGAAGATCCTGGTGGCCCGGGTGGAGGCCATCCTGCGACGGACAAGCCAAAGCAGCATGGAGGATGTCTTGAGTGCCGGAGGTATCGTGCTGGACAAGGCGGCACATCAGGTGACGGTAGACGGGAATGTTGTGGAGCTTAGTTTTAAGGAGTTTGAACTTTTGTCTTACTTCATGGAGAATCAGGGAATTGCCCTTTCCAGGGAGAAGATTCTGAATTCAGTCTGGAATTATGACTATTTCGGAGATGCGAGAACCATCGATACCCATGTGAAAAAGTTAAGAAACAAACTGGGTGACAAAGGGGAGTATATCAAGACTGTCTGGGGAATGGGCTATAAATTCGAGGTGGAGGAATGAAGCAGAAGAAAACCCATACACTTGGATTTCAGATCACAGTTCTTTTCACCGGAATGGTGGCTCTGTTTCTTGTGGCCATCCTGCTGATCAATCAGTTTTTTCTGGAAGATTATTACATTGCCCAGAAGAAGTCGGTGCTGCAAAGCTCTTTTGAAAAGCTGGAAGGGCTGCAGGATGGAGATGATATCCCTTATTCCTGGGTGAAAGACAGTTCCGAAAAGAATCTAAGCTGGGTGGTGCTGAATCCGCAGGGATCCATTGTCGGCGGCATGGGAGACAGTGATACACTGGCATCCCGGCTGTTTGGCTATCTGTATGGGATCGGAGAGGAGAAGGTCCGGACGAAAGTTATGGACGAGACCGACGATTATGTAATTCAAAAGGTCCAGGACAAGTACATGGGCATGGATTATGTGGAGATCTGGGGAGAGCTGAACAACAGTAACTACTGTATCATCCGCACTCCGCTGGAGAGCATTCGGGAGAGTGTGGACATCTCCAAGGGCTTTTATCTCTACGCAGGTGTGACGGTTCTGGCGTTCAGCTGCCTGATTATTATTCTGCTGACCCGCCGTATTACCCGCCCGATTTCCAAGCTGACGGAGCTGTCCCAGAGGATGACAGATCTGGATTTCAATGTGAAATACGAGAGCAAGGCGGGCAATGAGATTGACGTGCTGGGCGAGAATTTTAATGAAATGTCCAGAAAACTGCAGTATACCATCTCGGAACTTCAAGAGGCCAACGGGCAGCTGCAGAAGGACATTGAAGAGAAGATACGGATTGATGAGCAGAGAAAAGAATTCCTGAACAATGTGTCCCATGAGTTGAAGACACCGATTGCTCTGGTACAAGGGTATGCGGAAGGTCTGAAGGAGAATATTTCCGATGATGCGGAGAGCCGGGAATTTTACTGCGATGTCATCATAGATGAGGCAGCGAAGATGAATAAACTGGTGCGCAATCTTTTGAATCTGAACCAGCTGGAATCTGGAATGGACAGTGTGACCATGGAAGAATTTGATCTGGTGGAAATGATTCAGGGAGTCCTCCAGGCGTCAGATATCCTGGTGCAGCAAAAAGAGGCCCAGGTGATTTTCCGCCATAAGGAACCGGTCATGGTCTGGGCTGATGAATTCAAGACAGAGGAGGTCATCACCAATTATTTCACCAATGCGCTGAACCATCTGGATGAGCACAAGACGGTGGAGATCCGGATTCTGCAGCGGGATGAGAAGACGGTGCGGGTGACGGTCTTCAACACAGGAAAAGCGATTCCCGAGGAAGATCTGGATCAGATCTGGAACAAATTCTATAAAGTGGATAAGGCGAGAACCAGGGAGTACGGCGGGAGCGGAATCGGTCTTTCCATCGTGAAGGCGATCATGGAGTCCTTTGGACAGCAGTGCGGTGTGGAAAATTATGAGAATGGCGTAAAATTCTGGTTCGAACTGGAAAAAAGATAGGCATAGTAAGGCTCCAGGGTAGAAATAGCTTTGACCCTGGAGCTTTTATGCTGTATACTTAACTGGTAAATTTATCAATTCGGAGGTTCTTATGATCGGAATTATCGATTATGATGCGGGCAATATTAAAAGTGTGGAAAAAGCACTGGATTATCTGGGAGAAAAATCCATGGTGACCAGAGATCCGCAGGAATTGCTGGCAGCAGATAAAGTAATCCTTCCCGGTGTGGGAAGTTTTGGAGATGCCATGGAAAATCTGAAAAAATACGGGCTGGTTCCCGTGATCAAAAAAATTGTGGGAGATCAGATTCCTTTTCTGGGAATCTGCCTGGGTCTGCAGCTGTTGTTTGAGAGCAGCGAGGAGAGCCCTGGTGTGGAAGGACTGGGAATTCTAAAGGGAAAGGTACTTCGCATTCCGGCGGAAAAAGACCTGAAAATTCCCCACATGGGCTGGAATTCTCTTCATCTTCAGAATCAGGGCCGCCTGTTTGCGGGAATTCCCCAGGAGACCTATGTCTATTTTGTACATTCGTACTATCTGCAGGCGGAGGATCCTTCCATCGTCAAGGCGACGACCTGGTATGGAACGCAGATTCATGCCTCTGTGGAGCAGGGAAATGTCTTCGCCTGCCAGTTCCATCCGGAGAAGAGCAGCCATTGGGGGCTGAAGATTCTGGAAAATTTTGCACGGCTGGATAGGAGGGATGTCTGATGTTTACGAAGAGAATCATTCCTTGCCTGGATGTGAACGACGGAAGAGTGGTGAAGGGAGTCAATTTTGTCAATTTGAAAGATGCGGGCGACCCGGTGGAGGTTGCGAAAGCGTATGACGCCGCAGGTGCGGACGAGCTGGTATTTCTGGATATCACGGCTTCCAGTGATGACCGGAAGACTGTGGTGGATATGGTGAGAAAGGTAGCGGCAAATGTGTTTATTCCTTTCACTGTGGGCGGCGGAATCCGGACGGTGGAGGATTTCAAGATGCTGCTGCGGGAAGGAGCGGATAAGATCTCCATCAATTCCTCCGCGATTAACCGGCCGCAGTTAATTCAGGAAGCGGCGGAGAAGTTTGGAAGCCAGTGCGTGGTGGTTGCCATTGACGCTAAGCGCAGAGAGGACGGAAGCGGATGGAATATCTATAAGAACGGCGGCCGCGTGGACATGGGAATGGACGCAGTGTGGTGGGCCAAGAAGGCCGAGGAGCTGGGGGCAGGAGAGATTCTCCTGACCAGTATGGACTGCGACGGAACCAAGGCGGGATACGATCTGGAACTGACCCGCGCCGTGTCCCAGAGTGTGTCCATTCCGGTGATCGCCTCGGGAGGCGCTGGAACTTTGGAGCATTTTTATGATGCCCTGACTGTGGGAGGGGCGGAAGCAGCTCTGGCCGCTTCTTTGTTCCACTATAAAGAGCTGGAGATCTGTGAAGTAAAAGATTATCTGGCACAGAGAAATGTGCCGGTCAGAAGATAAAAGGAGTCGAAGATATGGCTGCACTGGATGGCGAGTGGTATGAGGCACTCAAAGGAGAATTTAGAAAACCTTATTACGCGCAATTATATAAAAAAGTTCTGGAGGAATACAAGACGAGGAAAATTTTCCCTCCGGCCCAGGACATGTTCAACGCATTTCATTTTACACCACTTGAGAAAGTGAAGGTGGTGATTCTGGGACAGGATCCCTATCACAATGACGGACAGGCACATGGTTTGTGCTTTTCAGTGAAGAAGAATGTGGAGATTCCGCCATCTCTGGTGAATATCTACCAGGAACTGCACGATGACCTGGGGTGTTACATCCCGGACAACGGATATCTGGAAAAATGGGCGAGACAAGGCGTACTTCTTTTGAACACGGTTCTGACTGTCCGGGCCCACCAGGCGAATTCCCACAGAGGAATCGGTTGGGAACAGTTCACAGACGCAGCGATTCAGGTATTGGATCAGCAGGACCGCCCGATCGTCTTCTTGCTTTGGGGACGTCCGGCACAGATGAAAAAGAGTATGCTGCACAATCCGAAGCATCTGATTTTGGAGGCGCCGCATCCGAGTCCGCTGTCGGCTTACCGGGGATTTTTCGGATGCCGTCATTTCAGCAAGGCAAATGAATTTCTGGCTGCGCATGGGGAGACTCCTATTGACTGGCAGATTGAGAATATTAAGGACCATGGAGAGAGACTGAATGGGTAAGAAAGATAATACACTGGTAAGAAATGCTTCGTTTTTGATGATTGCGGCTCTGGTTTCCAAGATTATCGGACTGATTTACAAAAGGCCTCTGTCTTCCATGCTCGGGAATGAAAGTTTTGCCTGTTTTCAGTTTGCGCAGAATATTTATTTTATCTTGCTGATGATTGCCTCCTTCAGTATCCCGCAGGCAGTGTCCAAGCTGATGGCGGAGAGAATTGCTTTCCACCGTTACCGTGACGCTCAGAAGGTATTTAAGGGAGCCCTGATTTATGCGGTGATTGCAGGAGGCGTTGTGGCGCTGTTCTGCCTGTTTGGCTCTTCGATATTGATTCCGAAGAATATGTCAAACGCCCGTCTGGCCCTTCAGATGCTCTCCCCTACAATTTTCCTGTCAGGAATTCTGGGAGTGTTCCGTGGCTATTTCCAGGCTTACCGCAATACAATGCCCACATCCCTCTCACAGATTCTGGAGCAGATTGCAAACGCCTGTATCGCCCTTTTGATGGTGCACTTTATGCAGGTGAATTTCAGTGCTGCCTCCGGGGATGTGCAGCAGCGTTGGGAAGCGGCAGGAGCCACCATAGGTACCGGGGCTGGAGTGCTGAGCGCGCTTTTGCTGATGCTTGGCATCTATGGACTGAACCGGAGATTTATCCGCCGGAGGATCGCGAAAGACCGAAGATCCCATGACGAGAGTTATTCACAGGTTCTGCGTCTGATTGTGCTGATTGCGTCTCCGATCATTCTGAGCTCATTCATCTATAATGTGAATGGATATATCAACAGTTATATGTATTCCTCCATCATGGGATACCGGGGTGTGGAGGAGAGTGTGGTACAGTCTTTGTACAGCCAGAACTCTTATTTCATGACGATTATCAATATCCCTCTGACACTGGCCAGCACGGCGCCCACGTCTATGATCCCGGAGGTGTCGGCCCAGTATGCGAGAGGGGATATCCGTGGCGCCAATCTTAAGACAGACCAGGCGACCTGGATCAGTATGTTGATTTCCATACCGGCGGCGGTGGGACTGGCCGTGCTGGCGGGACCGGTGACAAGAATTCTCTTTCCGCTGTCTACCACAGACGCGGCGAATATTCTGGCCATCGGTGCAGTGACGGTGATTTTGAATGGCTGTTCCAATATTTCCAATGGAGTTCTTCAGGGTATTGGAAAGCCAAGGATTCCCATGATTAACGCAGCCATCGCGTTGGTTGTGGATGTGATTGTGATGGCGGTTCTTCTGTTTGCCACAGACCTGGGAGTCTATTCCATCGTCTGTGCCATGATCGTGTATGCGGTTGTCATGTGCGTCCTGAATGACCGTGCCATGAAAAAATATATGAAATACCGAAATCCGTGGAGAAAGGCGTATCTGCCGCCTCTTCTGGCGTCTGTGCCCATGGGGATTGTGGCCGGAGGTGTGTACTACGGACTCTATCTTCTGGTGCCGATCAATCTGATCTGTCTGATTCTCTCGATCGGGCTTGGGGCACTGACTTATTTCTGTGTATATATGAAGATTGCCAAACCCTCGGAGGAAGAACTTGGCGGACTGCCCGGCGGAGGCATGATGATCAGGCTGAGCCGGAAATTAAGATTGATCTGAAAAAATCCCGCAGAACTGACGATTTGTTACGGTCAGATTCTGCGGGATTTTTCTGCCAGGATGAAACCTGATTCTTATCCATTCTGTGCTTTCTTTGACTTTTTCAGATTTTTCTGGGCGGTGGAAAGCATCAGCTTGATTCGGTTCAGCTGATTCACTTCGCTGGCACCTGGGTCATAGTCGATAGCCACAATGTTTGCCTGGGGATATTTCTTACGGATCTGTTTGATCACACCTTTTCCCACGATATGGTTGGGCAGGCAGGCAAATGGCTGTGTGCAGACAATATTCGGTGCATTGTTGTGGATTAATTCCAGCATCTCTCCGGTCAGGAACCAGCCCTCACCGGTCTGATTTCCGTTGGAGACAATGGGTCTTGCCATACGTGCCAGCTGGCGGATGTCTGCGGCCGGCTCAAAATGCTGGCTCTTCTCAAAGGCTTCGTTGGCCGCGCTTCTCACCCAGTCAAGAGCCTTGATTCCCATGTTGGCGGTCACTGCCGCGGATTTTTTGGATCCCAGATATTTTACCTTGAAATTCTGATTGTAGAAGCAGTAAGCCAGGAAATCGATCAGGTCAGGAACCACAGCCTCGGCACCTTCTGACTCCAGAAGCTCTGCCAGGTAGTTGTTGGCTGCGGGAAGGAATTTTACCAGAATCTCTCCCACAATTCCCACTCTTGGCTTGACTTCATCGGTGATGGGGATGCTGTCGAATTCTTCGATCATTCTGCGGCACATCCATTTGAATTTTTTGTGTGTCACTTTTTTGTCGCTGACGAACTGGATACAGCGGTTTTCCCATTTTCTATGTAGACGGTTGACGGAACCTTTCTTCACCTCGTAAGGGCGCATCCGGTAGACGCACTTCATCAGGATGTCTCCGAACACGGCGCCGTAGGCGACACGCTGAATCAGTTTTGGAGTCAGCTTGAATCCAGGATTGCTCTCCAGTCCGCTTAAGTTGACGGAGATGACCGGAATCTGGCTCATACCTGCTTTTTCCAGGGCACGGCGGATGAAAGCGATGTAGTTAGAAGCACGGCAGCCGCCTCCGGTCTGGCTCATGATGACTGCCACCCGGTTCAAGTCGTATTTTCCTGACAGCAGAGCCTGCATGATCTGTCCCACCACCATCAGGGAAGGATAGCAGGCATCGTTGTTGACATATTTCAGTCCCACATCCACGGCTTCCTTGTTGTCGTTGGGAAGCACTTCCAGGTGGTAGCCGCTGGCATTAAATGCCGCCTGCAGGATGGAGAAATGAATCGGGGACATCTGCGGACACAGGATGGTGTAATTCTTACGCATTTCCTTGGTAAACGGAACCTTATAGATGGAAGACGGCTGAATCACACGGGGCTGATTCTGTTTTTCCTTGGCCTTCAGGGCAGCGATGAGAGAGCGGATACGGATCCTTGCAGCTCCCAGATTGTTGACCTCATCAATTTTCAGGCAGGTATAGATTTTCCCGCTCTTTTCCAGGATTTCATACACTTCATCGGTAGTCACGGCATCCAGACCGCAGCCGAAGGAGTTCAGCTGAATGAGATCCAGATCATCCCGGGTCTTCACATAGTTGGCCGCGGCATAGAGTCTGGAGTGGTACATCCACTGGTCATTGACTCTCAAAGGACGTTCAATCTGTGCCAGATGAGAGACGGAGTCCTCGGTGAGCACGGCAATATCATAGCTGTTGATCAGCTCTGGAATTCCGTGGTGTACTTCCGGGTCCACATGGTAGGGACGTCCGGCGAGGACAATTCCCCGGTGATGAGTCTTCTTCATCCAGGCCAGAACTTCCTCTCCTTTGCGCTTGATATCCTCCCTTGTGGCTTCCATTTCCATCCAGGCCTTGTGGGCAGCTGCCCTCACTTCTTCCTCCGGGATCTTCGGGAATTCCTCTACCAGACGGTTGGTGATGATTTCCTCGGAGGTGAAGGCCAGGAAAGGATTTGCGAAATGAATGGAAGGATCATCCAGCTCATCCACATTATTCTTAATATTCTCCGCATAGGAGGTGACGATGGGGCAGTTATAATGGTTGACTGCCTCTGGAAATTCCACCCGCTCGTAAGGAACGCAGGGATAGAAGATGAATTTGACTCCTTTGCGGATCAGCCAGGTCACATGTCCGTGTGCCAGCTTGGCCGGGTAACATTCGGACTCGCTGGGGATGGACTCAATACCCAGTTCGTAGATCTTTCTGCTGGAGCTGGGGGAGAGAATCACCTGGTATTTCAGTTCCGTGAAAAAGGTATGCCAGAACGGATAGTTCTCGTACATATTCAGTACACGGGGAATTCCCACCTGGCCTCTGGTGGCCTCCACAGGAGACAGAGGAGCACGGTGGAACAGTTTCTTATATTTATAATCGAACAGATTCGGAATCTTCTTACGGTTTTTCTCTTTGCCAAGCCCTTTTTCACACCGGTTGCCGCTGATGAACTGACGTCCGCCGGAGAAGGTGTTGATGGTCAGTCGGCAGTGGTTGGTGCAGCCCTTACAGTTCGCCATGGAAGTGGTGTACTCCAGAGCGTTAATCTTGTCAATGGAGAGCATGGTGGTCTGTGTTCCTTCTGTGTATCGTTCTCTGGCGATCAGAGCAGCTCCGAAAGCTCCCATGATACCGGCGATATCCGGACGGATGGCGTGGCAGTCAGCGATCTTTTCAAAGCTTCTCAGGACAGCGTCATTGTAGAAGGTGCCTCCCTGAACCACGATGTGTTTTCCAAGTTCGGAGGCATCGGATACTTTGATGACCTTATACAGAGCGTTCTTGATCACAGAATAGGCAAGGCCGGCAGAGATATCGGAGACTTCCGCCCCCTCTTTCTGGGCCTGTTTTACCTTGGAGTTCATAAACACAGTACAGCGGGTACCCAGATCGATGGGATGTTTGGCAAAAAGCGCAGCCTTTGCGAAATCCGCCACACTGTAGTTCAGAGATTTGGCGAAGGTCTCGATGAAGGAACCGCAGCCGGAAGAGCAGGCCTCATTGAGCTGTACGCTGTCCACGGTCTGGTTCTTGATCTTGATGCACTTCATATCCTGTCCGCCGATGTCCAGAATACAGTCCACATCCGGGTCAAAGAAAGCAGCGGCATAGTAGTGGGATACGGTCTCCACCTCTCCTTCGTCCAGAAGAAAGGCTGCTTTTACCAGTGCCTCCCCGTAACCGGTGGAACAGGAGTAGGCAATGCGCGCGCTGGGCGGCAGCAGCTTGTAAATCTCCTGGATGGAACGGATGGCCGTCTTCACAGGGCTTCCGTTGTTGTTGCTGTAGAAGGAATACAAAAGCGTTCCATCCTCGCCTACCAGAGCAGTCTTGGTGGTGGTGGAACCGGCGTCGATTCCCAGATAGCAGTTGCCCTCGTAAGTGGACAGATCTCCGGTGGCCACATTGTAGCGGTTCTGACGCTCTTCAAATTCCCGGTATGCTTCCTCTGACTCAAAGAGCGGCTCCATACGGGCAACCTCGAAATCCAGTTTGATGGTGGCTGCCAGCCGGTCTTTCATGGCAGTCAGGGAGACGGATACGTCTTCTTTGGCGTTCAGGGCGGAACCCATGGCGGCGAACAGATGGGAATTCTGCGGCACGATGGTGTGCTCTTCATCCAGCTTCAGAGTGCGGATGAAGGCCTGACGCAGTTCCGTCAGGAAATGGAGCGGGCCGCCTAAGAAGGCCACGTGTCCCCGGATGGGCTTGCCGCATGCCAGACCACTGATCGTCTGATTGACGACCGCGTGGAAAATGGAGGCGGACAAATCTTCCTTGGTTGCTCCCTCGTTGATCAGAGGCTGGATGTCTGATTTCGCGAAGACACCGCATCTGGCAGCGATGGGGTAAAGTGCCTGATAATTTTTGGCATATTCATTTAAACCGGCAGCGTCCGTCTGAAGCAGAGATGCCATCTGGTCGATGAAAGAACCGGTGCCGCCGGCACAGATTCCATTCATTCTCTGTTCAATGTTGCCGCCCTCAAAATAGATGATTTTCGCGTCTTCTCCGCCAAGCTCTATGGCCACATCGGTCTTGGGAGCAAAAGTCTCCAGGGAAGTGGAGACGGCGATTACCTCCTGGACAAAAGGCACTTCCAGGTGATTGGCCAGAGTCAGACCGCCGGAACCGGTGATGACCGGATGAACCGTCAACTCTCCCAGCTTGTCCTGGGCTTTTGCCAGAAGCGCGGCCAGCGTCTCCTGAATGTTGGCGAAATGTCGTTCATAATCTGCGAATAATAGAGTATTGTCCTGGTCAAGAACCGCGATCTTCACGGTGGTGGAACCGATGTCAATACCCAGACGATAAGAATCGTTCACGGATGAGTTTACAGTCAAAGACAGTACCTCCTTCTCAATCGAAAATATATTTTTGATCAGATCATTATTTACAATCTTTTCATCATTTTTATGGTTTTTTCATCGTAACATTATACGACAGGACCTCCTAAAATACAACAGTTAAAACTTAACAAATTGTACCCAGAATCTTAACAGAAAAAAGAGAAAACAACAGACAGAGGTTCTTTCGTCAGTCTAATCAGGGTTGAAATTCCTCCTGTTTCAGGCTATACTGGACAATGGTATAAATTAGCCATAAGAAATAAGAATGAGAACAGAAAACGAGGAAAATCTATGTATCAGATATTAAAGACGGAAGGAAGAGCCAAGAGAGCTCAGATGACAACGGTTCATGGAACCATTCAGACACCGGTGTTTATGAATGTGGGAACCGCGGCGGCGATCAAAGGAGCCGTCTCCACCATGGATTTGAAGGAGATCAAAACCCAGGTGGAACTGTCGAATACGTATCATCTCCATGTGCGCCCGGGAGACCAGGTTGTGAAGAAGCTGGGAGGACTTCACCGGTTCATGAACTGGGACCGGCCGATTCTCACCGATTCCGGCGGATTTCAGGTGTTTTCCCTGGCAGGTCTGCGCAAGATCAAAGAGGAAGGCGTCTATTTCCACTCCCATGTGGATGGACGGAAGATTTTCATGGGACCGGAGGAGAGTATGCAGATCCAATCCAATCTGGCTTCTACCATTGCCATGGCATTCGATGAATGCCCTTCCAGTGTGGCCAGCAGAGAGTATGTGCAGAATTCTGTGGACCGCACCACCCGCTGGCTGAAAAGATGCAAGGATGAGATGGCAAGGCTGAATTCCCTGGAAGACACCATCAACCCCCATCAGCTTTTGTTCGGCATTAACCAGGGAGCAATCTATGAGGATATCCGAATCTCCCACGCACAGCAGATTTCCGAGCTGGATCTGGACGGTTATGCGGTGGGAGGACTGGCAGTCGGAGAGACGCATGAGGAGATGTATCATATCCTGGACGAAGTGGTGCCTTATCTGCCCCAGAACAAACCGACTTACCTGATGGGCGTGGGGACACCGGCGAATATCCTGGAGGCAGTCAGCAGAGGTGTGGATTTCTTTGACTGCGTCTATCCCACAAGGAACGGACGTCATGGCCATGTGTACACGAACCAGGGACGCCGGAATCTGTTCAATGCCAAGTATGAGCTGGATGACCGTCCCATTGAGGAGGGATGCCAGTGTCCGGCCTGCCGCCATTACAGCAGAGCCTATATCCGTCATCTGCTGAAAGCCAAGGAGATGCTGGGCATGCGCCTGTGCGTGCTGCACAATCTGTACTTCTATAACAAGATGATGGAAGAAATCCGTGACGCCATTGACGCGGGAGAGTACGAGGCATATAAGAAGAGAAAGCTGGCAGGGATGGAAGAGAACGCCTGACGGCATGTAAGATTCGCCTGCGCATCCTCGCGGCAGAAAGAAAAAAGAGATTTTTCTATATCGTGGTTTTTCGACGAATTAAAATAGGTGGAATGATTTTGTGAACCGGTTCCCGCAGGGGAGCCGGTCTTCTTTTTTTGCGCTCATTCATCTGCTCGGACAGAACTTTCATGGCTTCATCGGCGATGACGGAGATCTGCTGTCCCACAGTGCTTATGGGGATGACAGCCTCCTTTGAGATCGGTGAATTGTCGAATCCGATGATCTGATAAGTATCCGGCAGTGATCCGTATTTTTGAATGAGAAGATTCAAAAACACATTGGCGTGGGTATCGTTGGGCATGAAGATCCCTTTTCTCTTGCCAGGATATTTCTGTTCCAGAAGATTTATAAGTTCCAGGATTTTTTCCCGGTTTTCCTCAAAGGTATTTCCCAGATCGGTGAGAATCAATTCATAGGGAAAATGAAATTCCTCGCAGGTATCCACAAATCCGCGGATCCGTCCGTAGGTGGGCAGAGTGTCCGGCAGATCTGCGTTCACGTGGATGAGAATGTCACAGTTGCTTTTGCTGAGAAGGCCGGCCGCCTGCACTCCGCCCATATAGTTGTCTGTGTTGACACTGGAGATGTGCTGATCTTCCCGCTCGATTCCCACGACGGGAACGTTGTAGGAAGCCAGTTCTTCGGAGGGAATGGTACCGCTTAAGATGATCATTCCTTCAATGTTATAGGCAAGCAGTTCTTTGATATATTTCCGCTCCACATCTGCCTTGGAACTCCCGGCAAAGACCAGGAATTTGTAGCCGTAAGTCTCATAGGTGGCGAGAATCTGATTGAGCATTTCCGAGTAGTAATGCATGTACAGATTGGGAATGATTACACCGATAAACTCAGTCTTTCCGCTGGCCAGGATCCGTCCCACTTTGTTTTCCTGATAATCAAGCTCCACCAGGGCGTTGGAGATTTTTTCCTGGTTCTCCAAGGTGAGCGAGTCCGGATCATTAAAATAACGGGAGATAGTAGTCTTGGAAAAACCTGTATATGCTGCGATATCCGCAAAAGTTACTTTTTTTGTTCTCATAACATTTCAGCTCCTTTGATTCAATAGATACAGTATAACAGATAAAAGGAAAAAGAATCAATAAAAGAACCGGTTACATAACCGGTTTTGTTAGATTTCCACAGAAACCAAGGAAGAAAAATGGGATATATGACGAAACTGAAATTTGCTGTTGACACAAAACCAAGCAGCAGTTATGATAACAGTAAAGGAACCGGTTACTTAACCGGTAATTCAAAACTGATTTTCAGCAGAAAAGGCAAAGGAGAGGATGGAATGAGAAGAAAATTGCTGTGCCTGTCGGTCATGCTGTTGGCCGCGGCGAGTCTTTCCGGGTGCAGACAGCATGACCCCGAGCCCGGGGAGATTGCCGGATATGATGAGGGAGAAGAATATCTCTCCATATGGGTACACTCAATTGAGGACACAGAGGAAGGGCAGGCCTACAAGGAATCTGTGGAAACCTTTAATGAAGCTTATGATGGAAAGTATTTTGCGGATATTGAGTTCGTGCCGCGCAATGACAGCGGAGGCGGTTATTCCGACAAAGTGAATGCCTCTGTGATGGCAGGAGGACTGCCGGATGTGCTGACGGTAGACGGACCGAATATTGCCGCCTATGCCGCCAATGGAATTATTCAGCCTCTGGCAGATCTGACGGAGGAAGAAGAGAGTGAATATCTTCCTTCCATCATCGAACAGGGAACGGTAAATGACGAACTTTATGCCCTGGGAGTGATGGAGTCCAGCGTGGGACTTTACTACAACAAAGATATTTTAGAGGAAGCAGGTATTGATGTTCCGGATGCGGATCATCCCTGGACCTGGTCAGAGTTCACACAGATCCTGGAGCAGTTGAAGCCTCTGATGGAGGAGAAAGACGGATATCCTCTGGATATGACCTTTCCGGTGGGAGAGACCAGCATCTATTATTTCGCTCCTTTTGTGTGGTCCGGTGGCGGAGAGCTGGTGAGTGACGATGGGCTGACTGTGGACGGCTATTTCAATTCGGATAAGACTGCGGAGGCGATGGAGTATTTCCGTTCCATGGTGGAGAATGAATATATGTCAGAGGCTCCCATTGATCATTTATTTGAGAGTGGAAGGGCTGCATTTAAATTTGACGGAGCCTGGGAAGTGAATACGGTATATACCAGTTACCCGGATATTGATCTGGGAGTTGCCCCCTATGTGGTGAGCGATGACTGGGATGGAGGCACTTACACGCCGACGGGGTCCTGGGCTTTCGCAGCTTCCTCAGAGACTGAGAATATTGAGGGAGCCACAGAGCTGGTTAAATGGATGAGCGGTGTGGAGAGCGGTGTCCGTATCTGGGAGATGTCAAAAAGCTTTCCGTCCACTTACGGGGCATTTGAGGAAATTGATGTGTTCCAGACAGATGAGAACTACCGGGCTTTGTATAATCAGCTGAGCAATTACGGACATCCCAGACCTAAGACTCCTGTGTATCCGCAGGTCAGCACTTCCTTCCAGGAAGTTCTGGAGAGCGTGGCCCTGGGAGGCAAAGATACCCAGACTGAACTGGATAAAGCAGTGGAACGGATAGATACAAAATTGGAACGTTATACGAGGGAATAAGAGATGAAAAGAAAAAATTCAATTATGGGAATGGCGTTTTTCGGCCCCGCACTGGTGCTTCTCACCCTGTTTTTATTCCTGCCGATGCTTCTTACCTTCGGATTCAGTTTTACCGATTATTTTGCCCTGAATCCAGAGCTGACGCACTTTGTGGGACTGGAAAACTACATGAATATTTTTAAGGACGATCTGTTCGTGCAGTCCTTTTTAAACACAGTGAAATTCGTGATTATCATTGTGCCTTTTCAGTGCGGCGGAGCCCTGCTTTTAGCCCTTGCTATCAACAAGGCGGCACACTGTAAGAAGTACTTCAAAGTGGCATTTTTCGTGCCGGTGGTCATGTCTTTGGCGGTTGTCTCCACCTTATGGATGCAGATTTACAGCCCGGAGGGAATTCTGAATACGCTTCTGGCCCATGTGGGAATTGACACGCAGCCTTTCATCCACAGCGCGGATCAGGCTCTGCCATCCATTGCCATCATGAGTGTGTGGCAGGGAGTGGGATACCAGATGATTATCTTTCTGGGAGGACTGCAGAACATCAATCCGGCCCTTTATGAGGCTGCGGAGATGGATCATGCGAGCGGATGGCAGAAATTCAAGGATATCACGCTTCCAGAGTTGAAGCCGCTGTGTATCTTTGTATTTATCACGGTTACCATCGGAGCTTTCCGTATGCTGGTACAGCCCATGGTAATGACCGGAGGCGGACCGGATCACTCGACTTATACCATTGTCTACGATATTTACGAGACCGGTACGGTGAACTGGGAGATGGGACTGGCGTCTACTATGGCGATTGTATTTACTGTCTTTGTTGTGATCTTGACCATTATACAGAATGTACTGACAAAAGATAAGGAGGGAAGAAAATATGTTCACAAAAAAGCAAAAGCGAATTAACTGGATCCTGGTGGCTGTGCTGCTGGTTCTCTCCATTTTCTTCCTGTTTCCCGTGATCTGGATGCTGGCCAATTCTTTCAAACCGGATGCGGCGATCACCGCAGATATGAACTCTGTCGCGGCGTTTATCCCGCCGGCACCGAACGGAAACTTTTTTGACAACTATGTCTCCATCATCACGGATACTAACTTTCTGAGATATATGGGAAACACTCTTTTATACGCGGCGATTCTGATCGTTCTGAGTATTGTTGTGAATGGCCTTGCAGGGTATGCTCTGGCGAAGATCAAGTTTCCCTTCCGGGACCAGTGGCTGATGATCATCATTATGCTTCTGATTGTCCCCACCGAGACTGTGATCACCATCCATTTTCTGATTATAGCAAAAGCAGGTCTTCTGAACACGATTGTGGGGTACATCCTGCCGCTGATCGTCAATCCGTTTAACATCTTTTTGTTCCGGCAGGTGTTTGTAAGTCTGCCTGATGACGTATATGAGGCGGCACAGCTGGATTTCTGCGGACCGGTGAAATATTTCTTCACCATGGTGCTGCCCATGTCTAAGACGGTCGTGGCGACGGTCAGTGTGTTTACCTTTTTGAACGTGTGGAATGACTATCTGTGGCCGTCACTGGTATTTACCTCCAGTGATCTTCTGACAGCACAGATTGGTCTGAACTCTATCACATCCAATGAAAACACAACCATGGGCCAGACACTGGCGGTTATCACACTTGTCACTATTCCGGTAATTATCATCTACTCTCTGTTCTCCAAACAGATTGTGGAAGGCGTAACATCGACAGGATCAAAGGAAGGATAAGAAAATGAGTTTTATAGAATTTAAAAATGTATGTAAGAAATATCCGGGATCGGATAAAAATACGGTAAATAATTTTAATCTGAATATCGAAGAAAAAGAATTCATCGCTTTTGTCGGACCTTCTGGATGCGGCAAATCCACCACACTGCGTATGATTGCGGGATTTGAGGAAATTACAGGAGGAGAGCTCTACATCGACGGCAGGAAAGTCAATGAGACAGCTCCCAGAGACAGGGGAATTGCCATGGTATTCCAGAACTATGCACTCTATCCCCATATGACCGTTGAGAAAAACATCGGATATGGCCTGAAGAATATGAAAATGCCGGCCGACCAGATTAAGAAAAAAGTGGACTGGGCCATTGACATCCTGGGATTGGAAGAGTATCGTTACCGCAAACCAAAGAATCTCTCCGGCGGCCAGCGCCAGAGAGTGGCCCTGGGCCGTGCCATTGTGAAGAACCAGAAGGTCTTCCTCATGGACGAACCGCTGTCCAATCTGGACGCGAAGCTCCGCGTCAGCATGAGAACCGAGATCAGCAAACTGCACCGGGAACTGGGAGCCACTACCATTTATGTGACACACGATCAGGTGGAGGCCATGACGATGGCTGACCGGATTGTCATCATGAAAGACGGTGTGATCCAGCAGGTGGGAAAACCTATGGAACTCTATGACCACCCGAAGAATCAGTTTGTGGCAGGGTTTATCGGCTCTCCTCAGATGAATTTCTTCGATGTGACTGTGAATGGCAATGTGATCCATTTCGCGGATGGAAGTTCGGTCGCTGTCCCGGAGGGAGTCACCAAAAAACTTGGCGGACGCCAGGGAGAGATGGTGCTTGGCATTCGCGGCGAGGATATCAAGATGGATGCGCAGAATATGGATTTGAATCGGGATCACATACAGCATGCGGTGATTACGGACACGGAAGTCATGGGCAATGAGAATAACCTGTATTTCAATTTCGGCGGCACACAGGCCGTGGCGCGGGTTTCCAAGTATGAGATCAGCCAGATTGGAGATCAGATTGATTTTGTGTTCATGCCATCAAAGATGCACTTTTTTGATAAAGAGACGGGAGTAAATTACACGGAGGCAGTATGAAGAGACAGAGATTACACTTAAAGGCACCAGACAACTGGGTGAATGATCCCAATGGATTTATCTACTACAAAGGGTATTACCATTTATTTTATCAATATTTTCCTTATGAACCGCGGTGGGGAACCATGCACTGGGGCCATGCGGTCAGCAAAGATCTGGTTACCTGGGAACACCGGGGGATTGCGCTGCAGCCTTCCGTCCGGGAAGATCAGAACGGTTGTTTTTCCGGAAGTGCCCTGGAAGAAGACGGAAGGCTGTACCTTGTCTACACAGGGGTGCGCTATGAAGTTGTAAATCCTAAGGATCCTCACACCTGTCTGAATGATCAGTTTGAGTCGGCTCAGCTGATGATTTCTTCCGGAGATGGCTTTACCTTTGACAATGAAAAAGGAAAGCGGGTCATCATTCCCCCGGTGATCGACAGGAGCATTGGCGATCGGACTCACACCAGGGATCCGAAGATCTGGAGGGGAAAGGATGCCTGGTATCTCGTGCTGGGAAGCACCGTGGAGGAGCAATACGGTGAAGTCCTTTTTTACCGGAGTGAAGATCTGGAGAACTGGACTTATATCAATAAAGCATGGAAGGGCCCGGAATATGGATGGATGTGGGAGTGCCCGGATGTCTTTGAGACTGAGGGCGAGGGGGTACTCCTGGTGTCGGCCATGGGAGTTCTGAAAAACGGTGAGAAGGAGAAGAATCAGACCATCTGTTTTCCGGTGGAGATGGATGAGGATTCCTGTCAGATGGAGATACCGGATACTTACCAGTTTGTGGATTATGGAATGGATCTGTATGCGCCCCAGACGACCCTGGACGCTGAGGGAAGACGCGTGATGGAGGCGTGGATCCGTATGCCGTGTCCGACGGAGCAAGGATGGATCGGCATGTACTCCTCCCCCCGCATTGTGGAGAGAAAAGGAAGACATATCTATTTCCGCATGCATCCCAATCTGCGGGCAGCTTATTCCAGAAAGATCACACAGGTCGGCCAGGCCATGCCGGAGGGCTATATGGCAGTCTTTGATCTGGAAGAAGGAGAGCAGGTGGATCTGGGAGGATTTCAGATCCGCAGACAGGACGGGAAAGTCCGCACAGACAGGACGGCAGTCTATCCAGCTTTTGAAGGAGCACATCTGATATCTGAGACTCCTGAGTTAAAAGGGGAGTGTCATCTGGAAGTTCTGGTGGATGAGAACCTGGTGGAGATCTATGTCAATGACGGCGAGTATGTGATCAGCAATGCGGTATATGGGTTAAAGCCGGTTCTCTCGGCGGGAAAAGAAAAGAAAATACAGCTGTATACGATGAGCGAAGAAAAAGAAAATACATCCCTTCTGTGAAATGGAACAAAATCGTGAAAAATATCAAGAAAACACTTGAAGAAAATGGATTTTTTGTGTATGATGTTCTGTAGTTTATATTGAATAGGAGGTTTTGTTTCAATGGATAGTTCAGGTGCAATGGGAGTCGGCGGAATGATTATCTGGATTGTGATCCTGTTTGCAATTATGTATTTTCTGATGATTCGTCCTCAGAAAAAAGAGCAGAAGCGTGTCAATGCCATGCTTTCCAATATGGAAGTGGGCGACAGCATTGTCACCACCAGCGGATTCTATGGTGTGATTATCGATCTGACTGAGGAAGATGTGATTGTAGAATTTGGAAATAACCGTAACTGCAGAATTCCCATGAGGAAGGCAGCGATTGCCGAAGTTGAGAAGGCAAGCACTTCCGTATCAGAATAGAGGATTCAAAGACCGTTGTAAATTTTAACGATTTACAGCGGTTTCTTTTTATTAGGCGCAGGAAATCCTTTTCTGGAAGAAAAAGGACGCGGAAACAGTTGAAAATTTTAGTCAAGTAGAGTATCATATTAGAAATACGTAATTTTATAGGCGAAAAGGAGAGGATCAAGAACAATGGAATATAGACTGGGATTGATTTACGGCGACGGAATAGGGCCGGAGATCGTGCGTGAGGCAAGGAAAGTTTTAGATAAAGTTTGTGAAAAATTTAACCATACATTTCACTATGAAGAACTGCTGTTAGGCGGCGCTTCCATTGATGTTCATGGCGTTCCGCTCACGGAGGAGACCATCGAGAAAGCGAAAGCTTCCGATGCGGTTCTGATGGGATCCATTGGAGGGGATGCGGCGACTTCCCCCTGGTACCAGCTGGAGCCGTCCAAAAGACCGGAGGCAGGTCTTCTGGGAATCCGCAAGGCGCTGAATCTGTTCGCGAATCTCCGCCCTGCCTATCTGTATCAGGAATTGAAAGATGCCTGCCCGCTCAGAGAAGATATCATCGGGGATGGTTTTGATCTGATGATTATGAGAGAACTGACGGGAGGTCTCTATTTCGGTGAGAGGAAAACCATCGAGGAGAATGGAGTGCGCAAGGCGATTGATACGCTGACTTATGACGAGAATGAGATCCGCCGGATTGCGCGCCGTGCCTTTGACATCGCAGGAAAACGGAGAAAGAAAGTCACCAGTGTGGACAAGGCAAATGTGCTGGATTCTTCCAGGCTGTGGAGAAAAGTTGTGGAGGAAGTGGCAGCGGAGTACCCGGATATTGAACTGGAACATATGCTGGTGGACAACTGTGCCATGCAGCTGGTGAGAGACCCGGCTCAGTTCGATGTGATTCTGACAGAGAACATGTTCGGTGATATTCTCTCTGATGAGGCAAGTATGGTGACCGGTTCCATCGGAATGCTTTCCTCCGCCAGCTTAAACGATACCAAGTTCGGCCTCTATGAGCCAAGCCATGGTTCCGCGCCGGACATCGCGGGACAGAATAAAGCGAATCCCATCGCCACGATTCTGTCGGCGGCCATGATGCTTCGCTATTCCCTGGATCTGGACAAGGAGGCAGATGCTGTGGAGGCAGCGGTTCAGAAAGTTCTGACAGAGGGATACCGTACGGTGGACATCATGTCAGAGGGCTGTAAACTGGTCGGAACCAAAGAGATGGGAGATTTGATTGCGGAAGCAGTCTGATAATAGAATACAAACAGAAGAATTAGAAGAACAGGAGTGAGATTATGAGAAGTGATGCAGTGACAAAGGGAGCACAGCAGGCTCCGCACCGTTCTCTGTTTCATGCCCTTGGCATGACACAGGAAGAGATGGACCGCCCATTGGTGGGAATTGTCAGTTCCTATAATGAGATTGTACCGGGCCACATGAATCTGGATAAAATCGTGAACGCGGTAAAACAAGGCGTGGCCATGGCGGGGGGAACTCCGATTGTATTTCCGGCAATCGCAGTCTGCGACGGAATTGCCATGGGACATATCGGAATGAAGTATTCCCTGGTTACCCGAGACCTGATTGCGGACTCCACAGAGGCAATGGCGATGGCGCATCAGTTTGACGCGCTGGTGATGGTGCCGAACTGTGACAAAAACGTGCCGGGACTTCTGATGGCAGCAGCGAGAATCAATGTGCCGACAGTCTTTGTGAGCGGCGGTCCGATGCTTGCAGGCCATGTACAGGGCCATAAGACCAGTCTGTCCAGCATGTTCGAGGCAGTGGGACAGTACACGGCAGGGACAATCACAGAGGAAGAGTTAAGAGAGTATGAAGAGAAGACCTGTCCTACCTGCGGATCCTGCTCCGGTATGTACACGGCGAACAGTATGAACTGTCTCACCGAGGTTCTGGGAATGGGGTTAAAAGGAAACGGCACGATTCCGGCAGTCTACTCCGAGCGTATCAGCCTGGCAAAACATGCCGGCATGCAGGTGATGGAGATGTACCGGAGAAACATCAGACCCCGTGATATCATGACAAAGGAAGCAATTCTGAATGCTCTGACCGTGGATATGGCTCTTGGATGTTCCACCAACAGTATGCTGCATCTGCCGGCGATTGCCCATGAGATCGGAATGGATTTTGATGTAAGCTTTGCCAACGAGATCAGTGCGAAGACCCCGAATCTGTGCCATCTGGCACCGGCAGGCCCGACTTATATCGAGGAGCTGAACGAGGCCGGCGGCGTCTATGCAGTGATGAATGAACTGAATAAAAAAGGTCTGTTGTATACGGACTGTATGACTGTGACCGGAAAGACGGTGGGAGAAAATATCGAAGGATGTGTGAATAAGAATCCGGAAGTCATCCGTCCCATCGATCATCCATACAGCGAGACCGGAGGCCTGGCTGTGTTAAAAGGAAATCTGGCTCCGGACGGCGGTGTGGTGAAACGTTCCGCAGTCTGCGAAGAGATGATGGTACATGAGGGACCGGCGAGAGTCTTTGACTGCGAGGAAGATGCCATCGCGGCTATCAAAGGCGGAAAGATCGTGGAAGGCGATGTGGTAGTGATCCGCTATGAGGGACCAAAAGGCGGCCCGGGAATGCGCGAGATGTTGAATCCAACTTCTGCGATTGCTGGAATGGGACTTGGCTCCAGTGTGGCTCTGATCACGGACGGCCGGTTCAGCGGCGCTTCCCGAGGCGCTTCCATTGGACATATCTCACCGGAAGCGGCAGTGGGCGGACCAATCGCGCTGGTGGAAGAAGGTGATATCATTCAGATTAATATTCCAGACCTCTCTATTAATCTGAAGGTATCCGATGAGGAGTTAAAAGCCAGAAAAGAAAAATGGCAGCCGAGACAGCCGAAAGTTACTACAGGTTATCTGGCACGTTACGCGGCCATGGTAACCAGCGGAAACAGGGGAGCAATTCTGGAAGTGCCAAAGAAATAAACAACAAGGGGGAACATAAGACAATGCAGTTAACAGGATCAGATATCATCATCGAATGTCTGCTGGAACAGGGCGTGGACACCGTCTTCGGATATCCTGGCGGAGCTATTCTGAATATATATGATGCTTTGTATAAATACCGTGACAGAATTCACCATGTCCTGACCTCCCATGAACAGGGAGCGGCTCACGCGGCAGACGGCTATGCGAGAGCCACGGGAAAAGTGGGCGTCTGTATGGCAACCTCAGGACCTGGAGCCACAAACCTGGTGACAGGAATTGCGACTGCCTACATGGACTCCGTTCCGCTGGTGGCGATCACGGCCAACGTGGGAAAACCGCTGCTGGGAAGGGACTCCTTCCAGGAGATCGATATCGCCGGCGTGGCGATGCCGATTACAAAATACAGTTTCATTGTCAAGGACATTAATATTCTGGCGGATACCATTCGGAAAGCATTCTATATTGCCAAGAGCGGAAGACCGGGACCGGTGCTGGTGGATGTGACCAAGGATGTGACAGGATTCGTCGCGGAATATGAACCCTGCCGTCCGGCGACGATCAGCCGCGTCACAGAGAACATCAACACCATGGATCTGGAAGTGGCAGCGAAGATGATCCGTGAGGCCGAGAAACCCTTTATCTTCGTGGGCGGCGGCGCGAATATCTCTGGCGCGGACCAGGAAGTGCGGGAGCTGGCACACCGCATTCAGGCTCCTGTCTGTGACAGCCTTATGGGAAAAGGTGTCTTCAGCGGCGAGGATGAGCTGTACACTGGAATGCTGGGCATGCATGGAACGAAGACTTCCAATCTGGGTGTCTCTGAGTGTGATCTGCTGATCACTCTGGGTGCCCGGTTCAGTGACCGTGTCACAGGAAACACCAAGAATTTCGCAAAACGGGCGAAGATTCTTCAGGTGGATGTGGATCCTGTGGAGATTAACAAAAATGTCATTGTGGACGCCAGTGTGGAGGGAGATGTAAGAGAAGTTCTGCGCCGTCTTCTGGAGATGGTGGAGCCCAAGGAACATCCTCAGTGGCTGCAGCATATTCAGGAGTATAAGGAGAAATATCCGCTGCGCTATCCCCAAAACACGCTGTCAGGACCTTATGTGATCGAGAAACTCTATGAGCTGACAAAAGGAGATGCCCCGATTGTCACAGATGTGGGGCAGCACCAGATGTGGGCGGCTCAGTATTATAAATATAAGAGACCGAGGAGCTTTCTGACTTCCGGCGGTCTTGGAACAATGGGATTTGGCCTGGGAGCAGCCATCGGCGCTTCCTACGGAAAACCGGGCAGTACCATTGTCAATATTACAGGTGACGGATGTTTCCGAATGAATATGAATGAGCTGGCCACAGCAGTCAGAAGCGGTCATCATCTGATTGAGATTATCATGAACAACCATGTTCTGGGTATGGTTCACCAGTGGCAGGATCTGTTCTATGATAACCGTTATTCTCAGACCATTCTGAGAGATAAGGTGGATTATATCAA
>ERZ1643246.971-NODE-971-length-33421-cov-15.405143_pt1 | contig 33421 bp, 31 predicted proteins | sample MGYA00579265_ERZ1643246 | MGnify/ENA primary metagenome ERZ1643246 (study PRJEB29033, sample SAMEA4952261) | chicken gut metagenome | biome: Broiler Chicken; feature: Gastrointestinal Tract; material: Caecum | place: Ireland | collected 2018 | study: Broiler...
AAGATCGAGAAGGAGCACGAGGAGCGCTACCTGACCCTCCTGAAGAACCTGGAGGAGGGCGTGGTGTTCAAGCGCGGCGACGAGTATATGTGGAAGTGCCGTAACTGCGGCCATATCCACTTTGGCAAGGAGGCTCCCCAGGTTTGCCCTGTGTGCGCCCATCCTCAGGCCTATTTTGAAATCCGCAGCGTGAACTACTAAGAGAGAAAAAACAAGCCGTCTGCCTGTGTGGCAGACGGCTTGTTTTTTATGTGCTTTTGGGCAGCAGAACGGTAAAAACGGTGCCGCTCTCCGCGGAACTGGAGACAGAGATCCTGCCGCGGTGGTGCTCCACAATGGCTCTGGCGATGGCCAGCCCCAAACCATAACCGCCCTGCGCCCGGTTCCGGGCGGCATCCGCCCGGTAAAAGCGCTCAAACAGATGGGGCAGGTGCTCCGGCGGAATGGGTGTGCCGGTGTTGCGGACGGTAAGGCGCAGCTTGTCCTGCTGTCGGGTCAGGGTGAGGCTGACGGCACCCTCCGCACCGGCATATTTGACCCCATTGTCCAGCAGGATCCGTACCAGTCGGCGCAGCTGTGCCTCATCCCCTGTCAGCATCAGACCGGGATCCACCTGGGCGTCCAGTCGGACGCCCGCCTCAAAGGCCACGGGCTCAAAGGGAAGCAGGCAGCCCTGAACCAGCTCACTCAGATCCACCTGGGCAGTCTGAAACTCCTGCCGGGCGGCGTCCGACTTGGCCAGGAAGAGCAGGTCTTCCACCAGCCCCTTCATCTGGCGGGCCTCCTCCTGGGTATACTCCAGCCATTTGGATTGAACAGCCACAGTGTCCGACGGATGGGCAAGCACAATGCCGGTGTTGGCCAGGATGACGGTAAGGGGGGTTTTCAGTTCGTGAGAGGCGTCGGCTACAAACTGCCGCTGCTGTTTCCAGGCTGTCTCCACCGGACGCAGAGCCAGGGAGGAGAGGAAGAGCCCCACAAAAAAGAAGGCGGCCATGGCCAGCGCCCAGACCAGCAGACAGTTCAGGATCAGGGTGCGCAGGGAACTGCTCTCCCAGCTCTGGTCGGCAAACGCCACCCGTACCGTACCGTCCGGTCGGGTTTCCAACTGGAACCGCAGATTCAGCGTACGCAGAATGCCATGGTCTGCGCCGCTTGCCAGGGCTTCCGCCGCTGCCAGCTCCGCGGTCTCCCGGGAGACCTCCACCTGCCCTCCATCGTTGATGCTGGTAACAATGCCGTCCTCCACGGTGACAACAAAAACCGGGACCATGGTAAAGCGGCTGCCCTCATCCGACGGATTGTGGTCGGGAGGGGGAGCGCCAATCTCAAACCGTGGGTTCTCGTCCTCCCGCCAGCTGAGGGCCATACGCATAGCCGCCTGGCTCTGGTCGGCGTACCGCCGGGCATTGGAGGCCACCAGCAGGACAAAGACCACAGTCAGCACCACGCCTACCAGCAGCAGATTGATCAGGATAAACTTCCGGCGCAGCCGTCGAATCATTCAGCCGGCACCTCCAGGTAGTAGCCCACCTTGCGCACGGTGCCGATGGCAACGCAGGAGGAGAGGAAGGTCAGCTTTTTCCGCAGGAAGGAGATATAGACCTCCACATTGTTGTCCTCAGCGTCAGACTCCAGGCCCCAGACCCTGGAAATAATATCCTCCTTGGGTACGACGGAGCGGGAGTGCTGCATCAGCAGGCGGAGGATATCAAATTCCTTGAAGCCCAAGCGTACGGATTTGGCGCCGCAGCGCAGGCAGCGGGTGGAGAGCTACAGAATCAGGTCTCCGGCAGTGAGCTGTTCGCCGATCACCTCGCCCTGCCGCCGGGTCAGGGCCCGTACCCGGGCCAGCAGCTCCCCGATGTCAAAGGGCTTGGTCATGTAGTCGTCCGCCCCGTGGTCCAGGCCGGCGATTTTGTCCGGCATCTCGTCCCGGGCGGTGAGCATGAGGATGGGCGTGGATATGTGAGCGCACCGCAGCCGCCGGGCCACCTCGAAGCCGTCCACCTTGGGCAGCATCACATCCAGAATAATGGCGTCATACTGCCCTGTCAGGGCGTAGTCCAGCCCGTCCGCGCCATCGTATACCAGATCGGCCAGATACCGCTGCTCCGCCATGATCTGTCCCAGCGCCTCCGCCAGGCGCTGCTCGTCCTCCACAATCAAGATCCGCATACGACAATTCCTTTCCTTGGTGTTTGCATCATCATACCTCTGAAAACTGAAATTTACCTGAAGAAAATCATAGCGCAGATGGAAGAAAAAAGGATTTACAGAGTGTTAACAATTTATGGTTTCTTTTTTTCAGGGTAATTTCAGCTTGCGGAACTATACTGTCCCGGAAACCGGAACAGAATGGGAGGATGCATACATGCAGCTCATTGCGGTAAAAAAGGGAAAGATGGACCCGGAGGTTCAGACGCCGCCGGCCCCGTCCAGGCCCCGGAGGAAAATAACGCCCAAGCGGCTGGTACTGCTGGCGGTGGTGGCTGCGGTGGTGGCCGGAGGCGCGGTGGGGGTCAGACAGCTGTTCTTTTCTCAGGAGGAGCGGACAGCCCTGACGGAGCGGACCACCTACGGCAGTCTCGCCACCACCATTGAGGGAACAGGCACCACCGTGCCGGCGGACAGCGTGACCTATACCGCCGCCTCGGACAGCGAGATTACCGGCGTCTATGTTTCGGCCGGAGATACAGTGGAGGCGGGTCAGCTGCTGTATACCCAGGACTCCACCGAGCTGGATGAGCAGATCGAGACTTACCAGGACGAGATCACCGAGCTGGAGAATACCCTGTCCGATGCCCAAAGCCAGCTGGCCGACCTGAACGAGAGTATGGCGGCTCTGTTGGTCACAGCGCCCTTTTCCGGGCGGATCACCGATGTGACCGCAGAAGTGGGGGACAGCGTGAACGCGGGAACCAAGCTGGCTACCCTGGTGGATGACAGTCAGATGACCCTGACCCAATATTTCAGCTACGCCTATGAGGACCAGGTCTATGTGGGCATGGAGGCGGGGATTTCTGTGGCCAGCCTGATGCGCACCATTGAGGGAACCGTAACGGAGATCAAAAAGGTGGACCGGGTTACCACTGAGGGTACCCGCTGCTTCGCGGTGACCGTGACCGTGGAGAATCCCGGTGCGCTCACTGAGGGAATGAGCGGCGCAGGTTACCTGGTGGCCGATTCCGGAGAGAAGCTCTATCCAGCGGTAGAGGGGACCCTGGAGTACTATGCCAGCAAAGATATTGTGGCGGAAGTTGGCGGGGAGCTGACTGCCGTCAATGTCTCTGACTACGAATCGGTATCCAAGGGCAAGGTGCTCTTTTCCGTGGATGGCTCTGATCTGGAAAAGCAGGTGGAGTCGGTGGAACGGAACATTACCCAGACCCAGGAGAAAATTACTCAGGCCCAGGAGAAAATCACCCAGACCGAAGAGCAGCGGGCGGACTATAACGTGACTGCGGAGATCTCCGGCAAGGTGATCATGGTGGGGGTGCAGGAGGGGGAGAGCCCCAGACAGGCGGGTCAGACCGCTGTTACCCTGTACAATATGGACTCCATGACCATTACCGCCAACATTGACGAGCTGGATATAGACAACATCAGCATGGGTATGGAGGTTGACATTACCCAGTCCGGGGCGGAGACAGATACCCACTATACCGGTACGGTGACCGCCATCAGCTACGAGGCCACCAACACCAACGGTGTGGCCTATTTCCCCATTACCATCACCATTCCCAGCGACGGGGCGCTCTCCGCCGGTGTCAATGTGTCCTATACCATCACCGTGGGAGATGAGTCCGAGGGAGTGCTGGCCCCCATCGCCGCCCTTCAAAATACCACAGAGGGTGTCTGCCTGTTTGTCAAGGCGGACAGCCGGCCGGACAACGCGGTTGACCTGGAGGAGGGCGTGGTGCCGGACGGATTTTACGCCGTTCCGGTGGAGACCGGCGTATCCAACAGTCAATATGTCCGTATTCTCTCCGGCGTGGAGGAAGATGTGGAGGTCTTTACCCGCTATCAGCAGGCCGCCCCCTCCGGCGGGGATACCACCAGTCAGGGAGAGAGCGGACAGGAGATGGAGGGTATGCCCGGTTTCTCCGGCGGCGGCGGAATGGCCGGCGGTAATATGGCCGGCGGTAATATGGGCGGCGGAATGCCCGGCGGCATGCAGGGCGGTATGGGCGGCGGGCCCATGGGTTAAAGGAGGCGCGAGATGAGTCTGATCCGACTGGACAATGTCTATAAAATTTATGCGCAGGGGCAGGAAAACCAGGTCAACGCCCTGGACGGGGTAACGCTGGAAATCCAGCGGGGAGAGTTTGTGGCCATCATCGGCACCTCCGGCTCCGGTAAGTCCACCATGATGAATATTCTGGGCTGTCTGGACGTGCCAACCTCCGGGGCGTATTACCTGGATGGCACCCCCATCAGCGGGCGGAGCCGCCGGGAACTGGAGCTGATCCGCTCCCGCAAGATCGCCTTCATCTTCCAGGGATATAACCTGATCCCCTCGCTGAACGTGTGGCAGAATGTAGCTCTGCCCATGCTGTACCAGAAAGTTCCTCTGGCCCAGCGGCGGGCCCGTGCGCTGGAGGCTTTGGAGCGGGTGGATATTGCCGCCAAGGCCAACAGCCGTCCCGGCCAACTCTCCGGTGGGCAGCAGCAGCGGGTGGCCATTGCCCGGGCCATTGCCGCCCGCTCGCCCATTCTCATGGCCGACGAGCCCACCGGCGCGCTGGACTCCAAAACCGGCGCCCAGGTGCTGGAGCTGATGCGGGAGATGAACCGGGAGGGCACCACGGTGATCCTCATTACCCACGACAACGGTATCGCTGCCCAGGCCGACCGCACCGTGCGGGTGATGGACGGAAAAATCGTCCATGACAGTCTGTGGGACGGCGTGCTGGTAGACCTGCCCGTGTCCCGGGCGGTGGCGCCGTGAACGCAGTACGGATGGCCCTGGATTCCATCGGGGACAAGAAGGGCCGGTCCTTTCTCACCATGCTGGGCATCATCATCGGTGTGACGGCGGTGCTGGTGCTGGTGGCTCTGGTGTCGGGATACAATGCGGATATTACCGCCTACTATGAAAAGCTGGGTGTCAACAAAGTCAATGTCACCGTTACCTGGTACGACACCAGCCGGTCGGTGGACGTGATGGACGCTTTGTATGACTACGGCAATCAGGAACTGGCCGATATGGTGGAGGGGGTGAGTCCCGACCTGTCCACCTTGCTGCCCATCAAGCGCCGCACCACCACCTTGGACAGCAGCAGCGTGTACTTTGGCAGCGACCAGTACGCTGCCTGTAACAACTATACGCTGGAGAATGGCCGGGATATCAATGCCTTTGATATCCAGCAGCGCAACATGGTGTGCGTGCTGGGCTCCTATGTGGCGGACAGCCTGTTCCAGTATGCCGACCCCATCGGGGAGACTGTGTACATCGGCGGCAACCCCTTCACCGTGGTGGGGACTTACTACCAGAAGGACGGGGGCACAGAGGGCTCGATGGACGACATGGCGGTAATCCCCTACTCTCTGAACCGGACTATTTTGGAGAGCGATTACCTCACCTCCTTTATAGTGAAGGTGGATACCTCCGACCATATGGACGCGGTCATAGCCAGCCTGGAGGTATTTCTGGCGGACGAGATCCCTTCCACCGTTGGGGAGTATGAACTGGAGAACGGCAACTCCGCCATGACTGAATCTACCGAGGAGACCACCTCCATGAGTGTGGTGCTGGGAGGTATTGCCGGCATTGCGCTGCTGGTGGGCGGCATCGGCATTATGAATATCATGTTGGTTACTGTCACCGAGCGTACCCGAGAAATTGGTATCAAAAAATCCATCGGCGCGCCTCGAGGGGAGATTGTGGGCCAGTTTCTGGTAGAGGCCGCCATTCTCAGCGGGATGGGTGGCATGATCGGGATCCTGCTGGGCTTTGGACTGAGTTTGGTGCTGGGCAAGGCCATGTACGATTTGATTTTGCTGCCGGGCGGGCTGGTGACGGCGGGAGCGTTTCTGTTCTCAGTGGTCATCGGTATTGTGTTCGGCATCTATCCGGCGCTGAAGGCGTCCAACCTCCAGCCGGTGGACGCCCTGCGGGCGGATTGACAGAAGGAGGAGCGATTTCATTGAAGCGAAAAGTTCTTTCCCTGCTGACGGCGGGAGGGCTGTGCCTGACCCTGGCGGCCCTGCCTGCCCCGGCGGAGGCATTTACCGACGTCAGCGGGGATACCGCTCTGGCGGTGGAGGTACTGACCAGCCTGGGGATTGTCTCCGGGTACGCCGACGGCGCCTACCATCCGGAGGACGGCCTGACCCGGGCCCAGTTCTGCAAGCTGGCGGTGCTGGCGGAGGGACATGGGGATCAGGTAAGCGGCAGCGCCTACCGTACCCTCTTTTCCGATGTGGCCGGAAGCCATTGGGCGGCGCCCTATATTAACCTGGCCTACGAGGAGGGACTGGTCTCCGGTTATGGGGACGGCTCCTTTGGTCCGGACGATCCGGTCACGGTGGGGCAGGCGGTGACGGTGGCTCTTCATCTGCTGGGCTATACTACGGAGGATGTGGGGCCCTTCTGGCCGGAGGATTATATGAGCCTGGGCGAAAAGCTGGGCCTGCTGGACGGGATTTCCACAGATGCCTCCCATGCCCTCACCCGGGGCGAGGCGGCGCTGCTGCTCTACAGCATGCTGTCCATGCATGACCGGGACGGAGGCGACTATATCGACAAACTGTGCGCCTCCAAGATTACCGATGCGGTACTGCTGGACGTGGACGCAGAGGGCGAGGACGGGACCGCCGGACTGGTACGGGTGTGTACTGCCCAGGGCGTGAGCTATTACCAGCCCGCCCAGGACCTGCCGGAAACCCTGGAGGGCAGCCGGGGGACTCTGCTGCTGGATCAGGCTGGGGAAACCGCCGGTTTTCTTCCGGACAGCACAGTCAGCCGTACGCTGACGCTGGCGGAGGTGGACGCCAACGGGGTTACTGATACTTCCGGCGGGTTTTATAGTGTTTCCAACTCTGCCAATGTGCTGTTGGACGATACGCTGGCGACATACAGTACCTGCTGGTACGATCTGGACGGCCGGGATACCGTCACGCTTTACTATAACGAAAAGGGTGTGGTGGATCTGGTGACCGCCTCGCAGGCGACAGCCTACGAGGGAGTTCTGCTCAGTGGATACTATGAGGATGCCAGCCCCAACGCCAAGTCCTCCGATACCATCACGCTGCTGGGGCTCCAGCTAACGGTGGCAGACAGCGGCCGGAGCAGCCTGAGTCAGTTTGAGGTGGGCGACCGGATTACCGTCACCCTCAATGGGGAGGGGGAAGTGGTATCCGCAGTGTCTTACAGTGAGCGGCAGGCTGATCTCTACGGAATGCTGCAAAATGGTCAGGTGACGCTGACCTGCGGCCTGACGGTAAAGGGGACTATCACCGGCAGCGGGGAGGAGGGAGACCTGGTAAAGGTCGTCTCCACCGGTAAGGGAACGATTTCGGCCTCTCCGGCGGAAAAGACAGTCTCGCTCTCTCTGGATCTGACCCGGGGCACGCTGGGCAGTATCCCGTTGGCAGAGGATGTGTCTGTCTACGAGCGGGTGAAGGACAGTCCGGCGGTGGAACTTGATCTGGAGGACATCCTGGTCAGCACAGTTTCCGCCTCCCAAATCGACTTTTACGCCACCAATGACCAGGGAGAGGTAAATCTCCTTCTGATGAATGATGTGACCGACAGTGCCTATACCTATGGCAAGATCTATAGCTGGAGCGAAACTGTGGGTCAGACAGAGGAGGATTCTTACACGGTAAGAAAGGTGTCTCTTGCCAACAGCAGCGGAACGAGCCAGGAGTACACCACAATGCTGTCTGTAAAAGGCGGGACCATGGGCGGCATCGCGGCAAATGCCGAGGGAACCGTGGTAGGGACCGCCGAACTGACGGAGGTGCAGCAGGTGTCCCGCTCCGACTTTGACGGCCAGGAGACCGTGGTGGCCGACGGAATACAGATTCCTGTCAGCGACCAGGTGGAGGTATACAACTCGGACACCGGGAACTGGACCACACTGGCCCAGGCCAAGGCTTACACCGATACCTTTACCATCTACTACAGTGGTACCCTTGGGGTGGACGCGGTGGTGCGTGTCATTGTGACCCAATAAAAAACATGGGACACAGGCTGGTAGCCTGTGTCCCATGTTTTGTTGTCAGGGGAGAAGTACCTCGTCCTCGGTGGTCAGACCTTGCAGAATCTCGGTGTACCCGCCGCCGGAGATGCCGATCTCCACCTCTACTTCCACGGCCTTTCCGTCCCGCAGAACCTGTACGGTACCGCCACTGACCGCCTGGGATGGAATCCGTAGGCAGTCCTCTTTTTGCTCGGTAATGATGGCTACATTGACGTTCATCCCGTCCCGCAGCCCGTCGGTGCTGTCCAGCGTCAGCTCCACAGTATAGTCTGTCACGCCGCCTGAGGTGATGCCGGTGTCGTCAATGCGCGCCACGGTGGCGGTATAGCTCCGGGGCTGCCCGCTATCGTCGGTAAAGGCCACCTGGGCCTGCTGACCGGGCCAGATGCGCTCAATATACTGCTCGTTGATGTCAGCGTGGACGCACAGCTCCTCTGGCTGGGCCAGCACCACCATGGGGGTGCCCGCCGACGCCAGGTCTCCCAGTTTCACCGACCGGGTGAGGATCACGCCGTCCACCGGAGCCAGGATGGTGTAATCCGCCCGTTTGGCTTGGAGCTGTTCCAGGGAGGTACGGGCTGATTCCACGGACAGGGAGGCGTTGGTCACCGCGTTGGTAAGGCTGTCGTTTTTAATGGTCATCACGGTTTGCCCTACAGTGACAGCGGAGCCGGTCTGGATGGGCAGAGTAAGTACCTGCCCGGATTGGGTGGCGTAGATGGTCTGCTCAGTGGCGTTGGATACGGTGCCGGATTCCATGCAGACAGCGGAACCCACAGCGGCAGAGGCGGAGTCTCCGCTGAGGACCGTGCCTGGATTTTGGAAGGAGAACTCCACATAGACGCCGGTCCGCCCGCCGGACAGGGCGCTGGGGGTGTCGTAGATCCGTTCCACCGTTCCGGTTACCGTTTCCGCCCGGTTGGGGAAGGAGATCACCGCGGAGGACCCCGGTGTAAAGGAGGCGGCGTCCTCCACCCAGAAGGGAACGGTGAGTTTTAAGTTTTGGCTGTCCACCACCTGGGCAATGGGACTGCCCGTGGAGACATAATCTCCCACGTGGACATTGACCGCGGTAACGGTGCCGGCGGCGTAGGAGGTCACAGTCAGGTCGGCACAGGCCGCCTGCGCCTGACTGAGGGAGGCTTGGGCGCTGTCCAGAGAGAGGGCGGCCTGTTCGATCTGGTCCTCCAGATCTCCCGCGTCCAGCTCATACAGGGTTTGGCCTGCGGTTACGGTGTCGCCTTCCTCAATAGAACAGGAGATCACCGTGCCGCTGACCTGGGGGACAATGTTGTAATTGTCCCGGTAGGTAACCGTGCCCGTGTCCTCCACGGTGTTTTCCACCGGCCCGGTGTCTGGGAAAACGGTGGTGCGGTCCTTATCCTCGCCGTTGGAACAGCCGGTCAGCAGCAGCAGGCCCAGCGTACAGGCCACAGCCTTTCTACCATATTTCATCAGCTCCACCCCTTTTGACTAGGAAACTGTGATATGTTTCATGAACTCGGGATTACTCGACACTTTTCAGGGCGCCCAACATGTCGATCTCCCGCATTTTCCGCCCGATTACCACATTGACGTCCAGGGCGAACAGCATGGTCACGCCGCAGGACAGGCCGATGGCCTTGGGCGTGACCATCACCTCCAGAGGCATAGAGGTAATGGAGAGGATAAGAAAACGGTCCAGGGCGATACCCAGTGGGATACCCAGCAGAATGCCGGCGGCGGCGAAAATCAGGTTTTCGCTCAGCTGCAGCCGCTTGATTTCCCGCTCATAAAAGCCCAGCACCATCAGCGTGGCCAAACTGCGAAGCTGCTCAAAGAAGCTCATGATCCCCAGGTTATAGATCACAATGCAGGCGAGCCCGCCGCCAAAGACGATGAGAATATATACCACCATAGAGGTGTTCTCCATCTTCTCCACCACGGCGGCGGTGACGGTTTCCCGGCTCTGCCAACCGTCCACGAAATCATAGTTGTCCAGCTCTGTCTCCAGGGCGATAGGGTCGGCGGCGGTCAGGTAGGCCGCTGTTGGAGTATATGCCCGGCCCAGACTCCGCCACAGACTGCGGCTCACATAGGCCCCGCTGACGCAGCGGTTCACTTCCGTCACCGTCAGGGTAATATAGCCGTTTTCTCCGGTGAATCGGAGGGTGACGGAATCTCCCTCCGCCAGCCCCAGCTCGTCTGCCAACTGTTTTTCCAATACCAGCCCATCCTGGGGAAGAGACAGGGGGGCAGAGGCATAGGGATCGTACAGGTGAAGGGATACGGTGTCCTCCGCCACCGTCAGGGTGGTGGTGGCCCGCTGGCTGCTGCTGTATAGCCAGCATGTGGTAGTCATTTCCAGCTCTGCTCCGGTGACGCCGGGGGCGGAAACCAGCCGGCTGTACTGGCCCTCCGTTACCGAGGTGTTCAGACTGACCATCACATCATAACGGTTCTGATTTCCTGCCAGAGCGTCGGAATAGGCGTCCATAGAATCCTTAATGGCGAAGGCCATGAACACCAGCGCCATGCAGAAAGCGATGCCCACTACGCAGGTGAGCATACGCACCTTGTTGCGGAAGGTGTTGCGCAGGATGTATTTCTGATTGAAGCCCAGCCGCCGCCACAGAGGACGGATGTGCTCCAGAAAGAGGGAACCGCCGCTTTTGGGGGCCTTGGGGCGCATGCATTGGGCGGGAGATTCCTTCAACAGGGACCGGGCCACCAGCCAGGCGCTGCCGATGCAGCACAGGGCGGTAAGGCCCACCGCCTGGCCCCAGGCCTGGAAGTCATGGACAATCTCCATGGGTGGCAGGTCGCAGCCGGTGGCGATGGTCCACACAATGAGGGCAGCGATATATTTGCCCAAAAGCGCACCGATGGGAAAGCCGATCACCACCACCAGCAGCGCGTGGAGCAGGTAATAGATCAGGATGGTATGGTCGGAGTATCCCAACGCCTTGAAGGTGCCAATGTCGGACCGGGCGTTTTCAATGAGCCGGTTCATGGTACTCACCATCATCAGCACCGCGCACAGGAAAAACAGGGTGGGGAAGAAGGTGAGTATGGGAACCAGGTTGTTTTTTCCCTCCATTAGGGAATAGGCCTGCTGATTGTCCTCCAGCGCCAGAATATTGACCACCTTGCTGCCCAAAACGTCGTCCACGGCGGCACGCAGCTGCGCCATGGACATGGATTCGCTGGTGGTAATGCAGAACTGATTGTAGATGTGGGGGCCCATGACGTCCTGAAGGGTCTCCTCCCGCACGTAGGCAAAGCCATACCGGGACAGGTCGGGGGAGGGGGTGGTAGCGTTGACGGGATAGAGGTATTCCGGATCCTTCCCCACACCGCATACCTGAAGCCGCAGATGGATGCCCAGGCCGGTGAGGGTGAGCTCATACCAGTCGCCCACCTGCAGGCCTCTGGCCTGGGCAAACTGGTCGCTGAGAAAGATCTCCTGGCTGTTGGCGGGAAGCCTGCCTTCGGTGATGTAAGGGGTGTTGATACTCCAGTCGGCCGGAATTCCGCAGAGGGAGAGGGTAATGTCGCTGTTGTGACGCTCCTCCGCGTTCAGCAGAATCTGGGGCTGCACGCCGGTGATCCCGTTCAATCCCTCCAGCGCCCGGCAGTCGGCCATGTCCAGCCCCACGCCGGTGAGCCAGTAGTCGGCTACGTTGTGTTCCGTGTAATAGCGCCCCATGATCCGGTCCACGTTATAGATGATTCCGTTGAGGCCGGTGTATACCACCACGGCGATCATGGTAATGATGCTGACGGAAATGAGCCGGGAGGCGGTACGCCGCAGGTCCCGGAAAAAATTTTTCCAGATCATGCTACCACTCCAGCTCCTGCACCGGTACCGGATTGGGATTTTCCGTAAAGGACTCAATTTTGCCGCTTTTCATGCGGATGAGTACATCGGCAGTGGGGACCAGGGCTCCGTTGTGGGTGACCACCACTACTGTCTTTTTGCTTTTCTTGCACAGGTCGTAGAGCAGGGCCAGAATAGCCTTGCCCGTCACATAGTCCAGCGCGCCGGTAGGCTCGTCGCACAGCAGCACGTCGGGATTTTTGGCCAGCGCCCGGGCAATGGCGCCCCGTTGCTGCTCTCCGCCGGAACACTGGGCGGGGAAATTGCCCATGCGATCGCCCAGCCCCACCATATCCAGTACCTGTCTGGCGTCCAGAGGATTTTTGCAGATCTGGCTGGCCAGTTCCACATTTTCCAGTACCGTCAAATTGGGCATCAGGTTGTAAAACTGGAACACAAAGCCGATGCTCTCTCTCCGGTATTGGGTGAGCTGCTTCTTGTTGAAGCTGGAGATCTCCTTATCATTCACCGTTACCAGCCCGGAGGTAGGGGAGTCCATTCCGCCCAGAATGTTGAGCACCGTAGATTTGCCCGCGCCGCTGGCGCCCAAAATGATGGTGTATTTTCCCTCCGGGATGGAAAAGCTCACGTCGTCTACCGCCCGAATGGTGGTTTTGCCCATGACATATTCCCGTACCACATGCTCCAAACGCACTCCGGACACAAGCTCCACCCCTTCCAGCGGCTGCATTTTTAGTTAATTTGTCTATATTATAGCGGTTTTGTCATTCCGACGTCAAGGCGGGCGGATATAGAAAAGCAGCCTGCCTTTTCGGGCAGGCTGCTGTGTTTGTAACCGTTGCCGAACTAATTTGCTCTGGGTTCTTGCGCAAGCGAGGCGGAGACGAAACCGTGAAACAGGGGATGGGGCCGGTTGGGACGGCTCTTGAATTCCGGGTGAAACTGAACGCCCAGGAAAAAGGGGTGGTCCCGCAGCTCCACCGCCTCCACCAGGCGGCCGTCAGGGGAGGTGCCGCTGAGGACCAGTCCGGCCTGCTCCAGCTGGCGGCGGTAGTCGTTGTTGAACTCATAGCGGTGGCGGTGGCGTTCCTGGATCAGGGGTTGGCTGTAACACCGCTCCAGCAGGGTGTCCGGTTGTACCTGACAGGGCCAGCTGCCCAGGCGGAGGGTACCGCCCTTGTCGATGCTGTCGCTCTGGCCGGGCATAAAGTCGATGACCTTATAGGGACAGTCCGGGTCGAATTCCCCGGAGGTGGCCCCGATGAGGCCGGCTGCGTTTCTGGCAAACTCAATGACCGCGATCTGCATGCCCAGGCAGATGCCCAGGTAGGGGAGTCTGTGGGTCCGGGCATATTGGGCGGCCAGCACCATACCCTCAATGCCGCGGCTGCCAAAGCCGCCGGGTACCAGGACCCCGTCCGCGCCGGACAGGATCTGATCGCAGTTCTCCGGGGTCAGGGTTTCAGAGTCGATCCAGCGGATGTCCACACGGGCGTGAAGCCCGTAGCCCGCGTGGCGTAGCGCCTCGGCTACAGACAGGTAGGCGTCGTGCAGCTGGATGTATTTTCCCACCAGGGCAATGGTCACTGAGCGGTCCTGCCGCCCCATCTGCTCCACCAGCGCCTGCCACTCGGTGAGGTCGGGAGCGGGGGTATTCAGGCGCAGCTGACGGCATACGACATCGGAAAAGTGAGCCTGTTCCAGCATAAGAGGTGCCTGGTACAGGTTGGGCAGGGTCACATTTTCGATGACACAGTCCCGGCTCACGCCGCAAAAGCCGGAAATTTTCTCAAAAATACTCTCATCCCGGATGGGCTCGTCGCACCGCAGCACGATCAGGTCAGGGGAGATGCCAAAGCCCTGAAGCTCTTTTACCGAGTGCTGGGTGGGCTTGGATTTGTGCTCACCGGAGGCCCGCAGATAGGGCACCAGCGTCACATGGATAAACAGGGCGTTGTCCCGGCCTACCTCCCGGCCTACCTGACGGATGGCCTCTAAAAAGGGCTGGCTCTCCATATCGCCGGTGGTGCCGCCGATCTCGGTGATCACCACGTCGGCGCTGGTTTTCCGGCCCACGCTGTAAATAAAGCGTTTGATCTCGTCGGTGATATGGGGAATGGTCTGCACGGTGCCGCCCAGATATTCCCCCCGACGCTCCTTGGCTATGACGTTGGCATATACCCGGCCGGTGGTCAGGTTGGAGTATTGGTTCAGGTCCTCATCAATAAACCGCTCGTAATGGCCCAGATCCAGGTCGGTTTCCGCGCCGTCCTCGGTGACAAATACCTCTCCGTGCTGATAGGGGCTCATGGTGCCCGGGTCCACGTTGATATAGGGGTCCAGCTTTTGGGCGGCAACCTTCAGCCCCCTGGCTTTCAGCAGACGGCCCAGGGAGGCGGCGGTGATCCCCTTGCCCAGACCGGACACCACACCGCCGGTTACAAAAATATATTTCGTCACAATAAGACTCCTTCCCCTGAAAATAGACAGAGAGGCCCCGAATATCCTTCGGGACCTCTCTGTCCTGCAACGCACCTTATCTTACCCCTTGTTTTGCAGGATGTCAACCGGAAACATGCAAAACCGGAGAGAATTTCAGCGGCCGCACGTCCGGAGCAGGCGGCGCAGCTCCCTGCCGCCGGAACTGTAGGGACGGACGGCGGCGCGGAAAAAGGCCAGAGGATTGGTACAGAATAACGCTGCGCAGATACCTGCCCGGCAGAAAAAGCGTCTCATAGTCCACCTCCACCGTTCAGTATAGCCCGGCGGGCAGGTGTGTTCTGTTGAACGATGTCGAAGAAGCGGGAAAGATTTTAGGCAGTCTTTACCATATCTTGATAGAAAGCGTGCCTGAAATCTGATATCCTCAAAGTGACGGCGGCAAGGCTGCCTGTAAAACCATATAGGAGGAAAGGGGTTTTTCTTGTGATTCCCTGTCAAAAGAGCTGTTCGGCCTATTGCGAGGGCTGCCATAAGAGCTGCGCGGAGTGGAGGCAGTTTCAGACCAGGCTGCGGGAGGAGCGGCAGGCCAAGAAGGACTACCTAAACTATTATAACGAGCTGTGCGGGGCGGTAACCCGCCAGTTCCGGGCCATCGGAGCCTATTGCGGGGCCCGCTGAATAAACGATATCTTGGAAGCGTCTCCGCCCACTGGGCGGAGACGCTTTTTTAGCCAAATGATTTGTTGGAAAAAAGAAAATTTTTTGCAACTATCCAGGAAGGAAGGGAGTCTTATGATGTAGAAAGGAGGTCGAAACAGAATGCAGCTGCGGGCAGACAGAGAACTGACGGACGAGGAGTTCCTCGGGCTGATTGAGGCGAAAAGCGACTCATTTTATCGTGTAGCCTATGGATATGTACATAACGCTGAGGACGCCAAGGATATTGTCCAGGATGCAGTCTGCAAAGCCTACGTGGGAAAGGCGAGCCTGAAGGATCGGGAGAAGTTCTATCCCTGGTTCTATCGGATTCTGGCCCATACGGCTTCCTCCTTTTTGCGCCGGCATGCACGGACGGCTGTCTGGTATGATGAGCTGCTGGAGCCGCTGGACCAGGAGGAGCACTGGGGCGACGCGCTTTGGGTCAGGGACTCACTGGCCGGGGTGGAGAAAAAGAGCCGTATGGTCATTATTCTGAAAATCTATGAGAATATGACCTTTGCGGAAATTGCACAGATCCTCAAAAAGCCGGAAAACAGCGTAAAATCCCTATATTATCGCGGTTTGAGGACCATGCGGGAAAGGATGCGGGTATATGGATAGAGACTGGGAGATATCGGTGGAGATTCCCGCTGATCTGGGGGAGGTACTCCGGCAAGGTATGTGCCGGGGAAAGGAGATAGCGGCCCGGCGGGCCAGACGGAGACGAATGGCTGCACGCACAGCCTGCTCTTTTCTGCTGGTGCTGACGCTCTTTGCGGGCGGCGTGCGATTTTCTCCAGCCTTTGCCGCAGCGGTGCGGGAGCTGCCTGTGGTGGGTCAGCTGGTACGGGCGTTTGAGAAGAACCAGCCCTTGGCTCAGGGCGGCGTCCGGGGCGAAGGGGGCATGGCCGTGCTGACCATGGAGCGCAGCGGCGACAGGGAGCAAATCCGGCTGGAATTCCGGCAGGAGGACGCGGCACTGTATCAGGTGGAGTTTGCTTCCTATCCCAAGACAATCACCATTACAATGCCTGGAACAGACGGGGTTGAGGTTCTCTCGGAGATTTCCCGGGCCAGAGATACCAGCCAATACATCAAGTCTGTCTGTCAGCTGCCCACCAGCACCGGCGATACCACGTCGATACAGCTGGAGCTGGAGAGCGACGCCGACGTGCAGATTCAGGAGTACCGGGACCCCGGCAGCTTGGTGATTGCGCTTACCCCAGCGGAGATCCAGCTGGATACGGTTTACTCTGTGCGGACCCTGTCCTTTGATGCGGATGGGTTCCAGCAGGCGGCCAGCCGCTATAACGCTTTTGGCGCCCGGGTTCTGCGGGATGATCAGGGGAAATTTTTCCTGGAGTTTGTGCAGGAGGCGACTATGGAGCAGGCGGAGGCCCGGCGGCTCACGCTGCAGGGAGACGTGATTGTGGAGGCACGCACGGGCAACAATGTGCCGGTGTGTTTTCCCACCATGGAGGCCTATGAGAGCAGCTGCTTTTTGAACCAGTATTATCAGCTGCTGCTTCAGTCAGACCGGGTGGAGCCTGTACTGGACTTTATGGACCACCATTTTGCAAATGCCAGCGATGAGGAGCGGGACACCATGCTGCGGGGACTGGCAGGATTGCTTCAGGACTATGAGGAAACGGTGGACTGGGACAGAGTATTTGCCTTTTACCAGACAGCCGGAATAGAGCCGCCGGAGGAGTTCCAGCGGCAAGCACAGCCATAAATGAGAAAAAAGGAAGGTAACGTATCATGAAACGAATTGCTTGTATGGCCCTGGCCCTGATGATGGCGGGCCTGTCCCTGACCGGATGCGGCGCCAAGGGAGGCGGAACGAACCAGCCTCCTGCCAGCAGTCAGCCCACTGTCACGGAGGAAAAGTCGGAGAGCAAGGTGGTCCATGGTGTGATCAATCGGATTGACAACTATCTGCTTTTGCTCACCGATGACGGGGAGTATCAAATTATGGAATATGGCGAGGGCATCACAATGGACGGCTTTGCCGAGGGTGACAGGGTGGACGTGTCCTACACCGGGGAGCTGGGTGTGGATGGGACTTACCCTGTGATCACCGCCATTACCAAGACCGAATAAAACACAGCGGAACACCTCCGGCGGAGCGCTCATGGGCACTCCGCCGGAGGTGTTCTATTTTCCTCCTTCACAAAGTGTTTACAATTCTACGGCGAAAATTACCTTGACTTCCGGGCAAGGACGTTGTAATATGTGCAATGCGTTAATATATAACTAAGTTAATAATTGATGGAGGACAATAAATATGGAAGAAGATCTGGTGGAACAGCTGGGCGGGGCTTTGCGGCGGCTGGCCCAGGTCCGTCAGAGCCTGCCTATGGGCGGGCTGCCCATGGGGGAATACTGGATGCTGCAGCAGGTGCAGCGCAGGCTTGCGGAGGAACCGGAGGCCGGGGGTGTATATGTCTCCGCGCTGATGGAGTGTACCCATGCCTCTCCGCCGGCGGTGTCCCGCACCCTGCGGAAATTGGAGGAGAAGGAGCTGCTCCAGCGCAGGACCAATCCCAGGGACCGGCGTACCACCTATGTGGTACTGACAGAGGGCGGACAGCGCTTGCTGGAGGCCAGCCGGCGTCAGATGGAGGAATTGGCCCGCCGGGTGGCCCAGCGCATGGGGGAGGACGCCCTGCGCGAGCTGACGGCTCAGCTGGACCAGCTGACGGAGGCCGTTTTGGAAGAGCGGGACAGGATGCCGCTGGAGTAAGGAGGAACGGGTATGCTGAATATCCTGCGATATTTGAAAAGACACGTGGGGATGGTGGTGCTGATTCTGGCGCTGCTGTGTGTACAGGCCTATTGTGACCTGACGCTGCCCCGGTACACATCGGACATCGTGGATGTGGGGATCCAGCAGAGCGGTGTGGAGCGGGTGACACCGGAGCAGATGCGGGAGAGCACTCTGGAGGCGCTGACGCTGTTTTTGAGCGATGAGGACGAGACAGTTCTCCGGGAGGCTTACACCTCTGACGGAAATGGAGTTTATACGCTGGCGGTGAGGGACAAGGATACACTTGACCGCCTGGATGAGATGCTGGGCCTGCCCATGGTGGCTCTCTACCAGATGGGTCAGCAGGGGATGGACCCCGCTGCTCTGGTTCAGCAGGCGGAGCAGACGGGCCGCCAGGCTGTTCAATCTCAGCTTATGGCGCAGATGGAGGCAATGACCGGACAGTATGGCTCCGCCGCCGAGACCATGACTGGCCAGATGGCCATTTTGTTTGTCCGACAGGAGTACCAGACGCTGGGTGTGGATTTGGATGCCCTTCAGCAGCACTATCTGCTGACCACCGGCGGCAAAATGCTGGCGCTGACCCTGCTGATGGTGGCCGCCGCTATCACGGCGGGTATGCTGGCCTCCCGGGTGGCGGCCAGCGTGGGCATGGAACTGCGGGGGCAGGTGTTCCGCAAGGTGGTGTCCTTCTCCAATGCGGAAATCGACCGGTTCTCCACCGCCTCACTGATCACCCGGTCCACCAACGATATCCAGCAGATTCAGATGGTGGTGGTCATGCTGCTGCGGCTAGTGCTCTATGCCCCTATTATCGGCATCGGGGGCATTGTCCGGGTGGCAACCACCCGCACCGGCATGGGCTGGATCATCGCTGTGGCGGTGGGTGTGCTGCTGGCGCTTATCGTAGTGCTGATGGCAGTGGCCATGCCCAAGTTCAAGAAGATGCAGACCCTTATTGACCGGGTAAACCTGGTTTCCCGGGAAATTCTCACTGGCCTGAGCGTAATCCGGGCCTTCAGCCGGGAGGAGTACGAGGAAAAACGCTTTGACAAGGCCAATCGGGACCTGATGAGCACCCAGCTGTTTACCAACCGCACCATGTCCATGATGATGCCCGTGATGATGCTGATTATGAACGGCATCTCGGTGCTCATTGTGTGGGCGGGGGCCCACGGGGTGGATCTGGGTACCATGCAGGTGGGAGATATGATTGCCTTCATCACCTATACCATGCAGATTGTCATGGCCTTTTTGATGATCTCGGTGGTATCCATCATGCTGCCCCGGGCGGGTGTGTCCGCCAAGCGGATCCAGGAGGTGCTGGATACCCAGGTGACCATTCACGACCCGGAGCCCGGCAAGAACCGGGATACGAGCAACGAGGAGTGGCGGGGGCAGGTGTGCTTTGAGGATGTGTCCTTCCGCTACCCTGATGCTCAGGCCGACGTGCTGGAGCACATCTCCTTCACCGCCAGGCCAGGGGAGACCACGGCCATCATCGGCTCCACCGGCAGCGGCAAGTCCACCCTCCTCAATCTGATCCCGCGGTTCTTTGATGTGAGCTATGGCCGCATCACCATTGACGGCGTGGATATTCGGGAGCTGTCCCTCCATAAGCTCCACAGTCTGCTGGGGTATGTGCCCCAGAAGGGGGTGCTTTTCTCGGGCACCATTGAGAGCAACCTGAAGTTCGGCGGGGCGGACATCACCGATCAGGCCATGCGTCAGGCGGCGGCTATTGCCCAGGCCGGCGACTTTATCGAGGCCAAGCCGGAGGGCTATCAGTCCCCCATTGCCCAGGGAGGAGGCAATGTGTCGGGCGGTCAGAAGCAGCGGTTATCCATCGCCCGAGCTATTGCCAAAAATCCTAAGGTATATCTGTTTGACGACTCCTTCTCCGCCCTGGACTACAAGACCGATGCCGCTCTGCGCCGGGCGCTGAGCCAGCAGGTGAAGGATGCTGCCGTCATCATTGTGGCCCAGCGGATCTCCACCATCCTCCACGCCCAGCAGATCATTGTGCTGGACGAGGGCAAGGTGGCGGGTATCGGTACCCATGAGGAACTGATGGCCAACTGTCCCACCTATCAGGAGATCGCCAGAAGCCAGCTTTCAGAAGCGTAATTGGGAGGTGCAGGCGCATGAGTGAGCGTCATACCGCCCCGGGTCCCCGGGGACCTATGGGCCACCGGGGACCCGGGGTGCCCGGTGAAAAGGCCAAGGATTTCAAAGGCACTATCAAAAAATTGTTGTCTCATATGGGAACCTTCAAGCTCCAGCTGGCCCTGGTGGGGATCTTCGCCGTGTGCTCCACCATATTCAATATTGTGGGGCCAAAGGTGCTCTCCCAGGCCACCACGGAGATTTTTACCGGCCTGGTGTCCAAGGTACAGGGAGTTGGAGGCATTGACTTCGGTAAGATCGGCCGCATTCTGGGGCTGCTGATCGTGCTCTATCTCATCAGTGCCGGCTTTTCCCTGCTCCAGGGCTGGATCATGAGCGGGGTTACCCAAAAGACCTGCTACGGTCTGCGGCGGGATATCTCGGAAAAGATCCACCGGATGCCCATGAAGTACTTTGAGTCCCGCACCGTGGGCGAGGTGCTCTCCCGCATTACCAACGATGTGGATACCCTGGGGCAGAGCCTGAACCAGTCGGTGACCACCCTGATCACCTCGGTAACTACCCTGATCGGCGTGCTGGTGATGATGCTCACCATCTCGCCGCTGATGACCCTGATCGCCCTGGTGATCCTGCCGGTGTCGGCGGGGCTGGTGATGCTGGTGGTGAAGCACAGCCAGAAATACTTTGTGGCGCAGCAGAAGTATCTGGGCAAAATCAACGGACAGGTGGAGGAGACCTACTCCGGCCACAGCGTGGTGCGGGCCTTCAACCGGGAAGAGGAAGTGATTCGGGAGTTTGACCAGACCAATGCCGTGCTCTTCAAGTCGGCCTGGCTGAGTCAGTTCCTCTCCGGCATGATGCAGCCCATCATGACCTTTGTAGGCAATCTGGGCTACGTGGCGGTGGCGGTGTCCGGTTCCATGCTGGCGGTGGCGGGCGCCATCACCGTGGGGGATATTCAGGCCTTTATCCAGTATCTGCGGCAGTTCACCCAGCCGGTGACCCAGATTGCCCAGGTGTCCAACATGCTCCAGTCCATGGCTGCCGCTGCCGAGCGTGTATTTGAGTTTTTGGCAGAAGAGGAAGAGGAACAGACCGATACCTGCCCGGTGCCCGCCGAGCAGCTCACCGGGGCGGTGGAGTTTGACCATGTGAAATTCGGCTATGTGCCGGAAAAGACGATTATCCATGATTTCTCCGCAAAGGTGGAGCCAGGACAGATGGTGGCCATTGTGGGTCCCACCGGGGCGGGCAAGACCACCATGGTCAAGCTGCTGATGCGGTTCTACGACGTGGACGCCGGGGCCATCCGGGTGGACGGCCACAATGTGCGGGAGTTCAACCGTACCAAGCTGCGGGAGGCCTTCGGCATGGTGCTCCAGGACACCTGGCTGTTCAAGGGCACCATTATGGAGAACATCCGCTATGGCCGTCTGGATGCCACCGACGAGGAGGTGATTACCGCCGCCAAGGCGGCCCACGTCCATCACTTTATCCAGACTTTGCCCGGCGGCTATCAGATGGAGCTGAATGAGGACGCCTCCAACGTGTCTCAGGGGCAGAAGCAGCTGCTCACCATTGCCCGGGCCATACTGGCAGACAACCGGATTTTGATTCTGGACGAGGCCACCTCTTCGGTGGATACCCGGACAGAGCACCTGATCCAGGCCGCCATGAATAACCTGATGAAGGGCCGCACCTCCTTCGTCATTGCCCACCGGCTTTCCACCATCAAGGAGGCCGATCTGATTCTGGTGATGAAGGACGGCGATATTGTGGAGCAGGGCACCCATCAGGAGCTGCTGGAAAAGGGCGGCTTTTACGCCGGACTGTACAACGCACAGTTTGAAGCAAGCGCATAATAGGCAGAACAGGGGCCGGCCCGTTGTGGCCGGCCCCTGTTTTGTAATGGGGATTGTAGGCTATGGCTCTGTCTGCTGCGTCTCGGCGCTCCGGGTCAGATCCAGCCCCTGGTCTCCGATTTCCACCGAACCGTCTTTCAGGGAGATGAAAGGGGAGAACTCCGCCGTCTCCTCTTCATATGTGAGGGAAATAGTGGCGTCGGCAAAAATATCGCTGGCATTACACTGGAGGATGAAAGGCTGGCAGTCGGGGTCCTCATAGAGCAAGGTTGGCTCGAGGGTCTCTATGTCATTGTGATACAGGGCCAGCTTCATGCCGGAGTAGCGGGGGATCACCAGATAGTAGTCGCCGTCCGAAAGATAGTGTACCGGAATTTGGTCGCTGTCCAGATACTGCTCCACATAGTAATTCAGATCGTCTATCTGCTGATAGCCCAGATAGGCTGCGGCATAGAGCTGCCCCTGGGTGAATGGGATGCTGTCCCGCTTGCTGGCCTGAGGCTGACCGGTGCAGCCGGCCAGCAGACCAAAGCAGACAAGCACCGGGACAAAAAGCGCGGATTTTTTCATGGTGCACCTCCAAAACTTAAAGTCGTTCTGGAACCCATGATATCGGAACTACCAGGAGTTTGCAACACATTCGGAAGTTTAAGAAAAAAGATAGATTATCTGCAAAAGGTTATGCTATACTGTTAGGCCTTGTTTGAAAAATAAAAGTTGCACAAAAGAAGCGGATATGCGAAACATAAAGGTATGAGACGCTATGAATTAACAACAGAACAATGGGAACGAGTCAGACCGCTTTTGCCTCCGGAAGAAACGGGAAAACGAGGTCGACCCCGTAAGGATGACCGGAGGATGCTGAACGGGATGCTCTGGATCGTCCGAAGCGGCGCCCAGTGGAGGGAACTGCCGGAGGCCTACGGCCCCTGGCAGTCGGTGTATGCCCGATTTGCCAAATGGCGGGATGACGGCACGCTGGAAACTGTGTTTCACGCATTGTCTGAGGATGCGGATATAGAAAACCTCAGTATAGATTCCACCTGCATCAAGGTACACGAAAGCGCCAATGGTGGGGGAAAAAACGGCGGATAAGGCCGTTGGACGTACCAGAGGCGGTCTGAACACAAAGCTCCATGCCATTGTAGACGGACTGGGCAACCCAGTGGAGTTTCTCCTCTCAGCCGGAAATGATAACGACTGTGTTCATGCTGTGGAACTGTTGGAAAAAGTTGAACTCAGCGGGAGCAACGTGCTGGCAGACCGGGCCTATGGTGCTCGATCCATTCGGGAATACATCTCAGAGCATGGGGCTCATTATGTGATCCCGCCTCAAAGCAATGTTTCTGATCCCTGGCCGGTAGACTGGTATCTATACAAGGAGCGGCATCTGATCGAGTGTTTCTTCCAGAAAATCAAGTGGTTTCGCAGGATTGCTACCAGATACGACAAGCTGGACGCCTCCTTCCTGGCTTTTGTTTACCTTGCTGCCATTGCTATTTTGTTGTTTTAGAACATATCTCCCGTTTTTTCAAACAAGGCCTAGCCAATCAAAGGGCAGAATATGATTTTAACAAGGAGGTGCAATCCTTGGAACAGCGCTTTACCTTTCAGTTTACGCCTTTGGACGCGGCCCATCTGCGGCCTCAGGTGAGCCGTGCGCTGGAAAAGCGGGTGGAGCTGGTGTCCCGGCAGCGGTGTCCCAGGATGTGGAAGCTGACGGACAAGCTCAATGGTGCGGGAAGCTCATCGCAGTCAGGGGGGAGGAGCCAAAAGCGGCACCGGGGATTATTGGGGCTGATGAACTGGGGCTTGGGCGTGTTTTTTCTGATGCCCGGACTGATGGCGCCGCACGAGCTGACCTTTCCTCTGATCGTGGGTGCCGTGGGCTTTGGGGCAGGTACGGTGGGCCTTTGGCGGAGCAAGCGGATGCTGCTGGGCGTTCTGGATTTGATTGTGGGCGTCCTGCTTTGTCTGGGGGCGGCGCGCAGTTTTGAGCAGCTGGGCAGATGGCTGCCTTTGGGACTTGCCGCCATAGGGATTGGACTTGCCGCGCTGGTGTTTCGGAAACGGGAAAGAGTAAATCCCTTTGACCGGGAGGCGGAGCGGTTGCTGCGGGAAAAAGCGGCATGGCAAGGGCGAGAGCAGCTGCAGGTACATATTTCCAATGACGGAATGACTGCCGGTCCGGCAGGGGAGGAGAAGTGCCAGCTTCTCTGTACGGCCTTTGACTTCGTGCTGGAGACGGAGGAGCTGCTTCTGCCGGTATTTCATGATTCTGTGGTCATCCTGCAGAAAAAGGATCTGCTTACCGGGACAATGTTTGAATTAAGGGAACTTCTCAGTGGGCAGACGCAGTACATCCGGCTGGATGTGCAAACATAGTCATATACGGCATGCCAGATGAAGTAAAAACAAAAAACGCCTCTCTGTGATCCGAGTTGATTGGGTCACAGAGAGGCGTTTACTTTACTCAGCCGCCGTACAGTCGGCGTTTCTGCTGAAAACTCAGCTGTTCCGGAGCAATCTCCGGTTCAGGCTCCGGTACTGCCGCCGCGGCTTGCTGGGTGGGCGGCGCCGGCATCAGTCCGGTATCCTGGTAGAATTTTTGTAGCTTACTGCGCATGGCTAGCTCCTGTTCACTGTAGTCCCCCTGGCCTCCCAGGGACTGGGCCAGAGCGCTGGTCTGTAGCTTCATCATGGCGTTGGCGCGGCTCAGCACTTTGCCCTTGTTGGCATTGGCGTTCACCTCAGGATTAGTCATCACGGCGGGAAAAAAGCTGCGGAGCAGCATGTCGTTCAGACCACGGTGCAGGGCCTCCTCTCGGCCGCCCACCATGCCGCCGGGATTTTTCTCCGCATCGTACTCTCCTAGCCCTGAGTAAAAGTCAGCGGACTGCCGGAGGGCATCCATCATATGTTCGTCCTGAGCGGCGGAGGCCAGATAGGTGTCAAAATCTTCCAGTGCTTGGTTGTTATAGGCCGCTCGTTCATCGCCGGTGCTTTCGCTGTATTTGGTATCCGGCAGGCTCTCCAGCCCGGCGGCGAGGGGCTGGAGCATGGACTGATTGGTTCCCGCCCCCGCCTTTTTCAACATGGCAAAATAGTTCTTCAGGCCCTTGTCGTTTCCCCGCATGAAGACAAAGCGGTTGCCGGAACCCACATCCTGGCCCACCGAATTCTGGTTGATGCCTGCGTAAGCCCTGCCCTTAATGGCGTTTATCACGGTGCTCATGCCCGATGGGTCGTACTGCGCCTGTTTTACGACGGCGTCGGAGGCCATCTGGTCCGCTACCTGCTCCGCCTGCTGGGTGTAGGCGTGGTCCGCCAGCACATTGTTGCGCAGATGCTCCTCCCGCTGGAAACGCCGTTTGCGGGTGCTCTCCCTCAGTGCGCCACGGCCAAGGCGGGCGTATTTGTTGCCTAATTCACTCTCTGTCTCCAAAGCCTCCATTTCGGGGGAGACCATCATTTCGTTCAGGGAGCTCAGGAAGCGATCCGCACGTTCATCAGATCGGTTGACCCGTTGGAACATGATCTGGGCCTGAATTTCTTCGTCGCTGTATCCGCCGCGCTTCATGGCGGCTACCATTTCATCCTGCTCGCCTTCCTGCTCCTGGAGCAGCTGTTTGACCTCGGTATCCTTCTGGGCCATCCGCTTGCCGGCCCGGTAGGAGCGCTTGGCTTTCTGGAACCAGCTTTTGATTCCGCCGAATACACCCTGTACCGGTGCGGCATCGGCGCTGATCCCGCTGAAGGAGGCGGGAGCACCCATTCCAGCGGATATGCTGCCCATGTCGGCTTGGTGTTCCAGTCCCTCGTCCGCATTGACATTGAGGCCGGGGACGTCGGCCTGGACACCGCCCCGGGCCTGCTGGGCGACGTGGGCCAGTTCGTGCTGGATCAGGTGCTGGCCCTCCAGCGTATCCGGCCGGAACTGCCCGGGCGCAAACTGAACCACGTTGCCCTTGGCAAAGGCCTTTGCGTCCATCTCTGCCGCTTGGGAAGATTCCCACAGTTCTACCTGGTCCATGCGGATGCCGAATTGAGCCTGCATCCGGGCAGACATGCTTTCATCCAGGTGAAGTTCTCTGCCGGTGTGGGGTTTCACATTCTGTACTGCGTCAACGTTAGCCAACAGCTCCGGCGGAAGGGTTTCAGCCGAATGCTCCAAGGACTGTCCAACCGCCGAGGACAGGGAGGCGGGCTGGGTCTGCTGGCGTCGTTTCTGCTGCTCCATATAAATCTGGGACATAGAATTCCTCCTGCTGCCGAAACGCCTAAAATATGTGTGTCTCATTATATCATGGAGCGGAGTAAATCGGTTTTATCATTTGCACCCGTCTGCTCCTGTCTGCGTCACAAAAAATAAAAATAATGCAAGTAAATCCTGATATTGGAACGTTGTTTCGCACTAAAAAGCAAAAATCCCTATCATTCGATAGGGATTTTTGCTCAAGCGACGGCAAAGAAGGGAGTCTGTCTGCCCTGACGGGTGGGGTCGAGAACCGGCTGCTCCTGAGCGGCCCGGGTGGTGGTACGGGTGGTGCCGCCGGACACATAGGCCTTGCCGCACTCCGGACAGATTGCCGTGTGATAAGTAACGGACTGGGATACCACCTCACGTCCCTCGCGCTGAGCCTTGGCCTGCTCCCGGACCACGTGCTCTTGCTCGTGGCCTCGGACAGCCGCAGCCGCCTGCTCCGGCGCCACATTGGTGGGAGTTTTGAAGGACACCCCGGGATCGTTGGAGCCGTCCTGGTACTTCCGCTCCTTACAGGTCTGGCACTCGCCCTCCTCCATGACCTCCTGGGCGGATTTGGATTTCTCCACTTCAGCGTCCAGTTCCTCCGGGCTGAGATACTGAATGCGGCCGCGTACCGCCATCTCGGCGGGATCAGCGCCCTCCCGATAATTAGGGAGAGCACTGCCGGTCAGTGTAACGGCGCTGGGCTGCTCCCGGCTCACGGCAGGAGTGGCAGTCACCGGGGTCACCGGCTGGTCCGAGGCCTGAGGCTGTGTACGGGACACGCCTGTGAGCCGTCCCTGCTGTCCAACAGGAGACGATTGCCCCCAATAGACACTGGATGAGCCCCAAGTGACTCCATATAGACCAGTCATATTCTGCACCTCCTTTCCAGATCAATTCAACTGGTATCTCTATTATACCACGAAACTGACTCTATGCAAGGGAAACATGGAGCGAAAGGCGCAAGTGCCGGATAATCCGTTTCCGGCATATATGGTTATCTTTTCCTGGAATGCGCAAACATTGTTCTGGCCCGTGCCATATTGTCTCGGATCTTTACGCCAAAGGGGCAATTTGGTTCGCACTTGCCACACATCAGGCAGTCGTCTGCCGTGGCGGAGAGGGACCAATAGTGCTGTGCCACAGTCTCGGGCACGGAATCCTGCTGGGCGGCCAGGTCCAGAAATTTGGTCACGGCGGCAATATCAATATGGGCGGGACAGGGCTGGCAGTGGTTGCAGTACATACAGCGGCCGGTCATGTGGATGGCGTTTCCAGCGCTGAAAACATGAGCATAGCTCCGCTCCGGTGCGGGCGTGTTATAGTATTTAGCCGCCTCCAGCACCTCCTCTACCGTGTGGCAGCCCACAATGACTACCTTGACGCCGTTGCGGTCCAGGCAGTATTGGATACACTGGGGGACTGTCAGGGCCACGCCGAAGGGGGAGCTTTCCGCCTTTAGAAGGGTACCCGCCCCCAGCGGCTTCATAACGGTAATGGCCACCCCGGCCGCTTCACAGGCGGAGTACAGCCGCTGCCGCGCCTCATCCACCACCAGACCGCCTTTCTCCATGCCCTTGAATTCCATCAGGTCATAGATGTCTGTCTCGGCGCTTTCCATATCATAAGCGGGGTTGATGCTGAACATCAGCACATCCACAATCCCGCTCTCCACGGCCTTCAGAGCGATATGAGGATTATGGGAGCTCATGCCGATGTGGCGGATCACACCGATTTGCTTCAGTTCCTTGGCGTAAGCCAGGACAGGGCCTTCAAAGACGGTACGAAAATCCTCCTCGCTGTCTACATAGTGAATCATGCCCACATCAATATAGTCGGTGTGCAGACGTTCCAGCAGGTCCTCAAAGGACCGTTTGGTTTTTTCGATGTCCCGGGTGCGGGTATACTGCCCGTCCTCAAATACGGTGCACAGATGTCCCTGAAGGATGAACTGCTCCCGGCGACCCTCCAGGGCAAGCCCCAGATGACTGCGGGTAGGGGCCTGGGGCATGAAAATATCGATATAGTTGATGCCTTTTTCCTGCGCCGCGTCTACAATGGCGGCGCTCTCCTGAGCGGTTAGGCCGTTGAACCACTCGCCGCCCAGACCGATTTCGCTGACCCGCAGGCCGGTACGGCCCAATGTCCTGTATTCCATCTTGTCCTCCTGTCAAGTATGCTATCTTGCAAAACAATTGAAATTAGGTATACTTGTATTATATCGGTTTGACTTTAGCAGGACAAGTACGCACAATTTTCTTAGAAGGTGAAATCAATTTCACTATGGGAGAGACGTATGGAGAAGATACGAGTGACCTGTGAAATGGAAGTTACTTTGAAAGTGATTGGTGGGAAGTGCAAGCCGCTGATCCTGGAAAGCCTGATTGAAAATGGAACCCAGCGCTTCAGCGAGTTGATGCGCACCCTTACCCAGATTTCCCAGCGCACCCTTACCAATCAGCTCCGGGAGCTGGAAAACGACGGCCTGATTGCACGCACAGCGTACGCTGAGGTACCCCTGAGGGTGGAATATTCCATTACTCCGAAGGGGCGATCTTTGGAGACGATTCTGGAACTGATGTGTGAGTGGGGCGAAAAAAATATAGATGAGCGGTTTGAACTCACCAATCCCCAATGCACGAAGAATCCACCATATATGGACAATATAGGTGCAGCAGGGTTATAATATCAAATAAAGTCGCAATATGCAGATCATGTAACGACAGAAGGGGAGGTGGATGGTATGCTGATTGAGACGGCCCCAACACTCCGAGCGGAAGAAGAAACTGTGATGGCGCTTGCCTGCGTTCTGTATGAGCAGGGCGCCAGGGCGGAGAGCTTTCGTCTGCTGCTGCGCCTGTCTGCGGCCGGGAATCGGACAGCCCCCCTGTTCTATAACCAGGCGCTTTGTCTGGAACAGGCAGGTCAGAGGGAGAAGGCGATTTCCTGCCTGGAAAAGGCCCTTTCCTGCCTAAAGAGCGGAAAAAGGGAACTGGAGAAGCCCTCCATCGAGGCGGAGGTCCTGCGCATTTTATATGAACGACAGTGTGCGCAGGCGCAGTATCGTTTTCCCATGCGGGAGGCGGAGGCTGTCTGTTTGCCTGCGTATGCGCGGGAGCGAATCCTGCGGCTGATGATTGATCTTTGTGCGCAGCTGAACGACGGAGCACGGGTCAGGACTCTGGTGGCCTCGCTGCAGGGAAAGCGCTTTGAAAATGTAGAAAAGGCATTGCGTCAGATCTCAGAAAAGGAGACTTAAACATGGATATCATGCAAGTATGGAAAGCTTACCAAAGAGATGCGGATCCTGAGACCATCTTCCCCATGTATCAGGAGTGCGAACTCAATGAAAAGGCGGAGGGTTACGGCGATGTCAATCTGCTACATATTGCAAGCCAGAATGCCCACCCGGAGGCGGTGGCCTGGCTGCTGGAGCAGGGCCTGAACCCGAACCAGGCGTCCAGGTATGGCGAGCTTCCGCTGTTCCTTTTGGCGAAGAAAGGTTTTTCGTGCAATTATCTTCCAAGGGAGGGGGACATTTACCGGACGGCCCAGGCCCTTCTCGATGGAGGAGGGAGCGCGCTGCGCCGGGATTCTAACGGGATGTTCTGCTATCACTATGCCGCGGAGGCGGGCAACAAGGAGTTTTTGCGCGCACTGGCAGAGCGGGGTGTGAGGCTGAACAAGACCAACCAAAATGGAGATACGGGACTGCACCTGATTGCACAGGCCTGCTACAATCCGCTGCAGGACCTGGAACGTGTAGACGAGGAGATCGAGGAGAAGGGCAGGGAGGACTCTCTGCCGGTCAAGATGCGCAGCCCGATTTCCATGGAGGAACTGGAGCGGCGGAAAAAGAGGATTGAGGAAGAGCTGGAAGATTTGTTCCGATGTGCCGTGATTCTCATGGATGCAGGAGTGGATCCGGAGGCAGAAAACGACATGCTGGAGACGGCCCACAAGCTGGCGGTGCGTGCGGGCGCAAAAAAGCTGGCGGCCCTGCTGGACGGCAGCTTTTTTCCGGATGAGGAGCATTCTCCGGAGGGCGAGGAAAAAATTGCGGCGGGTGGCATGACGCTCCATCAGGCGGTGCGTAAGAGCGATGAAGTGGCGGTACGTGCGCTGGTGGCTATGGGAGAGGATCTCAACGCCATCAGCGAGCAGGAATCCTTTGAGGGACTTTCTCCGCTGGCGGTGGCCTGTCAGACCTGTGACATCCCCATGGCCTCGCTGTTGCTGGAGCTGGGGGCGGATCCCGCTCAGAAGAATGGAGCGGGGGAGCAGCCCATCGTGGCGCTGTTCAGCCCGCAGATCATGATACATGCGCCGCGGAATCTTTACCGGGACAGGTTGGCAGAACAGCTGGTGGAGCTCCTGGTGCAGTACGGCTTTGACCTGGACAGCAGCCTGAACGACCAGGATGACTGCCTGCTGGGGCTGGCGTGCGCTTCCCAGAATGGCAGAGGCTCGGGCAGAGACAGTGTGATTGATATGGTAGTAGAGGAAGCTATCCGCCTGGGGGCGGACGTGAACCGGAAAAACGACGCGGGGCAGACGCCGTTGATGTTGTCATGCACAGGTAATTTCCGGACAATGGAAGAGGTACAGACAGTGCTTCTGGAGGCCGGGGCGGATGTGACGCTGCGGGATGTGCAGGGGAATACGGCGCTGCACTATGCGGCATGCCAGGAGGCCCTCCATGACGCAGTGGCGATGACGGAACTGATGCTGGACTTTGGAGAACCGGACGCCAACGCGGTCAACCTGTCCGGCAAAACAGCGATGGACTATGCGGTAGAGCGGGACAACACTCCTCTGGTCAAGCTGCTGCTTCCGTACATGGAATAAGGAGATAGGGGAGGAATCATCATGCCGGTGAATCTTGATAATATGCTGCTGACCGCCTGCAAGAATGGGCAGAAGGGGGTCGTGCAGGCGTTTTTGAAGAAGGGCGGGATCCAGCTCGACAAGCGTGACGCACAGGGGGCTACGCCTCTGTATTACGCCAGTGCCAAGGGATCCCGGGATATTGTAAAGCTTTTGCTGGATGCGGGGGCGGATGCGTCCATCGCGGACAATCAGAGCCGCACGGCGCTGCATATGGCCTGTCAGGCAGGGAACAGGGATATCATCCGTCTGTTGTACGACCAGGGCGCTGAGCTGGACGGGACGGATCGGGAGGGAAGGACCCCGCTGATCTATGCCGCTAGGTGCGGGAAAAGCGAGGCGTGCCGCTTTTTGCTGGAACTTGGAGCGGATAAGACGCTGACTGATGAGGATGGACATAATGCATTTGACTACGCCGTGTCAAACGGTATGCGGGATGTGATTGCTCTGCTGGAGGATGAGCAGCGGCAGACGGATCACGTGGGAAACACGACGCTGCACCAGGCCTGTTATCAGAACCAGAGCGAGGTGGTCGAGGCACTGATCCGCGCGGGACGAGTGGATCTGGACGCACCCAACGACGAGGGATACACGCCTCTGCTGATGGCATGTCAAAATCAGAATGTCTATCTGGTGGAAATTCTGCTCAAAGCTGGAGCGGACCCAAACCGGAAACTGCTGGACGGCTTCTCTCCGTTGCACTATGCGGCGTTGGGCGGAAACTATGCCATTGCCAGGGCGCTGCTTTTGGGGGGAGCGGACGGCAATCTCCGGAATCAGGACGGCGAAACTCCACTGATTTTGGCGGCCCGAGATGGACACAACGATATGACGGCTCTGCTGATCGAAAATGGCGCGGATGTAAACCTGATGGACAATTTGCAGCATAGCGCGCTGTACTATGCCACCGAAAATGGTTTTACGGAGATTGTTGAGCAGCTTTTGATGGCTGGTGCAGAGGGATAACGTTTGCAAACCACACATAAGGCCTATGCAGTATAAAAAGATCCTTAAGGAATCAGTGCACTTCCCCATCTGCTGCCATTTCCTGCGGCGTCTTTAATCGGACATCTTTTGGGCCGAGGGAGGATTCCAGCTTCCAACTTGCGTTTTTTCTCTGCGCACGCTTAAGTAGACTTTTACCACCTGCTTATCCTGAAAACCGTAGTATTCTGCAATTTCTCGCTGTGTTTTTCCTTCTGCCAGCATAGCTTTAATTTCAGGCAGCAGCGCCTGTACGTGTGTGTAATTCCGTTTTCTCATGACAAAAGGCCCCCTGATGTAGTTTATTTTCCTACATCAGGGGGCCTTTTGTCACTGTCCGTTTTTACTGGATCAGTTCAGTCTGTCCTGTGTTTTTTTATTTGCTTTGTGCTTTATAGCTCTCTCCCCAGACCCGCATGGCGTCCAAAATAGGGAATAAGCTTTTTCCCAGCTCTGTTAAGCTATACTCCACCCGTGGCGGAACTTCAGCGTATACCTTCCGGCTAACCAGGCCCTTGTCCTCCATATCCCGGAGTTGTGCGGTCAGTACTTTCTGGGATACACTGCCGATGGATTTTTTTAATTCTCCGAACCGCTTGAATACGCCGCCTGAAACGGTGCCCTTAGACCGCACGAATGGTGCACTCAGACCGCTGAAATGGTGCATGGTCACCGCAGTCATGGTGCATTGACAGGATGGCCACTAAAATGGATTCAGCATCATCAGATGCAAATTCAATTTAGGAGGCCTTACCATGGTCAATCACAAAGAGATCCTCCGGCTCAAAAGCCTGGGGCTCACCCACCGGGAAATTACAGATGCCACCGGTTGTGGTCGCAACACGGTCACACGCACATTAGCCCGGGCGCGGGAACAGAAGCTTAGTTGGCCGCAAGCTCAGTCTATGTCGCAGCAGGAAGTTTCCCAGCGGCTATTTCCAACCGAGCAAAAGGACCCTGTCTACAAGATGCCGGACTATGAGTGGGTGCACCGAGAGATGCAGAAGAGCGGCGTCACCCTGAGCCTGCTGTGGGTGGAATATTGTGAGCAATGCCGCCAGAGCGGTGAGCTACCCTACAAATCCACTCAGTTCAACAAGTATTACGCAGACTATGTCCACAAAGCCAAAGCCACCATGCACCTGGAACACAAGCCTGGTGAAACCATGCAGGTGGACTGGGCGGGCCAGACGGCAGCTCTGGTGGACACAGACACCGGGGAGCGGCTGGATGCATACCTGTTTGTAGCGGTGCTGCCATACAGCGGCTACGCATACACAGAGGCCTTTCTGGACATGAAGCAGGAGGCCTGGATCACCGGTCATGTCAACGCCTACCGGTATTTCGGCGGGGTCACCCGCATCCTCACGC
>ERZ1643246.974-NODE-974-length-33368-cov-6.279170_pt1 | contig 33368 bp, 30 predicted proteins | sample MGYA00579265_ERZ1643246 | MGnify/ENA primary metagenome ERZ1643246 (study PRJEB29033, sample SAMEA4952261) | chicken gut metagenome | biome: Broiler Chicken; feature: Gastrointestinal Tract; material: Caecum | place: Ireland | collected 2018 | study: Broiler...
TGTTGATATAATTGTGTTTTAGCAAGAGGAATTTCCACCCCTATTTTATTTAAACTTTCTATAAATCCCATGATGACATCAACTCCCTACTAAATCCAATAACACTTAACATATATAACGGGGCTGTTTCGCTACGTAAAATTCTTTTTCCTAACGAGCAGGCCTGAACACCAAGCTCTTTCATCTTTTGAATTTCACTTTCATCAAAACCACCTTCAGGTCCTACAATAATTGTTATAGTGTGATAATCTTTTTGAAGCGTTTTTGCTAAAAGTGATTTTTCACCATTTCTGCTTTCTTCTTCATAGGCAACTAAATTGACATCGCCTAAATATTTCTCTAACTGTGATATTTTCATAAGTGAAGTCAACTCAGGTATTGTCTGACGACAAGATTGTTCACTTGCCTCTTTTAAAATACGAGTATAACGTTCTCTTTTCTTTTCAAAAGATTTTTCATCCGTTTTAATAATACTTCTTTGTGATAGAAAAGGAACAATTCTACGAACGCCTAATTCTGTAGCCTTTTGAAGAACCCATTCAAATTTATCATTTTTAGGCAAGCCATAGATTAAAGTCACTTCAACATCCAGTTCATTATTTTCTATGAGCTCTTCTTTTTGTTGAAGTATTCCTTTTTCAATATCTATAATTTCATATATATAAACATGATGATCTGGTAAAATACAAATCACTCGATCACCTTGATGATATCGCATGACACGTTGCATATGTTTATGATTATAAGGGTCAATATGTATGAATGATCCCTCTATATTTTGAGCATCTATAAAATATCTTTGCATAACTTCCTCCTTTGGCTATTCTATCACATTTTGTTGAATATAAAAAGAAAAAAAGATTAGTAAAGTCAATCCTCTACTAACCTTCTCACTCTTATGACTTTCTAATCATAAATTGTTGATTTTGATAATCAATCGTAATGTTATCATCTTTTTGAATAGAACCTTTAATCATTTCTTTGGCAACTAAAGTTTCAATATGTCCCTGAATGAAACGTTTAAGTGGTCTCGCTCCAAAAGTAGGATCAAAACCTTCTCTTGCGATTTCTTCTTTAGCCCCGTCACTCACTTGAACTGATATATTTTGTTGTTCTAGACGTTTAGAAAGCTGAGCAATAAATTTATCAATAATCTTATAAACAACTTGATTATCTAATGAATTGAACATAACAATTTCATCAATACGATTCAAGAATTCTGGTTTAAAATGAGCTTTTAATTCCATTTCAACTTCATGTCTTGTTTCTTCATTATTACCTTGTAATAAATATTGTGAGCCAATATTAGATGTCATAATAATGATTGTATTTTTGAAGCTAACAACATTGCCTTTAGAATCAGTAATACGACCATCATCTAAGACTTGAAGCAAAACATTAAAGACTTCAGGATGGGCTTTTTCAATTTCATCCAATAAAACAATGCTATAAGGCGCACGTCTAACAGCTTCCGTTAATTGGCCACCTTCTTCATATCCAACATAACCTGGAGGAGCTCCTAATAAACGAGAAACACTGAATTTTTCCATATATTCACTCATGTCAATACGGACAATATTCTTTTCACTATCGAATAATTGTTCTGCTAAACTCTTTGCAACTTCTGTTTTTCCTACTCCAGTTGGCCCAAGGAACATAAATGAACCAATTGGACGGTTTTCATCATTGATTCCAGCACGTGATCTTAAAATAGCATCACAGATTTTTTCAATCGCTTCATCCTGTCCAATAACTCTTTTTCTTAAAATATCATCAAGATGTAATAATTTTTCTCTTTCAGATTCCATCAATTTATGAATAGGAATACCTGTCCATCTAGCAATAACTTCACTGACTGTATCAACTGTTACTTTTTCCTGTAATAAAGCATCATCAGACTCTTGTGATTGATAATTAGCAATTTCTTTATTAATACGAGGTAATGTTTCATACTTGATTTTTGAAGCTTCTTCTAAATTACCTTCAGTTTCATATTTATCTTTAAGGGCTTCATATCTCACTTTTTGATCTTTTAATTCTTTAATATGATCTAAAGCTTTCTTTTCTTCTTTCCATTTATCTGTTAAACCTGTTACTTGTTCATCTAATGAAGCAATACGACTCTTAATTTCATCTAGACGTTTTTCATTATCTGCATTTTTATCTTCTTTTTCAATAGAAATACGTTCCATTTCCAAACGATTCTTTTCTCTTGTGATAACATCTAATTCTTCTGGTAAAGAATCAATTTCCATACGTACAGATGCACATGCTTCATCAATCAAATCAATAGCCTTATCTGGCAAGAAACGATCAGTAATATAACGTTCACTCATATTCACAGCTGCCACAATGGCACTATCTGTAATCTGAACACCATGATGAGATTCAAAGCTATCTTTTAAACCACGTAAAATCGCAATTGTATCGTCACTATCTGGTTCATCAACTTGAACTTTTTGGAAACGTCTTTCTAAAGCAGCATCTTTTTCAATGTACATACGATACTCATCTAGCGTTGTTGCTCCAATACAGTGAAGTTCACCACGTGCTAACATTGGTTTTAATAAGTTAGCTGCATCCATAGCACCATCTGTTTTTCCAGCTCCAACAAGCTGATGAATCTCATCAATGAATAAAATGATATTTCCTTCAGATTTTTTAATTTCATTTAATACAGCTTTTAATCTTTCTTCAAATTCACCACGATATTTAGCACCTGCTACCAAAGCTCCTAAATCAAGTTCATAAAGAGTCTTATTTTGCAAGCTGACAGGCACGTCATTTTTAAAAATACGCCATGCCAATCCTTCAACAATAGCAGTCTTTCCAACACCTGGTTCACCTATCAAAATAGGATTATTTTTTGTTTTACGTGATAAGATTTGAATAACACGTCTAATTTCTTCATCACGACCAATAACAGGATCTAATTTTCCATCCTTAACATCTTGAATAAGATCTCTACCATATTTTGTTAAAACTTCATATTGATTTTCTGGTTGTGGATTATTAACCATATTTCCACCTCGCATTTCCTGAATAATCTTTTCTAATTCTTTTTTATTTAAATGATATTGTCGAATCAAATCTTGAATAAATGTTGATTGCACTTCAAACATTGCCATAATCAAATGTTCAACACTTGTATATTCATCTTTATAATCACTCATCACTTTTTGAGCCTTTATTAACAATTGATTCAAATCATATGATATTCTTAATTGACTTTCATCAACACCATTGACTCTTGGTTTTTGTTGTTGTTTATTTCTTAAAAATGTTTCTAACTGTTGAATATTGACATTTGCTTTTGATAGCACACGATATAAAATACCACTTGTATCTTCCAATAATGCTAATAAAAAATCTTCAACATCAACAACCTGACAAGACATTCCTAAAGTCTGTTGCATGGCTTTTTGCATAGCTTCCTGCATAGCTGTTGTCCATTTTTCTATATTCATCTTCATCACTCCTTTAGCACTCATTATATCCAAGTGCTAATTATAGTATACCATGTTTTTTAGCACTGTCAACCCCGAAGTGCTAAAATGTTTATTAAAATTCAAATACTTTTTTTATAATGAATAACCTGACTTATTCAAATCAAATATCATCAGTGTAGACTTTGACTTCAACTGCCCCATAAATTCCGATATAGAAAATTTTGGTGGAATTTCAAGCAACATATGTATATGGTCAGGACATGCTTGCCCCTCTATAAGTTCTACATCCTTGAATCTGTTAATCAACAGTATCAATATCTCTATGATATCTCTTCTTAATTTATTATATATGATGAGCCTTCTATATTTTGGTACGATAACTATATGATATTTGCATCTATATGATGTATGTGATAAACTATTTGTGTCTTTCATAGACTAACCTCCTTTGATTCTTTTGTTTCTTAGCTGCCAGGCTAAATTCATTGTATCATTGGAGGCTTTTTACTTTCAACGCTCTAAGCTTAATTCTTTTACCACGCATATAACACGTGGTATTTTTAATAACAAAAAATCTTTAGGATTTCTCCTAAAGATCATATTTTTTTAAAATACCCACACCAATTGGATATGGTCCCGTATGCACACCAATTGTAGCGCCAATTTGTTGAATTAAAATAGGTTCATGGAAGTCTGGATAAGCTTGTAACATCACCTCTTGCAAGCTTTCTTTAAACTTTTCTCCTTCTTGTTGATCATAGCCATACCCAACACAAAAACGATAATCATTTGGTGAAAGCTGGTTATCTTTAAAATATTTTACAGTATGGTCAAGAACTTTCTTTTTAGATTTTTCACGTCCACGTGTAACACCCATTGCAAATATTTCACCATCATGAAGTACAATTAAAGGTCTAATTCCTAATGTTTTAGCTGCAACTCCAGCAACTTTACCAATTCGTCCACCATGAATGAGATATTCAAAATTTCCAACCGTAAAGAAAATACGTCCTGACGATTTGATATTTTCAATTTTTTGAATCACTTCGTCATATTGATAGCCAGCTTCTTTCATTTGGGCAGCCTCAATAACCAGTAAACCTTGTAAAACAGTATTCACAGTAGCATCAATAATCATAATTTGACGTTCAGGATATTTTTCCTCTAACATCATTTTCGCATTCATGGCACTGTTATAGGAACCAGAAAATTTAGTCGTAATACATATACATATAATATCTTCCTGATTTTCCAGGATAGGTGTAAAAGTTTTTATATAATCTTCAATAGAAGGCATCGAAGTTTTAGGAAAAACATCTTTATGATCAACCATAAATTGATAAAATTCATGCACTTCTAAATCTTCTTTTTCTTTTTGATAGTGTTCATTATCTGTTGTTATATAAAATGGAACAACATGAATATGAAACTGATTCATCAATGACTGATCTAAATCACATGAACCATCTGAAACTATCTGATACATTCTTATTCCTCTTTTCCATTATGATATTGATTGAATACAGAGTACAGGTCGTGAATTTTCCACAATCGCATATTCTTCATTCATTTGATTGGATACACACAGAGGATCATTTCTTTTTAAGATGTAATGATCCAATGGATAATGACAATCTTTTAATGTTACGATGCTCTCATCAAAAGCAAATATAGAAAAATAATGATATTGATCTTTAGCAAGATAATGTTGACCTGGTTTTAAAACAAATATCTTGTTCCATTCATCATAGATCGTGATAGAGATATCCTGATATTTTTCTAACAAACATAGTACTGCCATAAAATGATCAATACGGCGATGTGTCACACCATATAAATCAATGGCATCATAACCCTTTTGAATAGCATATTGTATTGCCAATGCAGTATCTGTGTCATCTTTAATACTCGAATAACGCTGAATATTGATATCTTGAAGAATCTGCTCATTTTCAATAGAATCCATATCTCCAATAGCTATCACAGGTGTAATTCCCTGCTGGTATAAATGATAAACACCCTGATCGACACCAATATATTCAATTGTTGAATCTTTCACAGATCCAACATTGATTCCACTATAAATGCCTATTTTCATTTTAAAGAATCAATAGCTTCCTTTCTATTTTCAGCATTAAAAACATAACTTCCAGCAACCAGCACATCCACACCTGCTTCTCGACATAATTGACCTGTCGTAGCATTAATGCCACCATCCACTTCAATCAAATAATGACGATTCTGTTTTAACTGACAAAGTTCCTGTATCTTAGAAAGCGCCTGCTCTTGAAACGTTTGTCCGCCAAATCCAGGTTCAACACTCATAACTAATACTAAATCAAGATCATCTAAATATTGTTGAATTGATGAAATAGGTGTGTTTGGCTTTACACTTAGTCCTACATGTACGCCTTGATCATGAACATACTGTATAAATGTTTTCACTTCCTGTTCGTGATGAAAAGCCTCAATATGCGCTGTTATTAATGAAGCATGTGATTTTATAAATGCATCTACATATTGCATTGGTTTTTCAATCATTAAATGAACATCAAGATATAAGTCACTCACTTTTGCAATATCATTTAAAATACTATAACCAAATGAAATATTAGGTACAAAATGTCCATCCATTACATCATAATGAATCCAGTCTGCCCCACATTTACGAATAGAATCCAAATCTTTCTTGAGCTCAGCAAAATTAGCTGATAAAACTGACGGTGCAACTTTAACCATATTTTTTCTCCTTCAATAGTTTGCTTTCTTTTAAAAACATTAAATAATGTTCATATCTTTGAGATGATATTTCCCCTTGTTCAACAGCATTTTTCACTGCACAATGTGGTTCACTTTCATGTAAACATCCTCTAAACTTACATTGCTTAGAAAATTCATGAAAGTCATGATAACTTATGGCCAGATCCACTGGTTCAATATTTAATTCCAACGATGAAAAACCTGGTGTATCTGCAACATAACCACCATACATCTCAATAAGTTCAACATGTCTGGTTGTATGTTTTCCACGTCCTAAAGCTTTTGAAATTTCATTTGTATCAATCTGCAAATGAATATCCAAAGCATTTAATAAACTTGATTTTCCAACACCACTTTGTCCAGTAACAACTGTTACTTTATCTTTAAAAATATTCTTAACAGCCTCTATCCCCTGTTCTTGTTTAGAACTCACATATAGAACCTGATATCCTGCATCTTCATAAGGTTTCATTTGATGATATATCAAACTTGAATCCACAAGATCCATTTTTGATATACAAATAATCGGTTGAATCTGAAGATGTTCAATTAAAATCAAAAAACGATCTAACAGTAATAAATTCATATCTGGTTCTTTAGCAGAAAAAACAAGTAAAGCCTGATCAACGTTACAGATTGGAGGTCGAATAAGACTGTTCTTTCTTGGTAACAGGGATAAAATGTATCCTTCAGTTTGATTTTCAATAGAGAATTCACAATAATCTCCAACCAATGGTTTTAAAGAATCTTTTCTAAATTTTCCACGGGCACGACATTGATAAACTTGTCCCTGTGACTTAACATAATAGAATCCTGCCAAAGCTTTAATAATTTGTCCTTTTTGCATTGTTTTTCTCTACCTCATTGTTGTCCTGTTATCTGATTTGTTCCTGTTACTTGTGAAGAAGACGGAGTGTCAGTACTTGGTGTCGTTGTATTATTATTTTCGTTTTCTGCAGGAGTTTCAGGAATTTCTGGTTTTTTATCATAATAATACAAAACAATTTTTTCACCTTTTTTATAAACTGTTGTAAAAGCAGCAAGTGACTGTTCTTCTACAACATTGATTTTCATAGTTTTAATCTCTTCGACTGATGTTGGCGGTTCTAATACACTTAGCTCTACAGTAAATCCTGCTTCTGTCAAAATACTTTTAGCTTTTTGAATATCTTGACCATAAACATTTGGAACTTCAGCACTATATCCTTGTGAAACTGTCAATGTTATTGTTTTATTGTCACTATTTGGATCAATTTTCTCTCCTGCATCCAAAGATTGTTCTAAAATAGTTCCTTTTGAAGCTTCATCAATTCTATCTTCTTTATTGACTTTAAAGCCTAATTCCTCAAGTTGATCTGCAATAGTATCATAATCTTTACCGACATAATCTTCAATGACGATATATTGTCCAGAAGAAACAACCAAATGAACCTCATCACCTTTTTTAACATTTGCTTTTGCAAGAGGATCACTTTCAATCACTTTTCCTTCTTCAACATCATCACTCAATTCATAAGTGACATGACCTTTAACTTGCAAGCCTCTATCTTCTAACAAAGTGATAGCTTCAGCTTCTGTCAAATTCACTACATCAGGCATTTCAAATGATTGTGAAGGTCGTAAAAGCAGAAAATAGACTGCAATTAAAATTGCTAATGCTGCGACAACACTACCACCAATAATCATCAGCATCTTTTTATGTGAACGTTTTGTTTCTTCTTCTGTTTCTTCTTCAATTGGTAAATGTGTCTGCGACTGTGTAAAAAAGTCTTTATCTTCAGCAACAATTGTTGCTAATTCATCATCTTCCTCATAATCAAATGTTATTTTTTCATCATTGATATGGGCTGCTTCCAAACAATGATTCAAATCTTCCAACATTTCAGAAGCACTTGAATAACGATCTTTTATATTTTTAGCAGTTGCCTTAATAATAATATTTTCAACCGATTGAGGGATAGATGGATTAAAAGCACAAACAGAAGGGATTTCATCACGCATATGTTTTAAAGCAATATTAACTGGAGATTCCCCATTAAATGGAACTTCACCGCGAAGCAACTCATAAAAGACAATTCCTAAAGCATAAATATCACTTTGTGCAGTTGCTTTCTCTCCACGGGCAATTTCAGGTGCCAAATAATGTAAAGAACCCATAATTGTATCTGTTTGTGTCACCTGTGATAATGATTGAATAGATGCAATTCCAAAATCACCAATTTTGACAACCCCACTATCAGTAACCATAATATTTTGAGGTTTTAAATCACGATGTATAATACCAATAGAATGTGCTTTAGCAGTAGCACTAACAACCTGCTTCATAACATCAACAGCTTCTACATAATGTAAAGCACCACGTTTATGAATCAATTCTTTTAAAGTTTGACCTGGTACATATTCCATGACAATATAATAGTCATCTTTTTCATCACCAACATCATAAATTTCAACAATATTTTTATGTGACAAAGCCGCAGCTGCACTGGCTTCACGATGAAAACGTGTCACATAAACCGGATCCCCAGTTAATGATGAACGCATAATTTTAACAGCCACTGTTCTTTTTAAAATTAAATCTTCAGCCTCATAAACATCAGCCATTCCACCTTGTCCAATTAATCTTTTCAATTGATAACGTCCAGCAATCGTTTTATTGATTGAACTCATAAATTAACAACTCCTTTTGTCAAAATAAGTGCAAAACTGATATTGTCTTGCCCACCATATGTATTGGCAGCATCCATCAACTGACTAGCCCTCGTTTCAATATCTTCCTGAGCATGCAAAATATTCATCATCTGTTCATCACTCAGTGAATTATATAACCCATCTGAACAGACCAATAAAAATCCATCATTGATTTGTTTTTCAAGAAAAGAAGGATTCAATGAATCGCTGACTCCTACAGCCTGTAATAAGATATTCTTTTGAGGATGAAATCTTGCTTCAGCTTGTGAAATTGTCCCCGAATCAACAAGAACATTCACCAAAGTATCATCTCTTGTTAATTGAATAAATTCATCAGTAACCCAATAAACTCTCGAATCACCAACATGAGAAATATAAATATTGTCATGAATACATAAAACAAGAACTATTGTTGTTCCCATACCTTCAAATTCTTGGGATTCATGGCTTTTTGATTCAACAATCATATGAGCATGTTGAATAGCTGATAAAATCCAATCATGAATTTGACTTGTATCAGTTAAAGACTCTTGTTGCTGATAATTTTCAATAATATCATCGCAAGCCATTTGTGAAGCAATTTCACCTGCGTTATGTCCACCCATTCCATCACATAAAACAACCAAACATTCATGATCACTTTTTTGATAGCAACGGACATAATCCTGATTCACTTTTCTCATGCGTCCAATATCACTTTTCATGATGACTTGCATGTTGTTCACCTACCTTCATGGCACGCAGTTGGCCACATGCCCCATCTATATCACGTCCATGTTCTTTACGTAAAGTTACATTCATTTTTAGACGCAATAACTCACTTTTAAATGCCTCAACAGTTCCTTTATCTGACTGTTGATATCCATGTTCATCAACAGCATTATAAGGAATTAAATTGACATAGGCATTAAGCCCTCTGATGTAATGAGCTAACTGTCTAGCATGTTTTAATTCATCATTAACTCCCTTTAAAAGAATATATTCAAAAGTCACACGACGATTCGTCTGTTGAATATAATTTTCAATAGATTGTCGTAACTGTTCCATTGGATAACGCTTATTGATGGGCATTAATTGATCCCTAATTTCATTATTTGGTGCATGTAAAGAAATAGCTAAATTGGTTTGAATTCCTTCACTGGCATAACGTTCAATCTGATGACATAAACCACAAGTAGAAATTGTGATATGTCTAGCACCAATAGCCAAACCTTTAGGATGATTAATAATACGAACAAAATCCATGACAGCATCATAGTTATCAAAAGGTTCTCCCGTTCCCATGACAACGACATGACTGATTCTTTCCTGTGTATCTTGCATAACTGTCAGTACTTGATTGACCATTTCTCCAGCAGTCAGGTTTCTTTGTTTTTTTAATAGACCACTGGCACAAAAACGGCATCCCATATTGCATCCCAACTGACTTGTGACACATAAACTTCTTCCATAATCATGAACCATTAATACCGTTTCAATAAAACCTCCATCTTCCAGTTGCAGAAGATATTTAATTGTTCCATCTTGAGAAACCTGTTTTGTTTCAATTTTCATTGGTCCAATCTGATAGATTTGAGATAATTTTTCTCTTAAATCTAATGATAAGTTATTCATCTGTTCAAACGATTGTACATTTTGACGATATAGCCACTCAAAGACTTGTGTAGCTCTAAATTTCTTTTCTCCAAGTTCTTTAAATTCTTCAATCATCTGTTCTTGTGTATAATCATAAATTGATTTCATATTTTCATTCCTTTTCTAATAGACACATATAAAAACCATCACTATGATACTGATATGGTAAAATTGTTAATTCTTTTCTTTTCTTCATATCAGGATACTTTGTCATGAATTTTTCTATTTGTTTTTCATTTTCTTTTTTATTGAGTGTACATGTACTATATACAATATTACCACCTTTTTTCAATAAAAAATATGCATTTTCTAATAATTTTTCTTGTATAGCTATCATTTCATCCATTGCCGAACTCTCATGATACTTAATTTCAGGTTTTCTGGCAAAAACTCCCAATCCACTACACGGTGCATCACATAGAATTTTATCAAAAGACTCAGATGGATACACATCTTTAAGCAAAGTAGAGTCACCTACATGTGTATGCACATTTTTAACTTTAAGGCGTTGTATTTGCTGTTGAACCAGATCTATTTTATGCGCATATAAATCATAAGCTTCAATTGATCCCTGATTATTCATAAGCATCGCTAAATGCGTTGTCTTGCTGCCAGGCGCACAACACATATCTAAAACATAATCACTTGCTTGAGGATTCAATAACCTGGCTACAAGTTGACTAGATTCATCCTGGATTGTCACATACCCCTTTATGAAAGCTTCATCAGAAGCAATATGATGTCCTGAATAATAAAGACCATCAGGTGACAGTTTTGCTTCTTGCCACTTTGAATCTTTCAACAAAGCCTCTTTTGAAGTAAGCAATGTATTCACTCTCGCACAATGATGAGGTACTTCTAAAAAAGCATGACAAATACGTTTTGTTTCTTCATAGCCATATTGTTTATCAAACATTTTTACCAGCCATAATGGATGACTTGTTCCAATGGATATTCTTTCTAATGGTGGCAAATCATCCAACTGATAAGATGATTGAAAAGTCTTTTGTAAAATAGCATGGATAAAACGTGCAGTTTTCATTCCTTTTTTCTTTTTGGCTAATTCTACAGCTTCATTAATAATAGCATAATCTGGAATAGAATCCATCATTTCATGCTGATAAAGACTCATCAGTAAAAGCATCTTTTCATATGTTTTAACACGCATATGAAGATGTGGCTTTAATATATATTCCAATAACAACATATTTTGAACTGTTCCATAAACAACTCTTGTAATAAAATCTTTTTGTTGTCGTGTTAAATCATAACGATTAAAATAGGCATTAATGGTTAGATTTAAATAACTTTTATCTTGTTTAAATTTTAATAATATTTCTAATGCTATCTGTCTTTCCATAATTATATTTGTGAGTATGGATTAAAATCACAAACGATCCTTACCTTTCCTTTCTGTTGTTTATTATAATAATCATTCATAACGCATAAAGCTTCATAAATATCTTGTGAATGTAAAAATTTAACAAGTATACGTTCTCGATAAATATCCTGCATTTTATAGATTGCACTTCTAGCCGGACCTAAAATAACGGTTTGTTGACTATGTGCCAATAAATAATTTTTAACATCTATCGCAACACTATGTATAAGTTCCTCATGAGGCGATTGAATCAAAATGCTGACCATATGACAATATGGCGGATATTTGGCTTTTCGACGATATTGCATTTCCTGGTGAAAGAAAGCAATATAATCATGTTTGGCAGCACAAGTAATGGCATAATGTTCTGGATTATATGTTTGAATAATAACATGTCCTTGTTTTTGCCCTCTTCCACTTCGCCCAGACACCTGACACAAAAGCTGAAAAGTTCTCTCACTAGCACGAAAATCTGGAATATTCAAACTCAAATCAGCATTTAAAACACCAACAAATGTGACATCTTCAAAATCCAATCCTTTCGCAATCATTTGTGTGCCTAATAAAATATTTCCTTCCTTATTTCTAAATCTTTCAAGTAATTTCAAATGCCCATTTTTTTGACGGGTTGTATCCACATCATAACGAATCACTTTAACTCCACAAAAAATCTTCTCTATTTCCTCTTCAATTTTCTGCGTTCCATAACCTACACTCTTTAAATGCGTTGAACCACAGTGAGGACAAACATGAGGATAATCTATCATATATTCACAATAATGACATTTTAATTTATGCTCACTGCGATGATCAGTTAAAGTGACATCACAGTGCGGGCATTTTAATACTTCTCCACAATCCTGACATTGTACATAAGAAGCATAACCTCTTTTATTTAATAACAAAATAACCTGTTCACCTTTATCAATTGTCTGTTGAATACTTTGTTTCATTTTTCTGGAAAATAATGAATAATTACGCTGACGTGTTTCTTGAATCATATCCACTATTTCTACTTGTGGTAATGGTTTTTGATTAATACGCTCAGGTAATTCATATAAATCATAAACTCCTTTTAAAGCTCTGGCATAGCTTTCCAAGGATGGAGTTGCACTTCCCAAAACAACACTGGCATGATGCGTTTTCGCACGCATTTTAGCAATTTGTGAGGTTAAATAACGCGGCTTTGCTTCTTGTTTATAGCTGGCATCATGCTCTTCATCTAGAATAATTATGCCTATATTTTCTAATGGCGCAAAAACTGCAGATCTGGCGCCCACAACTATTTTAACTTCCTGACGTTTGATGCGACGATACTCATCATATTTTTCACCTTGTGATAAACGGGAATGCAAAATCGCAACCTGATTGCCAAAACGTTGTCTAAAAACTTCTACCATCATAGGCGTTAATGAAATTTCTGGAACCAGCATCATAACAGACTTATTTTGTTGAATATAATGAGCAGCTAAAGCTAAATAAACTTCAGTTTTCCCAGATCCTGTAACACCGTGTAATAAAGCAACTCTCCCTTGATGAGCCAAAATCCCATCCACAACTTTTTGTTGCTGTGTTGTTAATTGAATATGTTTTGATTGATGTTCAATTGAAAATGGCTGACGATAAACTTCTTTTTCAACAATTTCAATACATCCCTGTTTTTTTAAATTATCAAGCAAAGCTCGACTGTATGGAATATCCTTAACAGGAATATCTGGATGTTCTTGTAAAAAAGCCATACATTCCTGTTGTTTGATTGTTTTGGCATAAGTTCCTTCAACAAGGTGAACAACCTGTTGTGTTTTGATACCTACTGTTTGGTGAGTACTCGGTTTTAATTGCGTTGGCAACATCGCCTGCAAACATGATATACGTGGGGATAATGTCATACGTGATAACTGATTAGCCAATGTCTGTAACTCTTCATTTAGTAACGGTTCTTCATCAATAACATCTAAAATATATTGATAGCGAAAACCAGCACGTTGTTCTAATTCTGACTTTGAAAAATGTGTTTCTTCAACATTTTCAACATAACCAATAATTTTTTGATAACCGAAACGAATCCATACACGTACACCTACAAGCAATGATTTTTCACTCAAATAATCAAATGTTGTATCCAGTGCATGTACAGGATGTTCAACTAACACTTTGACAATATACATATCCTCACCTGCCTATTGCACTATTCTATCATAAATTTACTTTTTTTAAAATAATTCCAAGTTCTTTTTCATTTATAAAGGACAGTCTTCATGACTGTCCTATTGATTTCCATTTTGATATCTCTCTTCTCCCCACCATAAAGGCAAAAGTTCCTTTAAAGTCACAGTTTCTCTCGTATCAAAATCGACCATAATTTCCATATCCTGATTTTTTTCATTCAATTGCATAAAAAACTCACGACAAGCTCCACAAGGCATCCCACTCCCGCCTCCATATGGAGGACAATCACGAAAAGCAATCATTCTTTTCGCAATAGTCTGTTGACTTTGCATATACATATTCAATGCTGCAACTCTTTCAGCACATAAATCTAACACTCCACTACAGCTTTCTATACAAAATCCAGTATATATTTCACCATTTTCACTTTCCAAAGCACAAACGACATGATGTGCATAAATAAATGGTGAAACTTCATGAGGTTGATATTGTTCCTTAGCTTTCAAATACATCTTTTCCCAGATATCCATAATTTACAGTTCCTCCATCTTTTTGAGATCATCATCATGGACATATGTTTCTACATAACCACATTTTTTACAAATATATTGTTCAACCTTTAGCTTACGATCATCAACAACAATATCCTGATAAGCATTACGTCTGAAAACCCCTTTAGCTGGAACATAAAGAATATCCTGACTTTGACACTTAGGACAACATTGATTCTTTTTCATAAGATACCTCCTATACATTCTTAAATATATCATGTCATAAAAATGAAAACCCTGTCAATTCTTTTCTCAAACAAAAAAAACACCATAAGGTGCTTTATAAATTTTCTTTAATAATTTTAGCAATTTTTTCTTTTGCAGCAACAACATCATCATTTTCAACAACATACTTATATTCGTCTTTTGTTGCAATTTCTTTTCTTGCTTTTGCAAGTCTTTCTTGAACGATACTTTCTTCTTCAGTACGACGTCCACGAATACGACGTTCCAATTCTTCAAGTGATGGGGGTACTAAGAAAATGGTTAAAGCATGAGGACATTTTGCCATCACCTGCAAAGCACCCTGAACTTCAATTTCCAATACAACGTTTTTCCCTTCACTTAATAACTGATCAACATAAAATTGAGGTGTCCCATAATAGTTTCCAACAAACTGAGCATATTCAAGCAATTCACCTTTTTCAATTTTCTCTTTGAATTCTTCTTCACTCACAAAGAAATAATCAATTCCCTCTTTTTCAGTTGGACGAGGTTTTCTTGTTGTCATAGATATAGAATAAGCTAAATTTAAACTCTCATCTTTAAAAAGTTCCTGACGAACTGTTCCTTTCCCAACACCACTTGGACCACTTAGAATGATTAAAAGCCCCTTTTTCAATCTCTCCACCACCTTTTGAAACAATGTTACATGAATGAAACATTAATGTCAATTCTTTTTGAAATATGTTATACTATTTATCGGTGATGAAATATGGCTTATGACGGAATTATGCTATCTCGTGTTGTAGAACAACTACAAAATCAATTAACACGAGGAAAAATTAATAAAATCTATCAAATTTCTCAATATGAACTTTTATTTCATATTCGTTCACAAAGAGAAAATTTCAAATTATTGATTTCAATACATCCTGTATATGCAAGAATTCAATTAACCCAATTATCTTATCCAACTCCAGCCAGCCCTAATGCTTTAACAATGCTTTTGAGAAAGCATCTGGAAGGAGCTTATATTGAAAAGATTTCTCAGATTCAACTCGATCGTATTGTAGATATTGAACTGATTGGTGTAAATGAACTCAAAGATACTGTCAAATATCATCTCTATCTAGAAATCATGGGTAAACATTCTAATGCAATCTTGACATATGACAACAATAAAATCATTGATTGTTTAAAACGTGTTTCTCCCGCTATGAGTGCTCGTATTTTACAGCCTGGAGCAACTTATAATCAACCACCTTTAATTGAAAAGAAAAATCCTTTTACAAGTGAATGGATGGAAACAGATAATCTGACAAAAACTTATCAAGGGTTTTCTCCTGAACTCTCAAAAGAAGTTCTTTATCGTATCCATCATGGAGAAACTTTTCAAGACATTATTCAATTATTACGACACTCACAAAATATCTATATCCACAAATATCAAGATAAGGAATATTTTCATATTATTCCTTTAACGCATCTACAGTGTAACGGAGAAATATATCCTCTATTTGATGGTTTAGATAAACACTATGATTTAATTGATGAAAAAGATCGTATCAAGCAACAGACATCTGATTTAGCAAAATTTATTCAAAATGAATATCAAAGAAACATCAATAAACTTAATAAATTAAAACAAACTCTTTTTGAATCACAAAACAGTGATGATTTACGTATTAAAGGTGATCTTTTATTTGCTAATCTCCATTTGATTTCTAAAGGACAAAAAGAAGTCACTGTTGAAAATTATTATGATGGTAGTATGATGACTATCGCTTTAGATGAAAGATATGATGGTAAAACAAATGCAAATAAGTATTATGCAAAATACCAAAAAGCCAAAAAAGCTTTAACGCATCTTCAAGAACAGATAAATATTGTCGAAAATGAAATTCTTTATTTTGATAGTCTTATCACACTGATGGAAAACGCTTCCTATTATGATGCATTAGAAATGAAAGAAGAATTAGAAAATTTAGGTTATTTGAAAAAGAAAAAAACCAAACAGGTGCATCGACCAAAAAAATTGCATATTGAACAATATCTTACTAAAGACAATATACAAATCTATGTAGGTAAGAATAACCTGCAAAACGATTATCTTACCTTTAAGATGGCTTCTAAAAATGATATGTGGTTTCATGTCAAGGACATGCCTGGAAGCCATGTCATTGTGCATAGTCAGAATCTAGATGAATATACCATTCGTTTAGCAAGTCAAATAGCTGCTTATTTTTCCAAAGGTAAACACAGTTCTTCAGTTCCTGTCAATTATACCTTGGTTAAAACGCTAAAAAAGCCACAGGGTGCTAAACCGGGACAAGTGATACTTTCACATTACTCAACGATTTACATTGATCCTGATGAAACTATTTTTAACGACATGAGAAAGGTGAATTCATAGAGTTCATATTTGGAGCATTGACAAATGTTTGCTCATAAACAGGATAAAATACTGGATAATACATGCAATGGTTGACACGACGACATTCAATTGGACAAATCACAGGCTGAGCAACAGGTGTAATTTGATTTGTCACACAAACTCTTCTAGGAGCTACTAAAGGTTGTGGACGTGGACAACCATTGACACTTCCAAAATTCATTTGTTGTCCTTGACATGAACATGAATTCATATTTTGACAACCACAAGATTGTTGAAACATAATTAATCCCTCCTTCACTTTAATGTATGTTATATGTTTAAAAGAGGTAGGGCAAATGAAAGGAGTTTTATAATGAAATTCATCAAATGGGATTGTTTTCATGAAATTGAAGCTTATACAACATGCAGTTATTGTAACGGAGAGCTCATGAATATGAGTTTCAATGGTATTAATGATCAACAGGTTTTAAAGAATCGAGAAAAATTAGCTCAAACTTTGCATACTGATTTAAATCATATGGTTGCAACACATCAACGACATACCACAAACTTTCTAAAAGTTCAACTTCAAGATGGAGGTAGAGGTATGTGGAGTCAAGAGGATGCATTTGACAATTATGATGCTTTGTATACACGTGATCGCCATTTATGGCTTTGGTCTTTTCATGCTGATTGCTGTCCTGTTTTATTATATTGCAGAGATCAGAAAATTGTTGCCGCTATTCATAGTGGATGGAAAGGAACTGTAAATGAAATAGTTGGAAAAGTCACAAAACATTTCATAACTCATGAAAATTGTAATCCTCAAATGATTTATGCCTATATTGGGCCATCCATTGAACAAAGAAATTTTGAAGCAAAAGATGATATTATTGATTTGGTTAAACAAATGTCTTTTGATACACATGATTTTTATATTCAAAAAGAAGATGGAGCATATTTATTGAATAGTAAAGGTTTAATTCAACAACAATTGCTTAATCTTCAAGTGCCTCAAAAAAATATAACCATTTCTCCATACTGTACAATTGAAAATGAGGACCTCTTTTTCTCCTATCGAAGAAATAAAAGTCCTCATCGCAACATTACATTAATTTCTATGAAGTAACCTCCGGGTTACTTTTTATCATATTATTCATAGCTTTTGGAATAAATTCAATTAACTTTGAAGGAATCACAGTATAGTCTTCTTTAGCCAAAAGATCACCAGTATATCCATGTATGAAAACACCCAACATTGCAGCCTGTAAGGCAGGATAACCTTGTCCTACAAAACTTGTAATTATTCCAGCTAAAACATCGCCCATTCCTCCAGTTGCCATAGCTTTATTTCCTGCACGAATACGATATGATTCCTGACCATTTGTCACTATGGTATAAGGTCCTTTTAATACCAAAACAACATGCTGCTCTTTTGCAAAATCTTGAGCAACCAATAACATATCATCCTGACTGTCGAATGGACATAAACGCTGAAATTCACCTAAATGTGGAGTCAAAATAATATCTCGATTTTGCTGTTTTAATAAATCAGTATGTGCTGATAAAATCGTTAAAGCATCCCCATCTATAACGAGAGGTTGTTTTGTTTTTTCTAAAACATCAATAACATAACGATAACTATCTAAGCTTTGACCTAGTCCACATCCAATTAATATAGCATCATATCGAAGGAAATCTTCTTTCTGTAAAATAGGAGGCCTTAAAACTGCAGTTGCTTCAGGGCAGAACTGAGTTAATGCATGTATAACTTCCTGATCACTCATAACTGTCGTAATTCCACTACCACTATAAACACAACCTTTTGCACTTAACAGAGCTGCTCCTTTATATTCCATGCATCCTGTAATAAGGCAAGTATGTCCATATGTGCCTTTATATCCATCAAAAATTCTTTCTTTTAAAAGTGGAAACATCATTTTATCATCTGCCATCTGATACAATCCAGCTTCTTCACTCACATCATCAACATCTAGTTTTTCAACAATAACTTTTCCCGTAAAAAAATAACTATCAGGATTAAGAAATCCATTTTTCATAGCACTCAAAGTAATTGTTGAAGTTGCATAAATGACGCTTTGATATGGTTTTCCTGAATCACATTGAAGACCTGTAGGAATATCTACAGCAATGACTTCCTGATCATAGAGTTGATTAATACTTTCAATAACACTTTGATAAATACCTCGTGGCGAGCTATTCAACCCAAAGCCAAATATTGCATCAACAATTGTATCACAAGCCGTCATATAACCAACCAACTCTTCTAAATTATCCTGTTGAAATAAATAAACAGGAAGAGACAAATCATAACATTTCTGCAAATAATAAGCATTGGCTTTTGAAAGATGATTCGTGTTTTCAAATATAAAAACTTGTACATTCTTTTTCTGTTGATAAAGTTTAATAGCCAGAGAAAGCCCATCTGCCCCATTATTACCTGGCCCACAAACAATACTAAATGATTCACCATGGATATGTTTCAACAAACAATCACTTGCTTTATCAACCAATTGTTCAATTGTATAACCGTGTTTCAATAAACATTCATCATATCTTTTCATTAAAGTATGGCTTCCAATATACATATTCATCACCTGACCTTAGCCCTATTATAACAAAATAAAAACTGTAATGAAATCATTCATTACAGTTTTTCATCATTAATATCTTACACCACAAGTAAATCCACTTAAACTTGTATAACTAACAACAGATCCTGTTGTCGGTGAATGAATAACTCTTCCTCCACCAACGTAGATTCCTACATGGCCTGGTCGCCATACAATGTCACCTGGTTTCACTTGAGATAAAGAAATTGTTCTTCCTCCACTTTTTTGTGCTCCAGATGTACGTGGGATACTCTTGCCGTTCTTACGATATACCCATTGAGTAAATCCTGAACAGTCAAATGAACTTGGTCCAGTTGCACCCCATCGATATGGACAACCCAATCGTGATTGAGCAGTAGCTACCATTCCTTGATTAGGAGCAATGTCATCTGGATTTACAACAGTAACTTTCAAAGTTTTAGAACTTGAATTACCAGCTTTATCCGTAACACTATATTCAACAGTATATTTTCCTGCTTTATTTGTATTAACTGGATTGCTGATTTCGACTTTAGAAGTCACATTTCCATCTTTGTTGTCAGTTGCACTTTCTAGATAACTTTTTGCATTAAAGTTCTTACCTTTAGTAATTTGTACTGAAGACTTAGATAAACTAATCTTAGGTGCACTTAAGTCACCAACTTTAACTTTTAATGTTTCTTCAGATGCATTACCAGAAGAATCTTTAGCAGTAATTTTTAAAGTTGTTTCTCCATCTTTCTTAGTATCAACAGTTCCATCTACTTCAATAGATTTCACTTTCTTATCAAAGTTATCAGTCACTTTGATATAATCTAAATAATCAAATTGAGAACCATAGTCTACTGTAACTGTAGATCCCTTCTTGTAACTAATCGTAGGTGCAGTCGTATCTGATACATAGAATTCATATGTTTGTTGAGTTTGATTTCCAGCGTTATCTGAAACACTCAATTCAATCATTTGAGATCCTAATTTTGAAGTATCGAGTTTCTTGTCTGTTTCAATAAATGGTGTAACATCTCCATCAACATTATCAGATGCATTGACATATTGAGCGATATCTTGACTACCATTTGCTTCAACATCAATAACATAACCTTGACTATCTCCTACCGGATTCAATTCAGGAGCAGTTTTATCAACAACTTCTACTTGAACAACCTTTGTACTTAAATTTGAGAACATATCGGTTGCAGTTACTTCGACGTTATATATACCTAATTGATATGCATCATATGATGTATCATCAATTTTTACATCCATAGCGTCTAGGGAATCACGATTATCAGAAATAGCAAACATCGTCTTATCTAGCTTTGTCCCATAAAGAACTTCAATCTTATTAGCTTCGATTGTAGGTTTTTCTTTATCGACAGCAGCATAACCAACCAAACCAAATGTTGAAATACATAACATCGGAATGAACATAGCTTTACGTTTTAAAACATGCTCTTGCATAATTTCTAATAAATTCGTCTTAATATTACTATCCATTCGTTGCCTCCTTTCAATAATATACCCATTTAGAATTATAAAACAACGTTCACAAAAAGTCCACAATTTTCTTAAGAAATTCTTAAGAAATTAAAATTTTGTTGATTATATCAATGTTTTTTGAATTAACTTTTTTTGACGTTTTTTTGTTTTTTATCATTTTTCTATACAAAGTATTCACTTTTTAATCAATTTTAGACATATTATTATCTTCATTTCATAGAATGAGTTGAAAAGGAGAATGTTATGATTATTGTCTATTTTTCAATTTATTGTTTTTTAGGATATTGGCTTGAATCTATTTATGTTTCGTTATTTCGTAAAAAATGGATCTCATCGGGTTTATTGAATGGTCCATTTATTCCCTTATATGGTTTTGGTGCTTGTATCCTTATATTATGCCAACCCTATCTTCAGTATTTTCATCCATTTTTCGTATGTCTTATCGGTGGAATTTGTATGACTTTATTAGAATTATTAAGTAGTTATTATATTGAACGATTTTTTCACACTCAATGTTGGGATTATTCTCATCATGCTCTCAATTATCAAGGGAGAATATGTTTGGTATATTTTATTTTATGGTGTTTATTAAGTGGTTTATTCATTTATATAATTCATCCATTTATTTGCTCACTATCATTACGTCATAATGCCTGTTATCTGATAAGCCTGATTTACATTTCGTTTATTTTAAAAGCATATGGTGATCGTTTGTTAACAACAAAACAAAATGGTCTCAATATTCATTAAAAAAAGAAGATTTTTCAATCTTCTTTAACCAAGATAAGCTTCTCTTACCTTTGGATTATTTGCCACTTCATTGGCTTTCCCTGATACAATAACATTTCCAGTTTCAAGAACATAAGCACGATCAGCAATTGAAAGTGCTTTATTTGCGTTTTGTTCAACTAATAACACCGTTACTCCATCTTTGTTAATACTTTTAATAATGTCAAAAATTTCATTAACCAAAATAGGTGATAACCCCATTGATGGTTCATCTAACAATAATAGCGTTGGTTTTGACATTAATGCGCGCCCCATTGCTAACATCTGCTGTTCTCCACCTGACAGTGTTCCAGCCAATTGATTTCTACGTTCCTTTAAACGTGGAAATCTTTGATAAACCTTTTCTAAATCTTGTCCTATTTTATTATCTGTACGTAAATATGCACCCATTTCCAAATTATCTTGAACCGTTAATTGAGCAAAAATACGTCTACCCTCAGGAACTTGAGCTAAATTTTTGGCAATAATTTTATGTGCAGGAAGTTTTGTAATCTCATCCCCCATAAAAGATATCGTACCACTTTTAGGTTTTACCAATCCACTAATAGCATGCATGATAGATGTCTTTCCAGCCCCATTAGCTCCAATCAAAGCCACAATCTCACCTTGATTCACTTCAAAACTTACATTTTTAATCGCATGAATCACACCATAATAAACATTTAAATGATCAACTTTTAACATGGTCATCCCCCTATTCTTCATGTCCTAAATATGCTGCAACCACATCAGGATTATTTTTAATTTCATCTGGAGTCCCAAATGCTAAGACTGTACCAAAATTTAAAACTGCAATTTTTTCACAAATCCCCATAACAAGTTTCATATCATGTTCAATCAATAAAATCGCAATAGAAAATTTTTCTCTTACAATCTTTATCGTTTCCATTAATTCTTCTGTTTCAATAGGATTCATACCAGCTGCAGGTTCATCTAACAAAAGAAGTTTAGGTGACGTTGCAAGTGCTCTTGCTATTTCTAGTTTACGTTGTTTTCCATATGGTAAATTTCCAGCTTTGACATCAGCATATTTTTCTAGATCAAAAACACGAAGTAAGCTCATAGCCATTTCCTGCATAGCCTCTTCACCTTTAAAATAACTTGGAAGATGAAGAATAGATGATAATAATGAATAATTTTGAGAATGATGCAATCCAACCTTAACATTATCAATAACACTCATTTTTTTGAATAAACGAATATTTTGAAATGTTCTTGCAATCCCTAATTGTGTAATTTGCGTAGGTGTCATCTTTAAAAGTGACTTCCCATCAAAAAGTATTTGTCCACTCGTTGGTTTATAAACACCTGTCAACAAATTAAATACAGTTGTTTTTCCAGCTCCATTTGGTCCAATCAAGCCATATAAATGGTCTTTATCCATTTCAAAATTAAACTCATCAACAGCTTTTAAACCTCCAAATTGGATTCCTAATCCCTCTGCTTTTAACAAACTCATCAGTCATCCACCTCCACTGTCTTATTCTTAAAAAATTTAGCTTTAATACGAGGCACTAAATTTTTTTCTTTGATAATCATTGCAGCAATTAAAACAATTGCATAAAGTAACATACGATAATCCGCAAATGCTCTTAAATACTCTGGCAATATCGTCATGATAATAGCTGCTATAATAGAACCTTTTAAATTTCCTAATCCACCTAATACAACCATAACCAGAATTTCTACTGATTTATTATAATCAAATGTAGAAGGAACCAGCATTCCCATATATTGAGCATATAATCCACCTGCAATCCCAGCAAAGAAAGCAGAAATAGCAAAAGCTAGGATCTTATAATACGATATAGGAATACCAGATAATTCACTGGCTGTTTCATCTTCACAAATAGAAATAACGGCACGCCCATGACGTGATTTAACAATACAGTAAATGACATAGATTGTAATCACAGCACTTAAAAAATAGACAGAAAAATCAATATTCATTGCTTGAAATCCCATCAATCCTTTGGCACCATTTGTAATACTTAAATTAAGCATAATAACACGTATGATTTCATTAAATGCTAAAGTAATGATACAAAGATAATCACCTTTTAATCTTAATGTTGGTATACCAATAACAACGCCAATCAGACAGGCAGCAATAGCACCAATCAATAAGCTTAATAAAAATGGGAAATGAAGATACAAACTACATAAAGCAGATGTATAAGCTCCTACGGACATAAATCCAGCATGTCCTAAAGTTAACTGTCCTAAATAACCACTCGCTAAATTCAAACTTGTTGCTAAAATAACATTGATACAAGCCATAATGAGAATTCCTGACCAATAATAGTCAACAATTCCAGCACTCATTAAAAACATAATGATTCCATAAATAATCAGCGCCATGATAAAGGATATAATCAAATCTTTTATTTGTTTCTTTTTCATCCCTATCACCTACACTTTCTCTCTCATATTCTGACCAAACAATCCTGCTGGTTTAACTAATAAAATAAAGATTAAAATACCAAAAACAACTGCATCTGAAAAAGCAGATGAAATATATGAAATTGTAAATGCTTCAGCAACACCAATAATCAATCCACCTACCATTGCTCCTGGAATGCTTCCAATTCCACCAAGAACAGCTGCTATAAAAGCTTTGATACCTAACATGGCACCTAAATAGGGATTAATCAAAGAATAACTCATACCATAAATAATACCAGCAATAGCTCCTAAACCAGAACCAATGGCGAATGTTAGAGAAATGGTTGTATTCACATTGATTCCCATTAATTCTGCAGCTCCTCGATCTTCACTGACAGCACGCATTGCTTTTCCCAATTTTGTTTTGTTTATAAACAAAAGCAATAATCCAGTACAAATAAAAGTTAAGATAAGCGAAAGCAAAGCGACATACGTGATATGAGCGCCAAAAAAAGATACTGTACCACTAGGCATATATTGAGGAAAAGTTCTGGCAGCAGAGCCAAATAAAATCAAAAATAAGTTCTGTAACAGATAACTGACACCAATAGCAGTAATTAAAACAGCTAAACTCCCACTATTTCTAAGGGGCTTATAAGCCACTTTTTCTGTCACAACACCTAATAAAGCACATCCAGCAATGGCTACTAAAACACTGACAATAATGGGTGCTTGCACCATAGTTGTCATCACATAAGCCAGATATGCGCCAACCATAATAATTTCACCATGAGCAAAATTGATCATTTTAGCAATCCCATATACCATTGTATAACCAATGGCAACAAGTGCATACATTCCACCTGTACTTAATCCATTGATGATTTGCGTTAAAAATTCCATTTGTAAACCTCCTGACTTAAAAAAATAAAGGAGAAAAATCTCCTTTATTTTTCTTCTAATCTAAATAACTATATTCACCATTTTTAATAGTTTTAACAACCAATTCTTTTGTTGGATTATGTTGATCATCAAATTCAAAATGACCTGTAATACCATCATAATTTGTCTTTTCTAACTGTTCACAAATTTTAGCATAATCAGTTGTTCCAGCAGCTTCAACTGCTTTCAATAATACCCAAGTTGCATCATAAGCCATTGTTCCAAACATGTTTGTATCACTGTTATATTTTTCTTTATATTTAGCTACATAATTTTGTACATCTTCTACTCGGTCATCGAATGTATTTGTATAATAAGCTCCATTGAAAATAGATTTATCAACATCTTTAACTGATAAAACGCCATCCCAACCATCAGTTCCTAAGAATGTACCATTGTAACCAGCATTTTTAAATTGACCAACCATAGTTGCAATTATTTCATAATAATCTGGAATATAAACAGCATCTGCACCTGATTGTTTTACTTTTGTAATATAGCTTCCAAAATCTTTTGTATCCTTTGGATATTTTTCTTGTAATACAATTTGTGTACCATCTTTATTTGCCTGAGAAACAAATGAATCTGTACATCCCTGACTATAATCACTACCACTATTTGTTAAAATAGCAACTTTCTTAACATTAATACGACCATCACCAATAGCTGTTGCAATTGTCTGACCACCCATTGAGTCATTAGAACATGTTCTAAAGTAATTGCTTCTTGTACTTCCATCATTATTTAAAGTAATACTATCACCAGAAGTACTTGGTGAAACAATAGGTGTTCCATCAGCTTTAGAAGCCTCTCCTAAAGCTAAACCTTCAGCCGTAATAACAGGACCAACAATTCCAACAACCTTTTCACCAACTAATTTTTTATAAGCATTCACAGCATCTGTTTCCTTACCTTGAGAATCTTCAGCTAGTAATTCTACTTTATATTTTGCATCATCAGAATTATTATAATCTTCTATGGCAAGTTCAATAGTATTTTTAACTGGAATTCCATAAGTTGATGTTTCTCCAGTTAATGGACCAACAAATCCAATTTTAATTGTATCCCCTTCTTTTAATTCTGTAGCTGAAGAACCACCAGTTCCTCCACCACAAGCAACCAACATACTTGACACAGCCATTAAAGACATAACTTTTTTTATATTCATATATCTCTCCCCTTTTTCTAAATATATTCATTATTATACTTAACATTTTATACAAGTCAACAAAAAATAACTTTATTTTTTCAAATATTCTAAAAATCATAAAAATATTTATTTATTTAATAAAAAATATATTATTTTATAAAACAAGGAGTGGATGATTCCACTCCCTATTCAATACTCTTTAAAGATTCCACCATATCAACCTTATTTAAAACATGTCGCATTGTGAAATTAATAAAATAAGTAAAACCTAAAGTCATAATAATAGCATATATATAACTACTGATATTTAATTGTCTAACAAACATTGTCATATCCAATTCCACCGTCAAAATAATAAACTTGTGAAGGAAATAACCAAAAATCATTCCCAGTAAAGAACCAATCACTGATAAAAGAACATTTTCTCTAAAGATATAGTCATAAACTTCTTTACGTCTAAAACCTAAAACTTTAATCGTTGCAATCTCACTTTTACGTTCTTGAATATTAATATTTGTCAAGTTATAAAGGACAATGAAATTTAAAGCTCCTGCACAGACAATCAAAATAACAACAACCAGATTTACACTTTGAACCTGTTTATCAAATTCTTCACCAATTGATGATACATTGCTTAAATTTCCATAACCTTTGTCCTGCATATAAGCTTCCAGTGTTTTTTGACTCGAAGCACGATCATCCTGTAAAATCAAGAACGCATTATTCACTTCCAGATCCTGTAATGTCAATGATTCATATAAAGTCTGGGACATATAAATATAATTCATAAAATAGTTTTCTGTGATACCTGAAACCTTTACACTATACTTTGTTTCATTGAGTTCAATATCAATTGTATCATTATCTTCCACACCAAGCAATTCAGCTGCTTTTGCGGTTAAAATAACACCTTCATCATCAAGAACCAAATCTTTATATGTCTGATAATTTCTAAACTGAACAAAGTTTTTCATATTATCCATTGATTGATAAACAATTAATGAACCATATAAATCTTCTTTATCTTTTAAGATATTAATACTCTTATTTAAAACATATTCCACATTTGCAACTTCACTACGATTCAATAAATCTTTTTGATAATTCTGTGCTGTTTTGGTTGAAACACTATCTTCTAAACGAACAAGATAATCATATGTAAAAACATCTTGATATTGTTTATCAACAACCTGTGATACAGAAGATTTAACACCAAAGCCGGTAATAATTAAAGCTGTACATCCAGCAATCCCAATCACAGACATAAAGAAGCGTTTCTTATATCTAAAAATATTACGCATTGTTACTTTCTGATTGAAAGACAAACGACGCCATAACCAATGAATTCTTTCCAAAAGAATACGTTTTCCAACTTTTGGTGCTTTAGGTCGCATTAAGACCGCTGGCATCAAATTCAATTCACTCATACAAACAAAGAGTGTGACTGCCAAAATAACAAATACCGATATAAAAACTGTTTCCAGCAAAACCCATGTACTGGCATAAATCGAAATAGGTGCATCCACTTGAAATAACATTAAATTATATAAATAATAAATAATACGTGGGAAAAATTGTGTTCCAGAAACAATTCCTAAAATACAAGCAAAAAAGGTTGCAAAAATAACATATATGATATATTGCTTCATGACATCCCATTTAGAATAACCTAAAGCACGTAATGTTCCACTTTGACTTCTTTGTTCTTCCACCATTCTCGTCATTGTTGTTAATGAAACCAAAGCTGATACAAGGAAGAACATTAATGGGAAAATATCTGCAATAGAAGAAATAGAATCCTTATTAGAATCAAAATTCACAAGTCCTGAATTTTCATGACGTGTTAAAGTATAAAGCCTTCCTTTAGGAATCTGATCCACTTGATCTCTGGCTTCATCTAACTGCGATTTTGCCTGATCTAATTTGTCTTGAGCTTTTTCTAATTCATTATTTGTTTTCAGTTCTTCTAAAGTCAATTGATTTTCTTGTTGTTGAATTTCAAGCTTAGCCTTTTCAATCGCAATAGAAGCTTCATTCAATTGCGTCAATCCATCTAATGAGGAAGATGCATTTTTAAGAATATCTCCCATTTTTTCTAAACTAGCTATTGATTTTTGCACTTCTGGAGAAATATTTTCAGTATTTTCATTTTGATAATTCTCAAGTTCTTTTTGTAAACTTTCTAAATTTCCTTTTAACTCCTCACTCGTACTTTCAATTGTTTCTAACATGTCTTGAATTTGTGATGATGCTGTTGATTGAGCTTTTAAATATTCAGCTTCTTTTGTAGCCAATATGATTTTCGCATTCGTTAATTGAATTTTAGCCTCTAATATCTTTTCATCAAACAAATCTTTAGAATCACTATATGTCTGATAACCTTCATCATATTCTTTTTGGGCTTCATCTAATTTTGTTTTGGCATCACTTGTCAAGTCTTCATACAAGCGACTCATTTTTAATGATAAAGTACTTTTTATTTTTGTATTCACATCTTCAATATAATCATCATATGCCTCACTGAAAACATTATATTCTTTAGCTCCCTTTACACAGACAGAAATCTGATTATATAAAATATCTTCATCACGTAATTCATAAAGATCTTCTGGCATAGCTAAAAAATCATTGTTTTCATTTAAAATTTCAATATATCCAGCATTCGTTCCATCACCCAAAGTATTCGTTCCACGATCCGTAATAGCAATATAACGAACATCATTCACAACACCAACGATTTTAAAAGTCTTTTCACCTTGATCATTATGAATAGAAATCTCGTCACCAATCTGATAATCTTCTGCCAGCATTTCTTCATCAATGACACATTCATTGTCTTTTTGAGGATAACGCCCATCAACCAGATAAGGTTGATTAAGCATATCTTGATCATATTGTTCACTGGCGTAAACAGTAACTCCTGCCAGTGAATCATTATGATGAATCAAAGCATCAAATTGATAACCATATTGAATATCTTCAATACCCGATATATTTTGAATTTCACTAATATCATCTTTGGAAAAACCTAATGATGCCATATATGTTAAATCAGCATAATGATGTTTGTCCAAGTAATGATCCATTGATTGAGTCATTGTTCCCGGTGTATTTCTTAACCCTGCAAAAAAAGCCGCACCTAAAAATACAATCGCAAAAATGGAAAAAAATCTTGCTTTAGATGTTAAAATTGTTTTTCTGAGATTTTTCCAATAAGCTTTTTTCTTTCTTTTTACCATTCAATTTCCTCGATTGGTTGTGGGTTTTCATTGATTTCAACCCCATTGACCTTTCCATTTTTTAAATGAATCACACGATCTGCCATCGGTGCTAAAGCAGAGTTATGAGTAATCACAATGACTGTCATCTGATAAGTATCACACATTTCCCTTAATAAAGATAAAATTGCCTTCCCCGTCTGATAATCCAATGCTCCAGTTGGTTCATCACATAACAAAAGTTTTGGATTTTTAGCAATCGCTCTTGCTATGGCAACACGTTGTTGTTCCCCACCAGATAATTGTGCAGGAAAGTTCATCATTCGATCAGCTAAACCAACACGCTCTAAAACATTTCTGACATCCAAAGGTTTTTGAGAAATCTGTGATGCTAATTCGACATTTTCTAAAGCCGTTAAGTTTTGTACAAGGTTATAAAATTGAAATACAAATCCTATATCATTACGGCGATATTCTGTTAATTTCTTTTCATCATATAAAGCAATATTTTCGCCATCAACAAGAATAGAACCACTGGTTGGTGAATCCATTCCTCCCAGTAAATTTAAAATAGTCGTCTTTCCAGCTCCAGAAGCCCCAACAATGACGACAAATTCCCCTCTATTCACAATAAAATTAACCCCATCACTGGCATTGATCGTTATATCCCCCATCGTATAACTTTTAACAATATTTTTAAATTCAATTAAAGCACTCATATTGATACCACCCTTTTTATAAGTGTAACATATTTTCATCCAAAAAAAAACAATGTCATCACAATAACAAAAATTTACATAATAAAAAGGAATTAAAGACAATTCCTTCCTATTTTTTTAAAATCTGTTCTGCACACATGATTCCATCAATAGCTGATGACATAATTCCTCCAGCATATCCAGCTCCTTCTCCTATTGGATATAAACCTTCCCATGATTGATAAGAAGCATCTCTTAAAATACGAACAGGTGCACTACTTCTGGCTTCAATACCTGTGATGATTGTATCTTCATCTATAAATCCATGCATTTTTTGATTCATTTGAATAAGACCATCATGCAGTGCCTGATTGATAAAATCAGGGAACAGTTCATTCAAATCACATACACGATAACCCGGACGATAAGTTGGAATAATTTGACCTAAGGGATTCACTTCATGATGTAAATAATCCTGCACTCTTTGTACTGGTGCAAAGTAATTGCCTCCCCCTAATTCAAAAGCCTTGTGTTCAAGCTCTCTTTGAAAGGCAATACCAGCTAATGGATGGGAACTTTCAAAATCATCCGTTGATACTGTAACCAGAATGGCACTATTGGCATTTTGACCATCTCTGGCATAATAACTCATCCCATTGACACAAAGTGTCTGTTCTTCATGATGTGATGGTACAACAACACCACCGGGACACATACAAAATGTATAAACACCTCTTTTTCCACTTTGCACAGCCAACTTATAACTGGCCGCCTTTAAATATGGTGATGAAGCACTTTTCTTGTATTGAATCTGATTGATTTTCTGTTGCGATTGTTCAATACGTACGCCTACTGCAAAAGCTTTTTGTTCAAGAGTCATACCTTTTTGATAAAGTAATTCATAAGTATCACGTGCACTATGACCAATAGCCAATACAAGTAAATCAGTATTCATCACTTCAGTCTGACCATGATGTAAAACAGTAACATGATAACTATCTGATTCCTGTTTAAAATCAATCATTTGTGTTTCAAATAAAAATGTGACTCCTTTTTCAATTAAAAATTGACGCATATTTTGAATAACTTGACGTAAATAATCTGTACCAATATGAGGTTTATGAAGATATAAAATATCCTCTGGCGCACCAAATTGAACAAAAGTTTCCAATACATAACGAATGCGTTCATTTTTTATACCAGTTGTTAATTTCCCATCAGAAAAAGTTCCAGCTCCACCTTCACCAAATGCAATATTACTTTCACAATGCAAGCAACCATTTTCTAACAAATCAGCCACTGCTTTTTCTCTTTTTTCGATTTCCTGACCACGCTCAATAACAGTCACTTTCTGACCGCTCATAGCCAAAACATAGGCACAAAATAAACCAGCTGGCCCACTTCCTACAATCATGACACTTTGATCATTCGATGGTAAATAATGATATTGATATGGTTGAACACGTTGAAGCTGTGGAAATTTTCTTAAATACTGCACTTCATCACGAACCTGAAAATCAAAACTACATATAAAATGAACATTTTGTCTTCTTGCATCAATAGATTGTTTGACCAAAGTTACATTTCGAATTTCTTTTTCTCGAACATTCAAATATTGTGATATGACTTTTGCATAACGTTTTTCTCCTAATTTGACTTTGACATTATGAATTCTTAACATATACATTCCTTTCTATAGCCTGCGCTACACGATAAGCACTTGCCAATGCAAAATGCAAATTATATCCTCCACACATTCCTGCTACATTTAATATTTCTCCTATAGCAAACATACTAGGATATCTTTTTAATTCTAAATCATAAGTGACATCTTCTAATGATAATCCTCCTTTCATCACCTGTGCATACTGCGCTTCTCTGATACCTTGAATATCTAAACGATAATGTTTTAATAAAAAAGCCAGTTTTTGAATAGGAAGATCTTGATATTTTTGAAAATATGATGCAATTTTATGATTTAACATACCTTCTAAAAATAATGAAGATTGCTGAGATAAATATTGACATAACTGATTGTGACTTAATTCGTCAAAAAAATCAATATATAATTGATATTGATGATGTTTTTTATAAAAAGATGACAATTGCATAACAGCAATACCACTCACACCATAGTCAGTAAATAATAATTCACCTTTTTCCTGATGAATACACTTGTCATTTTCCATCAACGAAAAAGTCCCCTTCACTCTTACACCTTTTAAAGCTTTTAAAACAGGTGATGTATAAAACTGAACTAAAGAAGGTAATGGTTCAATCACTTTTAATTGAAGCTGCTTTAAAATATGATAACGTGATTCATTCATGCCTGAAAGTTTCCCTGCTTCACTCCCCATGGCCAAAATAACAATATCAGCATGAAATGTTTGTTTTGATGTTACAATTCTATATTGATTTTGACATTCAATGCGATAGACTTCCTGTTCATAAAGAAATAAAACACCCGCTTCTTGAGCACGTTGCATCAATACATTTTTTACTGATAAAGCCTGCTCGCTTTTAGGATACAAGAGATGACCCTGATATAGACAATATAGTCCTATTTCTTTCATTTGACTGACCATATCAAAATCTTGAATAATCGACTGAACAATATCTAAATTATCACTATCATAATATTGTTGATCCATATTTTGATTGGAAAGATTACATCTTCCATTTCCAGTTGCTAAAAGTTTCTTTAAGGGAGATTGATTTTGTTCTAAAACAATAACATCATCTTGAGGATATTTTTGTTTTAATAAAACAGATAAATAGACACCTGAAGCTCCAGCTCCAACAATCACTATTTTTCTCATAATTTCTCCTTTCTTCATTCAATTCTATATGAAATATAGTGATTATACCATTTTTTATTGAAAAATCACTAAAAAATGTTTAT
>ERZ1643246.975-NODE-975-length-33343-cov-6.003725_pt1 | contig 33343 bp, 30 predicted proteins | sample MGYA00579265_ERZ1643246 | MGnify/ENA primary metagenome ERZ1643246 (study PRJEB29033, sample SAMEA4952261) | chicken gut metagenome | biome: Broiler Chicken; feature: Gastrointestinal Tract; material: Caecum | place: Ireland | collected 2018 | study: Broiler...
ATTTCCTGTCCGTCCTTTCTTCCCTTAGGTGTGCGGTTTTATTATATCACTCCAAATGCGGAAAAGAATGAACGCAGAATTCTGATCAAAATGGCGTAGTTTTACAAGAGAGAGAACCCGACGAGGAAGATGGACTGCATGGGAAGGCATATAGGGTTCTGGTGGTAAGTCAATGCTTTGAAGCCACGCTTGCTTTTTATGGTTTCGCGTGCTAGACTAAATGGACGTGTGACTATTCCAACCAATGTGGGTGACATTCCTCCTATCGCGCCTTCTCCCATCCCGCACCGCTGGCTGGACAAAATCTGTCGTGAAATCAGTGTCGATGAAATCCATGCTATCGTTAAACAATTCGGGGAAGCAGCATTCCTTGCAAAGCGCGCCGGATTTGACGGTGTGCAGATCCATGCCGTACATGAAGGATATCTGATGGACCAGTTTGCAATCTCACTGTTTAATCAGAGAACAGATGAATACGGCGGCTCTCTTGAAAACCGTCTGCGTTTTGCAAAAGAAGTCGTAGAAGAAATCAAGAAACGCTGCGGACAGGATTTCCCGGTTACTCTTCGTTTCAGCATCAAAAGCATGATCAAGGACTGGAGAGTAGGTGCCCTTCCGGGCGAGGAATTCGAGGAAAAAGGCAGAGATACCGAGGAGGGGCTGGAAGCCGCCAAACTTTTGGAAGCCTATGGTTACGATGCACTGGATACAGATGTTGGCACCTACGATGCGTGGTGGTGGAATCATCCGCCGATGTATCAGGAAAAAGGGTTGTATCGGAAATACTGTAAAATGGTCAAAGAAGTCGTCAACATCCCTGTTTTCTGTGCCGGACGTATGGATAATCCGGACATGGCGCTGGAAGCAATCCAAAATGGTGTCTGTGATGTGATTGATCTGGGACGTCCGCTCCTGGCCGACCCTGACTACTGCAACAAACTGAGATCCGGGCGCCTTGGTGAGATTCGCCCTTGCATTTCATGTCAAGAAGGCTGCATGGGGCGTGTTGCAGAGTATTCCATGATCAACTGCGCCGTCAATCCTCAAGCGGCAAGAGAACGGGTCACAGCCTATGAACCTATCATTCGGACCAAAAAAGTGCTGATTGTAGGCGGAGGCGTGGCAGGATGTGAAGCTGCACGAGTGCTGGCCATAAGAGGTCACAAGCCAGAAATCTTTGAAAAAGCAAACCGCCTGGGTGACAATCTGATTCCCGGCGGAGCACCCGAATTCAAGGAAGATGATATCGCACTGGCTGATTGGTATACCAGAGAACTAAAGCGCCTGAATGTGCCTGTCCATCTGAATACTGCATTGACCAAGGAAGATGTCCTAAACGCAGATTTCGACACGCTTATCATTGCTACGGGATCTTCACCGAAAATATTCTCTCTTGGCGATGACGAACATGTGTATACTGCTTCTCAGGTACTCTTGAAAGAAAAGGACTGTGGAGATTCGACCGTTGTTGTCGGCGGTGGTCTGGTCGGCTGCGAGACTGCACTCTGGCTCGCACAGCACGGTAAAAAAGTCACAATCGTAGAAACACTGGACAAGATCATGGCAGTAAACGGTCCGCTCTGCCATGCCAACAAAGATATGTTGGAGGCTTTACTTCCGTTTAATGGAATCGACATTATCACCGGAGCAAAGGTCACGGGTTATCAGAACGGTGTCCTGACCGCTGTGGGAAAAGACGGTGAGAAAAAGATTCCTTGCGACAGTGTAATCCTGTCAGTAGGCTATAAGGAAGAAAATTCGCTGTATCAGGAGCTGGAATTCGAAGTGCCGGAGATCTATCTTCTCGGCGACGCGAAAAAAGTTTCCAACATCATGTATGCAATTTGGGACGCATTTGAAGTGGCAAACCATATCTGAATCTGCTAAAATAAAGTAGTGTACTGGACGTACACTATTTATTTTTACAGGAGAATGGGGAATGGATACAAAGCATTTGGAATATTTCCGAATCGTTTATGAAGAAAAAAGTATACATGCTGCGGCAAAAAAACTGTTTATCTCACCCCAGGGACTGGGAAGAATCATTCAGAATCTGGAATCAGAATTCGGCACAACTTTTTTTAACAGAACAAAAAACGGTGTATTTCCCACGAAAAGCGGAACTCTTTTTTATGAACAGTGTGTGAAAATCTGCCAGGACCTGAAACTTCTGCAATCCCGTATGGAGAGAATGGAGGAAGAAGACCGATCGCTGAGAATCGGTTTTGCCACAGGCACCCTTCAACTGTTTCCATTAGACATTCTGTATCAGTTCATTGATAATCACCGCGAAATTCAGATTCACTGGTGCGAATATTCTAACCAGATTCTGATCCAGAAGATTCTTTCTTCTGAAATAGATTACGGATTGGTCGTTGGAAATACCCATAACAACAATCTGTCGCAAAAGCTTCGCTGTGTGTGTCCTGTTGTTTTGCTCGTCTATGAGGGCCATCCTTTATATAACGAGACAGTCATTTCCCTAGATATGTTGCGCAACGAAAACCTGATCCTCATGAATGAATCTTTCCAGATATATCATGATTTCACTGTCGCTTGCCGTATACACGGTTTTGTCCCGAAAGTGATCGCAAAGACCATGGATGGAGGTACACTTTACAGACTTTGTACAGAAAAATTGGGACTCGCTGTCACTCCGCTTTTTCCTATACAGAATTATTTGCATGTAAAAGCGATTCCTCTGGCAGGTGATTACACATGGGAAATCTATGGTAGTCGTCAGAAGGATGTAAATGCCAGCAGCGAACTTGCGCTTCTGGAAGCATATCTGGATGAACAGCTTCCACACTGTGTCGTATAAACATAAAGCGGCAGACAGTATATACTGGCCCTCAAATTTTGCAGATGCATTTCTGTGTGGTATTTTCTTAATGACTTGTTATCATGCACGTGTATGCAAAAGAACCTGTGGCAAATCTGATCCACAGGTTCTTCTATTTCTATGATATTTTTCGTTCTGAGCTGCCTGATGTGTTGTTAAATGGTGTTTTAATGCCAAATACTTATTTGTAAAGCCGAAGCTGCGCAAGAAGAAATCGAGGCTTGATTATATGTTCCGGCCTTTGAGTTGCAGCGTCATAATATCCTTATACAGGTTGCTTTCCACCTCTTCCTCCAGTGGGTCAAAGGAGCAGCCATACCGCCAGCGAGGGGGCTGGCCGGGCTCCGCAGTGTTCCGAGCACTTGCCACCGTACTGGCAAACTGATAGCTGAAACCGTTTTCTGTCAAGCAAGGAATGGATAGGATGAGCTGCCGCCCTACGTCCAGCTTGAGGGGGCTATAAAAAGCGACACCAACTAAACTAATATCCTCTAGTTGACACTTTCCTCGAAAACGAAAGCCAGGTCCCCAGAGAATTTCCGCTTCGGCCTCTACTCGTTGTCGGAATGCTCTACGCGATTCGGTACAAGCAACTGCATTTTGTATAAAAATGTTCCACCGATCTTCTTCGCATACCGATATAACGCCGTAGAGCATGACCAAATTGCCCCAGTGCTCATGTACTCGCACCTGTACTTTGACTGGCGTGCCATGTCCCGCGCCCAAAGGTGCCTCGCTGTTTTGATGCGGTTCTATGGTAACCATCTTAAAATCCGGATCTCGTTGTGCCACATGCCCGGCAAAGAAAAGATAATTGTCCGTAGTCAAAACTTCACACACTGCACCTTCGCAGGCGGCGAGCAGCTCATCCAGTGTATGCTCCTCTGTTGATTCAGGTGTATGTTCTGCTGTTGAAGCAACCACATCTTCGTTTTCTTCTGGCATCTGTCTTTTTGAAGCCAAAGAGTGTTTCAGAGCTGCAAATATATGATCCATAGCGAGTTCATCTCCTGCGCTGCTGGCTGTGAGAAGCAGCCTCAACTGTTCTTATATTCTGTGAATAGACTATCACCGGTGGGCGATCCTGTCAAGGGAGAAACATCATTTAACAATTTCAATACATATTCAATACATATATTTTAAAATTACATTCTGACTAGCCGAATATCTCTACGAGTCTACTAGATAAATCAACAACCACCAGCAACATGCTGGTGGTTGTTTTACATGATTTTCAATAGACATTCTGCGCTGAAGCAATTGTCGTTACAATCAGATTTGCGAGGTAAACACCTGATATCCTTGACGACTCATTTCATCAAGCAGACGTTTTGCGTGCTCCACACCGCCGACCTCACATACAACTTGGATAATGGCCTCGCCAATATCCAAATCAGCCTGCACACGGTCATGCTGGAAGCGGATAATGTTGGCATTCTGCTGCGCGACCAAATGGGCGAAGCGTTCCAGTGCACCGGGAGCGTCCGGCATGATGGTCGAGAACTTGAGATGACGGCAGCGGGTGACAAGGCCTTTTTCCACGATTTTATGAATAAAGGACACATCAATATTACCGCCGGACAGCACACAGACAACCTTTTTCCCTTTAACATCCACTTTGTTGTTCAGCACTGCTGCAAGCGATGCTGCACCCGAAGTTTCCACAACCTGCTTGCAGCGTTCGAGCAGGAGCAAAACCGCAGATGCAATTTCGTCATCTGAAACAGTTACAACACGGTCTACATATTTCTGAATATATTGGAACGTGTTTTCGCCCGGTGTTTTGACTGCAATACCGTCCGCAATCGTGCGCACATTATCCGAAGGGGTCAAGGTACCGGCACGGAAAGAGTTGGCGATCGCCGGTGCGCCCTCAGCCTGCACACCAATAACCTGAATACGCGGATTGATCTGCTTGGCGCAGGCAGCAACACCGGAAATCAAGCCGCCGCCGCCAGCAGGAACAAAAATCATATCTACAAACGGCAGGTCGCGCAGGATTTCCAGCGCAATCGTACCCTGACCTGCCATGACATCTTCATCATCAAACGGGTGAATAAACTCTGCGCCAGTTTCCTCACAGATCTCGCACGCTTTGGCGTAGGCTTCGTCGTAAATGTTGCCCGCCAGCACGACTTCCGCGCCGTAACCCTGCGTAGCCGATACCTTGGCAATCGGCGTGGAACGCGGCATGACAATTGTCGATTTGACACCGACAGAGCTTGCTGCAAAGGCAACGCCTTGCGCGTGGTTGCCTGCGGAGGAGGCGACCACCGCGTGCAGATCACCTTCCGCGTAGCGCTTCATGATTTTATTGTATGCACCACGCACCTTGAAAGAGCCGGTTTTCTGCTGGTTTTCATATTTCAGGTAAACTTCCGCGCCGGTCATGCCGGAAAACGTGCAGGAAGTGGAAAGCGGGATGTTGTGGATCACATTTTTCAACCGATCCGCAGCCGCTTCAAAATCTTTTAGTTCTAACATAGCATTTTCCTCAATTTAGCAAGATAAATTTATCATAACACTATCATGCATTTTTTGCAAGAAAAAATAGTAAAACGGGGAAGCAACACAAATGCTGTTTTACAGCAAGTGCGGTTTTTGTTGCTATTGGAAACGCTTTTTGCTATACTAATACTAATATAAAGAACAGTGATGTGGAGGAAATACTGGAATGGATGAGCAGAATAAAGGCTTCCGTGGAGCGGTATTCGGCGGCTTTCGGCGGGAGGATGTACTGCGCTACATAGAGGAAACGGACAGCAAGTATTTTTCCGAAACCGAGGAACTGCGTCGGCAATTGACCGAGGCGCAGTCGGCCATGACCGAGCTTGGGGAGCAGAATAAGACACTGACTGCCAAAAACGCCGAGCTTCTTGAGCGTCTGGGTGAAATGACGCTGGATACCGATAAAATCCGTGCGCAGCTCGATCAGATTGAACGCGGCTTTTCCATGCAGACAGGAGAGATCGAAGCGCAGAACGCCCGCGCCGAAGAGCTTGCTGCGGAAAATGACCGTCTGACGGCGGAAAATGCAAAGCTCTCCGCCAAGTGCGGGGAGTACGATGCATCCAAAGAAAAAATTGCGGAAATGGAGCTTTCAGCTTATCGCCGCGCCAAGCAGATTGAAGAGGATGCCAAAGCCGAATTGCAGAAGCTGCGCCGTCAGTCGCTTGATATGATCGATCAAGTCAAGCGGCAGTTGGATGTCACCAAGGAGAATTACCGTACTGTTCTGACGCGCAGCCAGCAGGAGTCGGCCGAGATGGCACGCAAGGCTGGCGAGGTGCTGGGGGAGATCGACCGAATCTCTGCCGCGCTGGGAAAAAGCGAAAATGAGAAGAATAAAAGCGGACTGCGGGATGTGCTGAACAATCTGCGGCCGAAAGCGGAGGAATAATCATGGCGCATTACGATTTGAAAACCGAGCAGTTAAAGGAAATGGCGCCCAAGCTGCGTGCGGGCGATACGGTCACACTGACCGGCATTGTGTACACCGCCCGCGATGCTGCGCATAAGCGAATCGTTGCTGCAATGGACGCAGGCGAAGCGCTGCCCTTTGATTTGGACGGTGCCGCGATTTATTATGCAGGCCCGACGCCGGCAAAGCCGGGGCAGGTGATTGGTTCGGTTGGACCAACGACCTCGGGCCGTATGGATCCGTTTGCACCGCGGCTGCTGGATGCTGGCCTTGCTTGTATGATCGGCAAAGGCGTGCGTAGTCAGGCCGTTCAGGATGCAATGCAGCGAAACGGCGCGGTATATATGGTTGCCATCGGCGGCGCTGGCGCAGCAAAGGCGGCATCGATCAAAAAGGTGGAGATCATCGCTTATGACGAGCTTGGCTGTGAATCGGTTAAGCGCCTGACCGTTGAGAATTTCACCGCTATTGTTTCGCAGGACTGTGTCGGTGGCAATCTGTATACAGAAGGCGTTGCAAAGTATAAGCGCTGAGCCGCTCTTTCAGCCGAAACAACAGAATATTTTCCCCTGTCCGGACATAAGCTGATCTGAAAAGCAGTCCGGGGAGGGGATTTTTTTGAAGTTGGGATTCCGGCATACGGCATTTCAGGCGGTGTGTACGGTGCTTGCACTTTGCTGTGCATTGGCTATACTGGGGCGTGGAAAAACGGAAATGACGCTTGCGGAGCAGCAAGGCGTGCGTGTGCCGGTGCTGATGTATCACAGCATTCTCAAAGACAGCGCGCGGCAAGGGCAATATGTGGTTTCACCGGATATTCTTTCCGCAGATCTGGATGCGTTGCAGGCACGCGGATATCAGACTGTCACTGTGTCTGATCTGATTGCTTATGTTTATGATGACGTTCCATTGCCGGAAAAGCCGATTATGATTACTTTTGATGATGGCTACTATAATAATTATGTCTATGCTTATCCGTTATTGCAGCAGCGCGGCATGCGCGCGGTGATTTCGGTGATTGGCAGCCAGACTGCGCAGTATACGGAAAACGGGGTGGAAAACGCCTATTGGTCACATCTGCGTTTGGATCGACTGGAAGAAATGCAGGATGTGTTCGAGGTGCAGAACCATTCGTGGAATATGCATGAATACGGCGAACGCCGCGGCTGTCTGCGGCGGCGCGGAGAAGATGAAAGCAGTTATGAAGCGCTGCTGCGTGAAGATACTGAGCAGACACAAAAGCTGTTAATCGAAGCGGGGCTGCCGACGCCGACCTGCTATACATATCCGTTTGGTGCCTGTTCGGAAGAAAGCGAGCGTATTTTAGAAGGCATGGGTTTTTTGTGTACACTGGGCTGTGAGGAACGGATCAATCTGGTGACGAACGACCCTGCCTGCCTGTATGAAATGGGGAGGTATAACCGTGGAGCGGGCGAAAGCACAGAGAGCTTCCTCGCAAGAGCATTGGGGGAGTGACAAGATGGGGCTGATCCGGTTTTCCGACTTGCATTGCCGTGAGGTAATCAATCTTTGCGACGGCGCGCGACTGGGAGAAGTGTGTGATTTGGTATTTGACCCGGTGTGTGGACAGATTACGGCTATTGTCGTGCCCGGGCAGGGGGGCTTGCTGGGCATGTTTTCACGACAGGATCAGGAAATTCCATGGCAGTGTATCGAAACGCTGGGAGAGGATTATATTTTGGTAAAATTTCGCGCGTAACAGCTGGAAAACATGATCGGTTTGTGATAGGATAGGAAGGCGAAATCATCGGGGGAAAAGAGAAAGAACTATGAATAAAAAGACAGGATATGTATTAACGGTATTTGGTGCGATCTGCTGGGCATTTTCGGGTGCATGCGGGCAATATCTGTTCCAACACCGCGGCTTGGATGCCGATTGGCTTGTTTCTGTACGCTTGACAATGGCGGGACTTCTGCTTGTGCTGTATTCACTGGCGCGGTGGCGCGGTGGTGCGGTTCGGATGTTTCGTTCTCGGCGTAGCATTGGGGCGATTCTTGTATTTGCGGTATTTGGCATGGCGATGTGTCAGTATTCCTATTTTCGTTCGATTGAGCTTTCTAATGCAGCAACCGCAACGACTTTGCAATACACCGGCCCGGCACTGGTATTGCTTTGGTTGGCACTGCGCGAAAAGCGTATGCCTGCGCCAAAGGAACTGATTGCAGTTGTTTGCGCGATGGGCGGCGCTTTTTTACTGGCAACACATGGCGATTCTTCGCAGTTGGCGTTGTCGCCAAAGGCGCTGCTCTGGTGCGTATTGGCAGCAATTTCGGTCGCGGTATACAGCGTGCAGCCGCGTGGACTGATCGCGGAGTATGGTACCATGCCGGTCACGGGCTTCGGCATGCTGATTGGCGGACTGGGACTGTGTGTTATCTTTCGGCCGTGGCATGTGGTCGGCCGGTGGGATGCTGTGACCGTAATCGGTATGTTGTATATCATCGTGTTCGGTACAATCTGCGCATTTTGCTGCTATCTGGAAGGCGTGCGCCGGATCGGTGCGGCTAAGGGGAGTATTCTTGCCGCTGTTGAGCCGGTAGCATCGACGGTGCTGAGTGTATTTTGGCTGGGCGTGCCGCTGATCGGCATGGACATTGGCGGTATTGCACTAATCGTTGCGGCGATGGTGCTGTTGGCAGGCGATGGTGAATCTTCTCCAAACAAAAAAGCGGCAAAAAAATCTGTTTAAACAGAAAAACCAGGTTTGCTAAACAGATTGGACAGTAGGTTCAACAGGAGAGATAAGGAATGTGTTCCTATACTTTTTATAGCATCCGGAATGGCGGATAAACCATGTCCTGCGTTATACCCATGCGCATGAAGGATATGGCCTCATCTGGTCAAGCTGTTATCTTGCAACGCAGCTTTAACCGGTGGGGCTATATCCTTTATCTTTTTTATTCAACTGTCCAAGATGTATTGTACTCCTGCAATGTCTATGGTAACGCATTTTGAGGAATTCTTGACAGGATAAGATTTCGATGATACTATTATTTAATAGAAAATTGTGTTTTGCGGGAGGGATATGGTTGGCTGTTAAGCGTCTCAAAGAAGAGGCAGAGTGCTGTGAAGAGCATGTGATTCACACAGATGCCGTTACCCATGCACGTGTTGCCATGCCTGGTGAAGCAATCACTTCCGCGGCTTCGGATTTTTTTAAGGCTTTTTCTGACAAAACACGTTTGCGCATTTTGACTGCACTAGTAGCAGAAGAGCTGTGTGTTTGTGATATTGCATCTTTATTGGGAATGAGCCAATCTGCAATCTCCCATCAACTTCGTTTTTTAAAGCAGGCTCGTCTTGTGAAAAGCAGAAAAAACGGTAAAACCGTGTATTATGCGCTTTGCGATGACCATATCCAAGTTATTTTGGCTCAGGGAATTGCACATGTGCAGGAGGGATAGACGAATGAGTGACAAGAAAACCCGTCTTGCGGGGCAATCGGAAGAAGAACAACCGCTCGAGCAGGGTGGCGTTCTGCCGGAGTCGGACAACGCAAGTCCTTCTCCCTTCGGTAAGGAGGAGCTGCCTTCTCCTACGGAATTACTAAATGATCTTTTGGCTGGCTTGGAAAGTGATATGCAAGACTCTGCATCCGCTGAGCATGAGCCCGCTTCTGTTGCCTCCGAACAGTCAGTCGATCAGCCAGTGAATGGAGTGGAAGATGCTTCTGATGGTCCGGTAGAGGAGCCGGAGCAAGGTCCGGTTGAATCGACCGATGCGGCAAATCATGCATCCGAGCCGGTCGCTGAACAGATGGACACGGAAGCGACCGATGAAGCTGAGGCAAACGATGCGGAAGAGAATGACACAGAAGATGAAATTGAAATTCCTCCTGTTATGGAAAAGGCGTTAACGATTCCTCCGAACGGTGCGCATGGAACAGAAGGGATGACGCTAATAGAACGTGCGCAATATCATGCAAAGATGCGGCGCAGAGAGCAGACACGTTTGCGGCGCGAAAATGCGAAACGCGGCGCGTCCGGAGCAGAAATTCCTTATCAGGCAATAACGCCGACGGATATGCGGTTCACGCTGATTCGTTTGGCGATTGCTGCAATATTTCTGATTTTTGGTGTCTTTTTGCGGCAAACCGGCGCTGGATTTGTTTTCTACCTCATTGCCTATTTGATTACGGTACTTCCGATTGCCGGAAAAGTGGCATATCATTTCACCCACGGAAAATATTTTGATGAATACTTGCTGATTCTCATTGCCTCGTTGGGTGCATTTCTTTTGGGAAACTATCCTGAAGCCAGTGCGGTATTGATTTTGCACGATGTCGGCAAGATTGTCAGCGATCTGGTCTTGGCTTCAACGCACAAATCCCTTACAAAACAGACCGACTTTATCCCTGATCGTGCGTCGGTGGTCAATATGCAGGGGGAGGAGCGCCAAGTTTCTCCCAGCGAGATAAAAATTGGCGATTTTGTATTGGTTCGCTCGGGCGAACGTATACCGATTGACGGCATTGTACTGCGCGGCGAGGGCACGGTGGACGATACTGTGCTCACCGGCGAAAACGAACCGGTACAGGTCGCTAAAAAAGTGAAGGTTCTTGCGGGAAGTCTATATACCGGCTCACTTTTGCTGCTGCGGGCGGTGGCGCGATTTGAGGATTGTGCAGTCAATCAAATTATGCGCGTGCAGGAAGAAGGAAAGGAGCGCAAAGCAGCGCTGGAAGACAGCGTGGCACATGGTGCTGCGCGGATCATTCCAATCATTATTGTTTTGGCAGTGCTGTTGTCTATCATTCCGCCACTCTTTAATTCCGGCACTTCCATGCCGAATTGGATTTATCGTGCATTGACTATTCTGGTCGTTTGTTGTCCTACGGCGTTGGTCGTTTCGGTTCCGCTGTGCTTTTTGTGCGGCAGCGGCCGATTGACACAAAAGGGGATTCACGTAAAAGGCGGCGAAGCGATTGAAAAAATGGCGGAGCTGCGCATGGTCGTGTTTGATAAGACAGGCACATTGACGGAAGGAAATCTGCGGGTAAAGGAAATCCACGGTACGAAGGACTTTAATCAGGAGAGCTGTCTGGCCTTGGCGGCAGCGGCCGAGCAGTTTTCACAGCATCCGGTGGCGCGTGCCATCGTGGCTGCTTATCCCAGTGTTCCGCAGAAAATCAGTGAATTTGAAGAATTTCCCGGTCGTGGTGTGCGTGCCCGAATTGGCAACCGCAATCTTCTGGTAGGCAACCGCAGATTGATGGTTTCCCGCGGCGTAAAGGGTGTACCGGATATCCCGGGCACGGTCTTATATATCGCATACGAAGGGGAATATGCCGGCGCAATTGTGCTGGAGGATACCATTCGTCGAGAAGCTGCCGAAGCGATTAAAGAACTGAAAAGTCAGGGCGTTCTGCGCACGGTCATCCTGACGGGTGACACGGAACTGCCTACCCATCAGACTGCCGAGGCAATCGGAATTGATACCATGCACTTTGGGTTGCAGCCCGAAGAAAAAGCATCTAAGATGGAGTTTCTCATGCGAACCATCCCGACCGATGGCACTGCGGCTTATGTCGGTGACGGCGTCAACGATATCGAGGAACTCAAGATGGCTGATGTCGGCATTGCAATGGGCGCTGCGGGGTCTCAGCAATCTGCGGCGGCGACCAATGTCTTGGTGATGAGTAATGATTTGACAAAGCTCAGCGATACGCTGCGCATATGCCGTAGAACGCACAGCATTGCACTGCAAAACATGGTGGTCGTTATTCTGGTAAAAATCCTGCTGGCATTGCTCACGCTGGTAGGCGTGGCTTATATGTGGCAGGCTGTAGCGGCCGATGTGCTGCTCGCAGTGCTGACTGTTTTGAATGCAGCTCGTATATTGGGCATCAAGTAAAGCGAAAAGGGGGCCATACCGATGCAAGTCGGTATGGCCTTTTTGCCCGTTTTATGCTATAATTATTTTGTATTTTGTTTTGGAGGAAAACGACTTGCATAAGAAAATGGAAGCTATCCTGTCCCGTGTACAAAAGCCTGCGCGCTATGTAGGCGGCGAATGGGGATCAGTGACAAAAGATAAAGCGGAAGTTGATTTGCGCTTCGCCTTCTGCTTCCCGGATACCTATGAAGTTGCCATGTCGCATCTCGGCTCACGCATCCTCTATGGTCTGCTGAACGAGCAGAAGGGAATCTGGTGTGAGCGTGTATGTGCACCGTGGATCGATATGGAGGCCGAAATGCGTGCCGCGGGTATTCCGCTGTATGGATTGGAAAGCGGCGATCCGCTCTATGACTTCGATATCATTGCATTTACGTTGCAATATGAATTATCGTTTACCAATATTTTGAACATGATTGATCTCGGCGGTGTGCCGGTGTTGGCAAAAGATCGTACTGATCTCAAGCATATTGTTGCCTGCGGTGGCCCTTGCGCATACAATCCGGAGCCGCTGGCAGACTTTGTCGATCTGTTCATGATTGGTGACGGCGAAGAGATCATGCTCGAATTTACTGATCTGTATCGCAAAGCCAAGCGTGAAAACTGGAGCAAACAGCAATTTTTGGTTGCAGCTGCGCAGATTGAAGGCATGTATGTGCCGTCGCTCTACGAGGTCAGCTATCACGAGGATGGAACAATAGACAGTGTCACGCCCACCAATGGTGCGCCGGCGCTTGTGCAAAAGCGTATCGTCAAGGATTTGGATACGATGTATTATCCGGAATCCTTTGTCGTACCATCGACCGATATTGTATTCGATCGCGCCATGATCGAGCTGTTCCGTGGCTGCCCGCGTGGCTGTCGCTTCTGTCAGGCGGGGCACACTTACCGTCCGCTGCGCACCAAGTCCAAGGAGACGCTGCTGCGGCAGGCTGAAGCGGTTCTCAAGAACTCCGGCTATGAGGAGATTTCCCTTTCTTCACTATCAACCAGTGACTACGGTGATTTGTCCGGCTTGACCGAGTGTATGCTGGATTACTGTGAGCCGCGGCATATCAGTCTGTCGCTGCCCAGCCTGCGTGCGGACAGCTTCAGCGCAGAACTCATGCAGCGCGTGCAAAAAACGCGCAAAAGCGGCCTGACCTTTGCCTGTGAAGCAGGCACCCAGCGCTTGCGGGATGTCATCAATAAGAACATCCGAGAAGAGGATGTTCTGCACGCATGCGAGATCGCATTCCAAGGCGGCTGGAACAATGTAAAACTATACTTCATGATAGGTCTGCCCACTGAAACAACAGAGGACCTCGACGGCATTTCGGAAATCTGCAAAAAGGTCGCTTATTGTTGGCGCATGAATACAAACAACCGAGCACGAGGCGTGCGTATCACGGCCTCTGCTTCGTGCTTTGTTCCCAAGCCGCAGACGCCGTTCCAGTGGGATGCACAGGATACGCTGGAGCAATTTGTCGAAAAGCAGGCGCATATGAAGGAGATTATGCGCACGCGCAACGTAACCTATAACTGGCATGACGCGAAAACCTCGGTGCTGGAAGGCGTGATTGCCCGTGGTGACCGTCGGCAGGGTGCGGCGATTTATCTGGCGTGGCAGCGCGGCTGCAAAATGGATGGCTGGGATCAATGCTTTGACTATGACAAGTGGATGCAGGCCTTTGCCGACTGTGGCCTTGACCCTGCATTCTATGCTTCCCGCCAGCGTCCGCTGGACGAGGTATTCCCGTGGGATCACATCGGATGCGGCACACGCAAGGAGCATTTGAAGCGTGAGTGGGAGCGCTCGCGCGAAGCAACTATCACACCCGACTGCATGCACCAGTGTGCAGGCTGCGGCGCAAATGCGCTGCTGGAAGGGGGAAAATGTCATGTTTAAGGCAAGAATGAAATTTGCCAAAGAGGGAAGAGCAAAGTATATCTCTCACCTTGATCTGATGCATACGATGCAGCGTGCCATGGCGCGCTGTCAAATGCCCCTCTGGTTTACCGAGGGCTTTAACCAGCACGCTTATGTGTCCGTGGCATTGCCGCTTTCCACCGGATATTCCGGCGAATGCGAGTTTTTGGATTTTAACATCATTGCGGATGCTGTGCCGGAAAATGCCGTTGAAGCGCTCAATGACGTATTCCCAGAGGGATTGCGTGCAATTGAGATTTATCCGCTTGAAGATGGCGGCATGAAGGTCGGCGCGATTGCATGGTCACAATATCGTATCACCTGGGGATTCGAGGACGGTATTCCATCCGGATTTCTGCCTGCGGTGCGCGAACTGTTTGGTCGCCAGAAGGTCGAAATCGTCAAACGCAGCAAGCGCGGTGAAAAGACCGTCAACATGAAAGAATTGATGCGCGACCTGACGCTGTCTGAAGCAGATGGGGAAGTCGTCGCGGTTGTGACGACGGCTGCAGGCAACAACAATATGAGCCCGGAATATCTGACCCGTGCCATCCGGCAATATCTGCCGCAGTTCGACATCCCATTCTGTGCCTATCACCGTCTGAATGTGTTCACCGCAGACGGTACCCCATTCCGATAAGAGGAGACAAACAATGCCATCACCCGTTACTGTTTCTGAAGAACAACTGCAAAATCAGTTTACCTATATTGATGCGGTTTCCGCCTTGATCCGTGATAAGCAGCCACGCGCTTATACGCATACGTTTGGCTGTCAGCAAAATGAAGCGGATACCGAGCGCATCCGCGGCATGCTGCACGAAATGGGATACACCATGACAGATCGGCCGGAGGATGCGGATTTTATTCTGTATAATACCTGTGCCGTGCGTGAGCATGCGGAGGACCGTGCGTTTGGCAATATCGGTGCGCTCAGTCATCTCAAAAAGCAGCGTCCTGATGTGGTAATCGCGCTGTGCGGATGCATGGCGCAGCAGCAGAAAAACGTCGAGAAAATTAAGAAAAGCTATCCACAAGTTAGCTTGTTGTTCGGCACACATGCGCTTTGGCGCTTTCCATCACTGTTATATCGCGTGCTGACTGAGAAAAAGCGTGTGTTTGACATCGGCGGAGAAGATGATATTGCCGAGGGCCTGCCGGTACTGCGTGCACAGGGACCCAAGGCATGGCTGTCGATTATGTACGGCTGCAACAACTTCTGCACTTATTGTATTGTACCCTATGTGCGCGGACGCGAGCGTTCCCGCCGCCCGGAGGAAATCGAGAAAGAACTGCGAGAGTTGGTAGCAGCAGGGTATAAGGAAATTACGCTGCTCGGCCAAAATGTCAACTCCTATGGGAAGGATCTTGGTCTGGACATTGACTTTGCTGATCTGCTGCGACGGTTGAACGCGGTGCCGGGTGATTTTTGGCTGCGGTTTATGACCAGTCATCCAAAGGATGCTTCGCCCCGCCTGTTTGACGCGATGGCGCAATGCGATAAGGTCGCAAAGCAGCTGCATCTGCCGTTCCAGTCAGGCAGCGATGAAATTCTTCGCCGCATGAACCGCCGATATACGGCGGACGAATATCGCGCTTTGATTGCTGATGCGCGGGCAAAAATGCCGGATATTACATTGTCGAGCGATATTATCGTTGGTTTTCCGGGAGAAACAGAAGAGGATTTTGAGCAGACGCTGCAACTGGTTCAGGATGTCCGCTTTGATTTGTTGTTTACGTTCCTGTACTCGCCGCGCAGCGGAACACCCGCAGCGTCTTACGAAGACAATGCCACACCGCAGGAAAAACAGCAGCGTTTTGAACGTTTGCTGAAAGCGCAGGATGCCATTGTTTCCGAGCGGCAGGCAGCCTATCAGGGCAGAACACTGCGTTTGCTGGTTGACGGCACAGCAAAAGGACCGGATTATCCGTTCACGGCACGCACCGAAGGAAATCTGCTGGTATGCGTGCGCGGCGATGATATCCAAATCGGCTCTTTCATTGAAGCTGAAATCGAAAAGACCAGTCTGCGCTGCCTGTTTGCGCGAAAAATATAGAAAGAGGTAGAAAAAATGGCAGAACTCACGCCCATGATGAAACAGTATTTTGAAATCAAAAATAAAAATAAAGACTATATTCTGTTTTATCGTTTGGGCGACTTCTACGAAATGTTTTTTGATGATGCCAAACTCGTTTCCCGTGAGCTTGAACTTACGTTGACCGGTCGTGACTGCGGACAGGAAGAACGCGCGCCCATGTGCGGCGTGCCATATCACAGCGCGGAAGGCTACATCGCAAAACTGGTGCGCAAGGGCTATAAAATTGCCATCTGTGAGCAGGTTGAGGACCCCAAGCTCGCCAAGGGGCTGGTCAAACGTGAGATTGTTCGCCGCGTTACGCCCGGCACTGTGGTGGAAGCCTCAATGCTGGAAGAGGAACGCAACAATTTCCTTGGCTGCGTTTACGCGGAGCAAGGCGGCATCGGCGTGTGTTTTGCCGACATCACTACCGGAGAGATTTGGGCTACTGGTTCGGATAACTGGCAGGATATTGCCAGTGAGCTTGGCCGGTTTGGACCGAGGGAAGTGCTGGTTGGCGGCGCTGCCGCATCTGCAGATGCTTTTCTGACTTTTTTGAAAGAGCGACTGGAAGCATTGGTTGAACCGATGCCGGACGAAAATTTTGACACCCAACAGGCAGCAGAACACATTCGCTCGCATTTTCATGTGGAAGATTTCGACGCTGCCGGTCTTACGGATTTGCCGCAGACCATTCAGTGTCTGGGCGGACTGCTTTCCTATCTGGAGCAGACGCAGCAGGCGAGTCTCGCTGCGCTCAATCATTTGCAGGTATATCATCAGGGCCAATATATGGAGTTGGACTTGATTGCGCGCCGCAATTTGGAATTATGTGAAACCATGCGCACAAAGGAGAAAAAGGGAACGCTCCTTTGGGTACTCGACCGCACCAAAACCGCAATGGGTTCGCGTCTTATCCGACAATGGCTGGAAAAACCGTTATATAATCCGCTGCATATTGTGCGCCGGCAACAGGCCGTCGGAGCGTTGTGCGATGATGTGATTGCGCGCTCTGCACTGTCTGATGCGCTCAAAAAGGTGTTTGACATCGAACGTCTGATCGGACGCATCACCTATGGAACGGCTAACTGCCGTGACTTGCGTGCGCTTTCTGCGGCAATCGCTTGTCTGCCGGAAATCCGGGAACAGGCAGCACAATTTTCTCAGCCGATGCTGCGTGAGATCACCAGCAATATGGATTTGCTGGAGGACATTCACGCTCTTGTGGAGCTGGCTATTGTGGACGAGCCGCCCATCCTGCTGCGAGAAGGCGGACTCATCCGGACGGGTTACAATGAAGAAATTGATTATCTGCGCGATCTGGCATCCGGCGGCAAAGGAAAAATTGCTGCAATCGAACAAACCGAACGGGAAAAGACTGGTATCAGCAAACTGAAAATCGGCTACAATAGGGTGTTCGGCTACTATATCGAGGTCAGCAAATCCAATGTTGATTCAGTTCCGGATTATTATATTCGCAAGCAGACGCTTGCCAATGGAGAACGGTATATCACGGAAGAACTCAAACAACTGGAAAGCACTGTACTCGGTGCGCAGGAACGGCTGACTTCGCTGGAATATGATGTGTTCGTATCGGTACGTGACCAGATTGCAGAGCAGGTTCATCGTGTGCAGAAAACCGCACAGGCCGTTGCCGCGCTGGATGTGCTTTGCGCACTGGCTGAAGTCGCCTGCGATAATAACTACACCTGTCCGGTTGTTGATTTTTCCGACCGCATTGAAATTCATGACGGCCGCCATCCGGTCGTTGAAAAGATGCTGGCTGACAGCCTGTTCATTCCCAATGATACGGTATTGGACGGCGGCGAAAATCGCGTAGCGATTATCACCGGCCCGAACATGGCAGGCAAATCGACTTATATGCGGCAAGTGGCGCTCATCACCATTATGGCGCAGATCGGTTCGTTTGTTCCGGCCTCCTCTGCGCATATCGGTGTCGCCGACCGTGTATTTACCCGTGTTGGCGCGTCCGACGATCTGGCAAGCGGTCAATCAACCTTTATGGTCGAGATGAGCGAAGTCGCTGATATACTAAAGCATGCGACCAAATCCAGTCTGCTGATTCTGGATGAAATCGGCCGCGGTACTTCTACTTATGATGGCATGTCGATTGCCCGCGCAGTCATTGAATACGTTGCGGATAAACGTAAAGTAGGAGCGCGCGCGTTGTTCGCCACCCATTATCATGAACTCACGGTACTGGAAGACATGGTCAAGGGTGTGAAAAACTACAATATCGCAGTAAAAAAACGCGGCGACGATATCACATTTCTGCGTAAGATCGTGCGCGGCGGTGCGGATGACAGCTATGGTATCGAGGTTGCCAAATTGGCAGGAATTCCTAACGCGGTAATCAAACGGGCAAAGGCAGTGCTGGCAGACCTGGAAGCCACTATGCCAAAGCCGGAACTGCATGAGATAGCCGAGGACGAAGGCCCGCAGATCACGATGGAAAACCTGGCGGACAGTGCAGTTGCACAGCGGCTGCGTGCATTGCAAGTAGATACTATGACGCCAATCGAAGCGTTGAATGCTCTGTATGAACTGAAAAAGCTGCTTTGAGTGAATCTAAAAAGGTAGGTTTCATGCAGATATATTATAGCAATAGCCAAGTGGAAAGGATCAAAAATGGCAATCATCCATGAATTATCTCCGCATCTTGCGGATTTGATTGCGGCTGGCGAGGTGGTTGAACGACCGGCCTCGGTTGCAAAAGAGTTGATCGAAAATTCGATTGATGCGGGCTCGACCCGCATCACTGTGGAAATAGAAAACGGTGGCATCATCTATCTGCGCATCGCGGATAATGGCTGCGGCATGTCTGCCGAAGATGCGCCAGTGGCGTTTCGTCGTCATGCGACCAGCAAGCTGAGAACCGAAGCTGATTTGGCGGCGATTGGTACGCTGGGTTTTCGCGGCGAAGCGCTTGCGGCAATTTCTTCTGTTACCCGCATTGATTTGTTCACCCGGCAGAAAGGCGCGATTGCGGGGCTGCATCTTCATTTGGAAGCTGGCGATATCCAGACACAGGAGGAAGCCGGCTGTCCTGAGGGGACAACCATTTTGGTGCGGGACTTGTTTTACAACACGCCCGCGCGCATGAAATTTTTGAAGAAAGACTTTACCGAAGCGGGATATATTCTCGGGGTTGTGCAGCATGCAGCACTGTCACATCCTGAAATCGCCTTTTGCCTAATTCGAGACGGGAAACAAGTGTTTTCTACGGATGGAAAGGGCAAACTGTTGGCGCCGGTATTTGCGGTGTTCGGCAAAGAGATGACGGCTAATATGATCGAAGTGCCCCGTTCTGAGCGTAACGGCATGACGGTTTATGGATATATCGTCAAGCCGCATGCAGGACGGCCCAATCGTTCAATGCAGCATTTTTTTGTCAATGGGCGATATGTGAAGAGCCGATTGATGCAGGCGGCGCTTGAGGAAGCCTATCGTAATGCAATGATCACCGGCAAATATCCATCCGGCACAGTCTTTCTGGAATTGCCGCTTGCTGCAGTCGATGTCAATGTGCATCCGGCAAAAACGGAAGTCAAATTTTCGCAGGACAAGCCTGTATTTGAAGCGGTTTATGTTGCTTGCAAAAATGCCATTGCGTCCAATGACAATATGCCGAATCTGACACATCAGGAAAAGCAAACGGTCACACAGAAGCCCAAAGAAGAGATTCCGGTTTATACGCAGCAGCGATTTGCCGTCTCCAAACCTGAAACATCTGTTTCTGGCACGGAAAAAAAACTGGATGCACCTGAATTGGAGGACTTTTTTGTCGCCGTTCCACCGAGAGCAAAAAAACCGTCTTTGTCCGGTACTTATCTTTCGGCACCACGAATCATCCAAGAAGAACGTAGCGATATTACATCTTACCTTTCTTTTGATGCACTGCCATCCGAGCCAAAGAAAGCCGATGTTATACAACCGACACTCCATATCGATATTAAGCAGGAACCTGTCGCAGAGTCTCATGCCGTGCAAACATTGGAACCGCTTGACAGCGGTGCGCGTGTAATTGGTGAATGCTTTCAGACCTATCTAATTGCAGAAGATCAGGATGGATTGATTCTAATTGATAAGCATGCAGCACATGAACGCCTGCTGTTTAACAAACTGCGCAAGGAAACGCAAATCCCGCAGCAGGAGCTGCTGACACCGGTTATCGTAGAATTAACCGGTGAGGAAGCATCTGCCGTCCAATCTGGAATAGAGGAAATCCGCAAAGCTGGTTTTGCGATCGACGGCTTTGGCGAAAACAGTTTTGCCGTACGCAGCGTACCGGCATATCTGGACAGCGCGGATGTGTCGGGTGTTATCTGTGAGTTGGCAGAGAAACTGATGAACAGCCGCATGGCGGTTCCGGATCGACTGGATGATCTGATTCATACCGTTGCATGCAAGGCAGCGATTAAGGCTGGCAAAGCCTCTACGCTGACGGAATTGCAGGATTTGTGTGATCGCGTGTTGGCGGATGGAAATGTACAGTCCTGTCCGCACGGTCGGCCGACAACCGTTCGATTAACTAAGTATGAACTCGATAAAATGTTCAAGCGCGTCAATCAATGAGGAGTTATGGCATGCAAAACCGATTGATCTGTATTTGCGGACCGACTGCCAGCGGGAAAACCGCTCTGTCGGTTGCGATAGCCAAACAACTGCATACGGAAATTATCTCGGCAGATTCCATGCAGATCTATCGTGGCATGGATATTGGCACGGCGAAGCCGACCATAGAAGAACGGCAGGGAATCCCTCATCATTTGCTGGACGTCTGCGAACCGAACGAGCCATTTTCTGTTGCGCGATATGTGGAATTGGCTGATGCTGCCGCGCAGGAGATTCTGTCGCGCGGCAGGACGCCGATTGTGGCAGGTGGAACCGGCTTGTATATGGACGCACTGATCGAGTGCAGTACGTTTTCGGGCGATGAAACGGATTTGATTGTGCGGCAAAAATATCAGCATATGGCGGATACGCAGGGAAATCTTGCGGTGCACAAGCGGCTGGAGATGGTTGATCCAGAAAGCGCGCAGCGACTGCATCCGAATAATCTCAAGCGTGTGATTCGCGCTTTGGAGGTATATGAGCAAACCGGCATGACGATCGGGGAATTCAATCGTCGGAATAAACGTCCGGCACCCAAGTACACCGCCGTAAAAATCGGCGTGTGTCCAACAGATCGGCAAACTCTGTATGATCGGATTGATAGACGTGTCGATCAAATGCTTTCCGACGGATTGCTGGAAGAAACACGCAGCTTGCTATCCAGAGGTGCACTGACAGGCACCGCTGCTCAGGCGATTGGCTATAAAGAACTTCTGGGATTCTTAGAAGGCAAGGATTCGCTGGATTCTTGTATACAATTGCTCAAACAGCGCAGCCGAAATTATGCAAAAAGACAGTTAACATGGTTAAAAAGAGATGACAGCATCCATTGGATTTATTATAATGGAGATGAGGACTTCTCAAACGTTTTACAGGAAGCGACAGAATATCTGCAAAATCAAAGTGTACAATGATACCATAAATTGTAAAATATTGGAGGAGTCATTGTGCGAAACGAAATCAATCTGCAGGATCGGATGCTGTGCGCATTGCGCCAGCAGGGAATTAACACCACTGTTTTTTTGACAAACGGGTTCCAAATGCGCGGCATCATTCGTGGCTTTGATAACTTTGTTGTCATATTGGACAGCGACGGCAAGCAGCAAATGATTTATAAGCATGCCATTTCTACTCTAATCCCGCAGAATCGTGTTGATCTGCATGCGCCACGAGAGGAGCGTGCAGCGGAGTAATACTATACGAGGTTCCTTATGCAGAAGCAAACAGGTAAAAAGATAAAACACACCAAAAGCGGCATTAATAGTAGAGTCGTTTTTCTTTTGATTTCTGTTGTAATACTTATCTATCTGGGGCAGAAAGTGATCAGTGCTTTTTCCGTCGGTATCGAAACTACACCTGCCGTTCAAGTAACGGTAAATGACAGTATCAATGCGCAAGGCTGGTTTTTTCGTGACGAAATTCCCGTGAGTGGCAGTACCGGAGAATCGGTCAAACATATTGTATACAGCGGCGAACGTGTGCAGCAGGATGCGTCGCTTGCCATTGTCTATTCTGATGCAGATGCGCTTGCGCTGAGTCAGCAGCTTGATCCACTGGAAAACAGAATCGATTTGTTAGATACAGCTCTACAGTCCGCAACAGACGGAGCAGATGCTGCCAAGCTGGACCAGATGATTATTTTGTCCTTGCAGCAGATGGCATCACAATCCAAAAACGGTTCCGGCACTGCCTTGAACTCTTCTGCTGAGTCCCTGCGCACGCTGGCATTGCGCCGTGAAGCAGGAAACGTAGACACTGCGGCAATTACAGCCGAACGAGATACCTTAGTTATGGAACGCGACAGCTTAAACGCACAGCTGGCTGGTCATACGACGCAACTGACTGCGCCTGCAACTGGATATTTTTCCGAGGTTATCGATGGCTATGAGGAAATTCTTACAGTGGATGCATTGGAGGACATCACCGTAGATCGGTTTCGTGAATTGACCGAGACAAAACCCATCGTCAGCAATCAGGCATGGGGGAAGATGATTCAAGGATTCACATGGTATCTGGTTGCGGAAATCTCCGGAGAAGATGCCGAACGGTTTTCTGTTGGTCAAAGTCTGCGGGTTAATTTTACACAGGCTTCATTGGAGACGCCTGTTTCGGTCTATTCTATTGTCAAAGACCGAAACAGCGAAGATGCCTTGCTGGTTTTGGCCGGTACGGAATTCAACAGCGAAATGGTTTCTATGCGGCAGCAGCCCGTGGAAATCATCATTGCCACATACACCGGTCTGAAGATTCCGAAAGAAGCGGTTTATGTACAGGAAACCACTACCGATGATGGTGTAACCCGGCAAGACGGCGTATTTATTCTCAGCGGTAGCTTCCAAAAGTTCAAAGTTATCAAAAAACTTTATGAAACAGAGGACTTTTATGTCGTTGAACAAAGCGCAACCAATTCGGACATGCTGGTAGAGCAGGATCAAATCATTGTGAGCGGTAAAAATTTGCAAAACAATATGGTGGTGAAGACATGACGGAGCAGGAAAACAGAGAATTGAGAAGCCGTATTGAAGCGGTACAGGAACGTGTCGCGCAGGCTGCACAGCGTGCAGGAAAAAAGCCGGAAGACATCATTCTGGTTGCAGCATCGAAAATGAACGATGCTGAGAGAGTGCGTGCAGCGATCTCTGCCGGCATCAAGGTGTGTGGTGAAAACCGTGTGCAGGAATTGCTGGAGAAGTACGAGCAGAATGCATATGAGGGAGCAGATTTGCAGTTTATCGGCACACTTCAAACCAACAAGGTGAAATATTTGATCGGCAAGGTTTCGCTGATCCAATCGGTTGGGTCTGTCCATCTGGGAGAAGCCATTGCCAAGGAAGCAGCCAAGCATGGCGTTTGTCAGGATATCCTTTTGGAGGTAAATATCGGAAGGGAAGCGGCAAAAAGTGGTATGCTGATTGAGGAACTTGACGAAGCCATTTCCAGATTAAGTGAAAAAAAATCGCTTCATATCCGCGGTTTGATGGCAATTCCGCCAATTGCGGATGAAATATCGAAAAATTCACGCTACTTTCACGAAATGCATCAAGTATTTGTTGACATTTTGACGAAAAAATACGATAATGTAAATATGGATTATTTGTCTATGGGAATGACGAATGATTTTGAAATGGCGATTGAGTGCGGTGCAAACATGGTTCGTATCGGCACAGCGATTTTTGGTGCGCGTCCGTATCAGATCGTTTCGCCCTAAAACATAAGGAGGAACTTTGCATGGGTTCAATCAAAGGCTTTATCGATTGGGTTAAAGGCGAGGATGTAGAGGACGATTACGAAGAAGAACTGCCCCGCCAGCGCAATGAAGAGCCAGTGAAAAGTAGTGCGCCGTCATCCTATGAACGGTCGTATGAAAGATCCTATGACCGGTCTTATGATAGTGCATCAACGGAAGCGTCTTCGCCCCGTCGTGGAAATAAAGTGGTAAACATCAACACAACAACGCAGCTTGCTGTGGTGTTGGTCAAACCGGATCGCTTCGAAAATGCAGCTGAAATTGCCGATCATTTAAAAGATAAGCGCACAGTGGTCCTGAATTTGGAACAGACCAATAAAGATATCGCGCGGCGTCTGGTGGATTTTCTCAGCGGTGTGGCATATGCAAACGAAGGAAAAATCAAAAAGGTTGCAAACAGCACATATATCATTACGCCTTATAATGTAGATATTATGGGGGATTTGATTGACGAACTGGAAAGCAGCGGTATGTATTTTTAAGGTTATGGTGCCGTGAATACAATTGTGATATATATAGTAGCCAGTCTGCTGCGGATTTTGCAATTTCTGTTTTTTGCACGGGCCATTATGAGTTGGTTTGTGCAGGGCGGCAGTTCGCAGATATACGAATTTTTATGTCTTGTGACAGAACCGCTTATCCAACCGTTCCGCAGTTTGCTCAGCCGTATTGATGCGCTGCGCAGCAGTCCGTTTGACTTGGCGTTTTTGCTGGCATTCTTTGTTCTGATTGCATTGGAACAGGTTTTATACATGCTCTGAGCCTGTCGAAGATACGGCGAAATAAGTGGTCGGGCGATGCCCGGCCATTTTCCCATAGGCGACGAGAGATAAAAAAACGGAGGAATAACATATGACGGTGCAGGAAATTCAGGAAATCGGCTTTGAAAAAGCGGTTTTCGGCGGATATGATATGAAATCAGTGGATACCTTTCTGGAGCGCGTTGCAGAGGAATTTGCCGCGATGCAGAAGGAAAACGCTGCGCTGAAAGCAAAGATGAAGGTTCTGGTCGATAAGATTGAGGAATACCGTGGTGTGGAAGACGGTATGCGGCGTGCCCTTATGAGTGCCCAGACCATTGCACAGGACACCATTGACAAGGCAAAACAGGAAGCGCAGGATATTGTCACAGCCGCGAAAGATGAAACGGAAAACAAAGTCAAAAATACGCGCGATGAAATCACTCTGGAAGAGCAGAAGCTAGAAACAGCGAAAAAGAATACGCTGGAATTCGTTGCACGCATTTCTGCAGCTTATCAGGCGCAGGCCAAGGCTTTGGTGGAGCTCGCCAAGGCGGAAAAACTGGTTGGTCAGCAGCAAGAACCGGTACAACAGCCTGCACCGCAACCGGTGGCTCCGCAAGCAGCCCCCGCTCAGTCTCCTGCACCGCCGCAGGAAGAACAAGCAGACGCTCCCATTGAGGATGCCACACGTAAATTTGACTTTGGCGAATTAAAATTCGGCGCCGATTATGACCCCAAGGACGTAAAGTAACAATCGAAAGGACTGAACACTGCACAATGCAGCAGGATTACAATAACACGATCAATCTACCGAAAACCGATTTCCCGATGCGTGCGGGGCTGCCCAAGCGTGAGCCAGGCTTTCTGGAAAATTGGGAAAAGAACGACCTTTACCATGAACTGATGAAGAAGAACGAAGGCAAACCGCTCTTTGTTCTGCACGATGGTCCTCCGTATGCCAATGGCAATCTGCATATGGGTCACGCGCTCAATAAGATCCTGAAGGATTTCATTGTCCGTTCCCGCAATATGATGGGCTATCAGGCCCCGTATATCCCTGGATGGGATACGCACGGTTTGCCGATTGAGCGTCAGGCGATCAAGGCTTATGGCATGGATCGTGATAAGGTTTCTATAGCGGAATTCCGCTCCAAGTGCGAAGAGTTTGCACACGATCATGTCAATACACAGCGCACACAGTTCAAACGCCTTGGTGTAGTTGGCGATTGGGATCGTCCGTATCTGACTCTGACGCACGATTACGAAGCAACTCAGATTGAGATTTTCGGCGAAATGGCCAAGAAAGGTTATATCTACAAGGGTATGAAGCCGGTTTACTGGTGCCCGCACGATGAAACTGCGTTGGCAGAAGCTGAGATTGAGTATCAGGACGAGCCGTGCTCCTCGATTTATGTCAAGTTCCATGTAACCGATGATAAGGGCGGCAAGATCGCTGCGATCACCGGCAGCTTGGACAATGTCTACTTTGTAATCTGGACCACGACAACTTGGACGCTTCCGGGCAACCTCGCCATTTCGGTCAACCCGGTTTATGAATACGATTTGGTCAAGGTTCCTTCTGGCGATATTTATGTGCTTGCCAAGGAATTGGTAGAGTCTGTGATGCAAGCCGCTAAGATCGATTCTTGGGAAGTACTTGGTACGTTGCTGGGTTCGGATCTCGAGCTTATGCGCACCAAGCACCCGATCATGGATCGTGACAGTGTTGTTATCTGTGGCGATCATGTCACATTGGATGCGGGTACTGGTTGTGTTCATACCGCTCCGGGCTTTGGTGCAGATGACTTTATTGTTTGCCAGAAATATGATATTCCGATCATTGTTCCGGTTGACGGAAAGGGCATGACCACAGCAGAAGCCGGTAAGTATGCCAACATGTACTATGAAAAGACCACGCCGATTATCCTGGAGGATTTGAAGGCAGAAGGTGCACTGCTGGCAATTGAGGAGATCGTGCACAGCTATCCGCACTGCTGGCGCTGCAAGAATCCGATTATCTTCCGCACGACTGAGCAATGGTTCTGCTCGGTGGATGCTCTTAAGGATGACGCTGTCAAGGCTTGCGAAAACATCCAGTGGATTCCCGGCTGGGGCGAAGAGCGCATGACTTCGATGATCCGTGAGCGTTCGGACTGGTGTATCTCCCGTCAGCGCGTTTGGGGCGTTCCGATTCCGATTTTCACCTGTAAGAAGTGCGGTAAGCCGTTGGTGAACGAGCAGACCATCAAGATCGTAGCGGATCTGTTCCGTGAGAAGGGTTCCAATGCTTGGTTTGATATGGAGCCGTCCGAGATTTTGCCGGCTGACATCAAGTGTGAGTGCGGCTGCGGTGATTTCGATAAAGAAACCGATACGATGGACGTTTGGTTTGACTCTGGTTCTTCTTGGCGTGCCGTTATCGAAAATCGTGAGCATCAGTCTACACCGGTTGACGTTTATCTGGAAGGCAACGATCAGTATCGCGGCTGGTTCCAGTCCTCTATGCTGACTTCGATTGCAACACAGGGCAAGGCACCGTATAAGACGGTTATCACACACGGCATGATCGTGGACGAAGAGCGTCAGAAGATGTCCAAGTCGCTCGGCAACGGTATTGCGCCGGACGATATCCTCAATCAATATGGCGCAGATGTCATGCGTCTTTGGGTTGCATCCTCCGATTACCGTCAGGATATGCGTATTTCCAAGGACATGCTCAAGCATCTGTCGCAGAATTATCTTAAGATCCGCAACACTGCGCGTTATATTTTGGGTAATCTGTTTGATTTCGATCCCAAGACAGATATGGTTTCCTATGCGGAGATGCCGGAACTCGATAAGTGGGCTTTGATGCGCCTCAATGAGCTGGTTGCAAAGGTGCGAGAAGGCTATGATTCCTATGAATTCCATACGGTATTCCATGCGATCCATAACTTCTGTGTCGTTGATATGTCCAATTTCTATCTGGATGTTATCAAGGACCGCCTGTACTGTGATGATACGGCAGGTTTGAGCCGTCGTTCCGCTCAAACTGCTATGTATCATATTCTCAGCGCACTGGTGCGCATGCTTTCTCCGATTCTTTGCTTCACGGCAGACGAAATCTGGCAGTCCATGCCGCATACCGCCGAGGATGATGTGCGCAACGTAGCGTATAATGAAATGCCTGCGGCAGATGATGCGCTGTCGTTTAGCGAGGCAGATGCCCAAAAGTGGGACAAGCTGACCGCTTTCCGCGACGATGTCAACAAGGCTTTGGAAGGAGCGCGCAATGCCAAGACGATTGGCAAGCCGCTGGAGGCCTGTGTGACGGTTTACGCTGATGCAGAACTGGCTGCTTTCTTGAACGGTTGCGGTCAGGACTTGGCAGACCTCTGCATTGTCTCCGAGCTTTCGGTAATTGAAGGTGCAGGGGAAGGCATGGCAAGCGAAAACCTGCCGGGTCTGACGATTGCAGTTGCCCGTGCAGCAGGAGAGAAATGCCTGCGTTGCTGGAAGCAATCTAAATCGGTTGGTACCGATGCAAAGCATCCTGCTTTGTGCGCACGCTGTGCCAAAGTTGTAGGCTAACAAAAATTAATAAGAGGGGAACAGAATGCTCGTTCTGTTCCCCCTTTTTAAGCAATGAGGAGTACGTAAAATGCTGTATATTGTTTTAGCGGTGCTGATGATTGTACTCGATCAAGCAGTGAAATACTGGGCATTTACCAGTTTGCAGGTGCAGCAAACCATCCCTTTGATTGAAAATGTGTTTCATTTAACCTATGTCGAAAATCGTGGCGCAGCGTTCAGTATGTTTGCACAGTTTGATTCCCGTTGGATTTTTGTGGCGTTGGCTGTAATTATCTCGATTGCCATTGGCGTGGCATTATATAAGGGCTGGATGCAGAATGCATTGGGACGTTGGTCGCTGGTATTAGTCGGTGCAGGGGCGATTGGTAACGCAATTGACCGTGTTATACGCGGGTTTGTAGTCGATTTGTTTGATTTTCGGCTGATTCATTTTCCGGTATTCAATGTTGCAGATGTTTTTATTTGCGTGGGTGCGGTTCTGTTTGTTATTTATTTTTTGTTCCAGCACAAGGATGAGAAACCGGCAGATGATTCTAAGCAAGAACCGTCGGAGCGTGATCGTCATGAGTGAAATTGTTCTGGTTGTGCCTGACACGCAGGCAGGTGCGCGCATTGACAGTTGGCTCTCTGCACAAATTGAAGGCCTGACCCGTTCTGCTGCACAGAATTTGCTTCTTGAAAAGGCGGTTATCTGCAATGGACAGCCGCTGAAAAAGAACTATAAACTGCTCGGCGGCGAGACGATTATCGTGCAGTTACCCGAATTGCGGGAAGTGGATATCGTTTCGGAAAATATTCCGTTGGATATTGTCTATGAGGATGCCGATATTATTGTCATTAATAAGCCACGCGGTATGGTCGTCCATCCGGCGCCGGGCAACTGGTCCGGTACGCTGGTCAATGCGCTGATGTACCACTGCGGAGACAGTCTATCCGGCATCAACGGTGAACACCGTCCGGGCATTGTACACCGCATTGATAAAGATACAAGTGGTCTTTTGGTGGTCGCAAAAAATGATACTGCACATCAAAGTCTTGCGGCGCAGATTGCGGCACATACTGCTTTTCGTGGTTATGAAGCTATCGTTGTGGGCAGTCCACGTGATGATTCCGGCACAATCGATAAACCGATTGCACGCCACAAGACTGACCGCAAGAAAATGGCTATCGTAGAGGGTGGACGGGAAGCAATTACGCATTATACTGTGCTCAAACGATTCCACGGCTATACGCATATGGCATTTCAACTGGAAACTGGGCGCACACATCAAATACGTGTGCATATGGCATCAATCGGGCACCCCATTATCGGTGATCCCATCTATGGCCTGAAAAAAGATCGTTTTTCTGATATTGGCGGTCAATGTCTCCACGCTGCAAGATTAACGCTTTGTCACCCGACCACACAGCAGACGATGCACTTTTCAGCGCCACTTCCAAGCTATTTTACGCAAATCCTTGCAAAGCTGGAGAAAATTGGATGAGAAAATTTGATGGAATGATGCTTGCATGCGATATGGACGGTACGTTGCTTGACAGTGAACGTCAGATTTCCGATGCCAATCTGCAAGCACTGCTCCATTTTACCACAGAAGGCGGCTTGTTTTCGTTGGCAACCGGGCGTGCATATGCAGCTGTAACTGATTATATTGGCTTGCTGCCAATAAATGCGCCGTATAGTCTGCTGAATGGATCGTTAATTCTGGATACACAGAACCGGGTTTTGTATTGCGCCGGCATGCCGGAACAAACGCCGACATTGATTGTCCAAGTGCTCGCGGCTTTTCCTAATATTGGCTGTGAGGTGTTTTTGCCGAATCGGATTTTGGTTTGTCGCATGAGTGCAGAAACCGAACATCACATGCGTGTGCTGCATTTAGCATATGACCGTGTAAATGTGGTGGAGCTTCCGAATCCAGCTGGCTGGTGCCAAATCAATTTTACCGGTCAGGCACCAGAGATTGCGTCCGTTCGGATGTTTTTGAAACAGTTTGAGGATTCGTTTCATGCCGTTTGCACTATGCCGACTTTCTGTGAAGTGACGCGGCAGGGTGTCAGCAAAGGCGCAGCTATGATGCGCATTGCGTCGGATTGCAGCGTACGGACAAATAAAATTTATGCCGCGCTTGCCTTCGTGCCGGAAAATGCCGCACCGGATATGTTTCGACATGCAGCAGTGCGGGTACGGGATAACGACCACGATGCCGTGGCGCAGGTAATTGAATATTTAGAGCAATATTGCATCGTCTGACAGATATTTAATTCTGTCAGACGTTTTTTATGCTGCCAGCCCAATGTGATAAGTATCACAGACAAATTTGTGGAATCTTTCAAATTCCCATTTTACAGACGGAACAAATGATGGTTTGAAGTTAAGATAGTAAGCAAAGCCCGGATACGCAATTTATCCAACGTATCCGGGCTTTGCTATGTCAATTATAAATCTATACCCTTAATTATACAAAACTTTTCTTTTGTATAATTATATATATGGAATTTATAAGCTCGTTTAATCTCCTGTCCCACGCACCTCAACTACTACAATTTCCGGCGGATTGAATAAGCGCGGCTTCCAATCACGCGCAAGACCACGACCGACGATTTCAGTCATGCTACCACAGATATACTGACCACCAGCGTATTTCGGAAACAATCCCTGATTGGGTGCAATCAAACCATTGAGCAGATATGGAATGCGCCATTGGCCGCCATGCGCGTGACCGCATAATACCAAGTCGAACGGATACTTTGCGTATTCCATGATGTACTCAGGACGATGCGCCAACAACACGCAAAACTGTTTTGTGTCCAAGCTTTGGAATTGCGTCAATGTATGCTGATATGCTTCTGCGTTACCATATGAACGAGCCAGTCGGCTTCCAGCTGAAGCTGGATCGTCTACACCGCACAGAGTAAAACTGATGCCGTTGATAGTCACAGTTTCCTGCTCATTGCGCAGAACATGCACACCATATTGCTCAATCATGTCAAAAATATCTTCTGCTTGACCACTCCAAAATTCATGGTTCCCTGAAACATAATAGCACGGAGCGATTTGCGTAATTTGCTTCAATAATTGCTCTGCTCCATCTCGAGGTGTTTTATCATCTACGATATCCCCACATAGAAGAATGCAATCCGGCTGCTCACAAATGATCTTGTTAATCAACTGACGTTGGTTCTCTCCATAAACACCGCTATGTAAGTCAGACAACATCACAAGGCAAACACCTTGTCCTACGTTCAGCTTATCGGTTTCCAGCGTATAATATCGTGTTACCAAGCCACATTGCAAACTCGCAACTCCAATGCCAACTGCACAAAGTATCAATGCATACGTCAGTTTCTTCCGCTTATTCATTTAAACTCAACACTCCCATCTATAAAAAGAGACACAGATGATTTTCTCATCCGTGTCCCCCTGCATTTTTAAGTATTTGTCGGATTCTTCCCCACGTGAATTGCAATTTGCTTTGATTTGATGAAAGCACTCAGCTTCTTATAGGCGGCCATGGTTATGATCGTCAAAATCACACCTTTAATTAGGTTAAATGGCAATATGCCCAATACTAAATAAGCGGCCATGCCATTGATCGCGGGATTGACCGCTCGGCACATGTCAAAGATAGCGTCTAAATTCCATCCCATTCCATTGACGTAAAACGGAATAATCAGGAAATAATTCGTCAGCATACCCATACCCGCCATGGCAACAGAACCGCACAGACAGCCGACAATCGCCATTTTTCTGGTTTTGTGCACACGGTAAAGCAATACGGCAATTATAACCAATGTAGACAGCATCAGGAAATCAGCCAGTTCGCCGGAACCTGCGGTTTGGGACTGTGTCAAATGAATCAGATCCTTGATCCCGATCATGGTGATGGCCGGACCGATGCCAAAGATAAACGCACCGATCAAAACGACGGCGCCCGACAGATCCACTTTAAGAAACGGCGGCATAAACGGAATCGGAAACTCAAAATACATTAAAACGGTAGCGATGGCCGCAAATACTGCGGTATACGTGATTTTGCTGGTTTTTGTCATACCTGTCTCTCCTTTGCAAGGAGTTCTGTTTGATTGGGTAACAAAAAGCCCTTGGAATTCATCCAAGGGCATGCAGACGTACCGAAATACACCTGTTTCTTTCATCCGGACTATAACCGTCGGTTGGGATTTACACCCATCATGCCTTTCGGCTCGCAGACTATCGGACAACATGCCCGTATACTGCCGGTGGAGACTTGCACTCCGCCCTGAAACAGAACTATTTAATTTACAGTGATATTATAGGCTTATCTTCTGTACTTGTCAATCCCCTGCTGATATTCTCTTTATAATGTCTTCCATTTCGGCCCGAGAGCAAACCGCATTGATAAACTCCAACAAGGCATTTGCGGTCATATGAGCAGGTAAATCCAATTCTTTGAGTACAGCTGCACGGCGGCTTACGCTGTCCTTTTGGCCGGATAAACCCCACGCAAAGAAATCTGCTTTGCTGATTGGCTTGATTTCCTGTACGGAAACTATTGATTCGTCCTCAAAAGTAGCGCCGGCACGGCGCAATGCTTCCAAAATGACTTCTGGGCGCATACCTTCTACGCCGAGTTTTCCCTCCTTGGAGCCATGCCGTTTCCGCCGCTCCTTTCCGGCAATATCGGGAATATAGGCTTGCTTTACACTGCCGGGCGGTAATGCACCTTTAATGTAATTGCGGATGACGAAACCCGCTCCATCGCTGTCCGTCAGCACAATCAGGCCGCGCGTCAATGCAATTTTTCGCAGCAGGCGAAGTTGATCCTTGTCATGAAAAATACGGAATCCCCCGCTTTCCAGCACAACCGTATCAACCACTTGCCGTACTGTATTCACATCGTAGCGTCCTTCTACCACAATAGCCTCACGAACCCGTATCATATCAGCCCTCCTCGTATAATAAGATTCAAAGTTAATAGATGCAGGTATCAGCAGGCTTAGA